>RRZT011017610.1_pt1 | contig 17473 bp, 19 predicted proteins | sample 2165551 | NCBI WGS metagenome assembly RRZT01 (sample SAMN10456910, study PRJNA506462) | wastewater metagenome | biome: wastewater; feature: sludge; material: wastewater sludge; isolation source: wastewater sludge with Escherichia coli K12::gfp cells carrying plasmid... | place: USA: Moscow, Idaho...
CGAGTTCTACGACGCAGAGGTCGAGGCGACGACGGAGGCCCTGACGTCGCTCATCGAACCCTTGATGATCGCGGTGGTCGGCGGGTTGATCGGTGCCATGCTGATCGCCTTGTACATGCCGATCTTCAAGGTCTTCGAACTGGTGAAGTAGGCCCTTGTCGATTGACAAGCAAGATTGCCCTTTGACAAATACGGTGCCCCACCGTTGCCCCGCTTGACAGGGACATTGCCCCAAGTCTGATCGAGAGGTCCACACGAGTTCGCGGTGCCCATGCCTGTCTTGGGGCACCCACCTGTGATGCTGTGTCAGGTTGCCTCGTCGACGCGCTGTTGTTTGTTCCAGGTGAGTCCATACTGGCTAGATGTCCGATATCAGCGTGACCGTCTGGGATGGGACCGACGATGTCCTGGTCGAATGGGAAGACGTTGATGCCCTGGCATCGGATTTCTGGGGGTTCTATCGATCCCAGGGTGGATACGCGGAGCATGCCGTCAGGAGCAAACCGACCTTGCGGCAGGAAGCGGCAGGAGAGGCCAGGGACAGTTTCCTCGACTGGGGGCCGGAGCGGGCGTTCGCCTTCGTTCAGGCGATTGTAAAGGCCGCGCCGTCACGGAAGGCGCTGTTCTTCGTGGGGGCAGGGCCACTGGAAGATCTGGTTGACCGCTACGGCAACGAGTTGGCGAGCTTGCTCGTGGGGGAGGCGAAACGGTCGGGGAGGTTCAGACTCGCGCTGTCCGGTGTGTGGCTGTCTACCGAGAAACCCCTGAACGCGGAGACCCTGACGCTGCTGACCCCTTACCTGGGTGACGACGAGACGACACCGTTTGATTGAGGGGCTTCGCCCCTGCGCCCTGGTGACGGAGCGGTGGTGGTGAAGTGGAAGGGGCGCTGCGTTGGACGTCTCGTCGAGGGAACGCTGGCGCAGCATTGCAGAATCGTCCGTATGCCCCGCTTCGAGACCTAGACCCTGAGTCGATCCTGTCACCCTACGTGTTAGAACACGCCGGGAAGCGGTGGTCCTGGTTCGCGGAGGCGACCACGGTGTCGAGTGTCGCGGTTCCGGGCGGCGACGCTCGCGGCGGCCCTGTAACCTCCCAGCGTGAGTCTTCGTCGATGGGGGATCCCGCTGGTCGGGATGGCAATAGCGTTAGGGGTCAGCCCCGTCGCGCAGGCTGTCGATCATGGGGTTGGGATAGTCCCTGGTCATGCCAGTCAGCGGATGGGCAATCCCTGGGATCCGGACCGCGATCTCGTTGTCACGCGCAGCGACTTGCGGCCATGGTGGCCCGGAGCGATCCCCTTTGACGTACCCCGCTACACCGTCAGGTGGACGATCTGCGCTGTTCGGGGTGGTTCCGTCGACCTGCGCTATCCCTCGAGGGGTCACCAGTCGGTCAGTGCCTTCGACCTCCCGCGCCCGCCGGGTGTGAAGCTCTCCCTCATGTCTTCGGTCGTCTACCGGTTTGGATCTTCCGAACGGGCCCGCACCACATTCGAATCTTGGCGCGCCAAGTACCGTCGGTGTGCCAACGGACAGCTTGAGCCTGGGGGCCCTGTGGTCAATGACAATGGGCTTGCCTACCGCCAGCCGGGGTTCATTGCCGAGTACGACGACGATCGGGGAGGGCTGGGGACCTTCGTCAGTTTCGAGGGCTTCCGCCTCGTGGATCGCTACATCGTGCACGTGAGCTATGTCGACTATCGACTGAGCAAGGCGCCAAGTGCGCCTGTCGAGAAGGGGCGCACGGCTGTTGACACGCTGATCATGGACATGGCCAGGAGAGCGCATCGGAAGGCTCGTTCCGAGTCGATGCCACTTCACGGTCGAGGCTAACCCGCGGCAGAATCGCTCGCATTCTTCCGTTTCGTGACCTTCCGCCTGAGCAGCGGGGGACCATCTCGCCATATGTACTGGATCAACATCTTGGTGAGCGACGGTAGTGGTCACAAGCGATCTTTCGGACGGATAGGTGGCGGGCATCAGCGGAGTTCCCTGGGATGGCGGAGGGCACTACCTCCTCCTCAGCGCCTTGTTGAGTTGTTTCGAAACTCGTGGTGTTAACTCGGTTCGCTCAAACCGGCGCCCCACCATCGGACTCCGTGTTCATCCGGCGGCGCGTGAAAGTCCAGGCCCTGGGGCTCGGCGATGTCGATGAGGTAGCGCTGTGCGAGTTCGTCCGGAGCAAGGTTGGGTTCATATACAGGGTGGTAGACGATCGGGAATCGGAATCCATACCGGTGAGGCCCGTCCCCATGATCGTAGTGGTAGACCACCCTGCCAAAGGCCCCTTCCGCTTCTGGCCAAACAGCCTCGATGGCGACCAAGTCCGCGATGGCGGATCCATTCAACAGAATGAATTCCCGGCAGACCGCAAGGCAACGATTCCAATCGGTGGTCATTCGTCAATGATGGCCGAGCGGGTGTCGCATGGGTTTGCGCCTCCATCGTCCACACGGGGAAGCGCCGCGGCTTGTAGAAGTTGGTCGAAGTCCCGGCGCCCACCCCTGCGCCAACTCCTGTTCATGGGAACCTTACGCGCGGGTACCGCCTCTGGCGATTCGAGCATTGGAATGGCGCCGACCCCCTATTGGCGCTTCGCCAGTACGCGATCTGCGAACAAGACGCCGAGTGGCTACAAGCCGAACACTTGGCCCCCTGCTCCGGCGACCGCGCTGCTCGCTCTCCAGGTCGCTGCATCCAGTTGCGCCGACCGCCTCGAAGTCCGCGGAATCGCCACCGCCCAGTCCAGGGAAGTCATGAAGGACATGCACTACGTCGTCGACCCATCCCGCGCGGTGGCATGGACCGATCAGGCACACGATCTGCGACCCCTATGGGTATTCCGGCCGTAGGGGTCGCAGTCTTGATGAGTCGCCGGAATGAGGAGATGCGTGCGTCGAGAATGCCGGTGACCCTAGTCCCTCTCGTCGTCCTGGCTGCGCCTCTGTGCGCTTGCGGCAGCACCACGATCAGCAACTGCGCTTCGCCGGAGTGGACGCAGCAAGCGGTCTTCGAGATGCCGCCACTGCGCCCCCGCGATGCGCTGGAACTCCACACCGAGATTGTCGCCAGTGACTCCACCTGCCCGGGTGTTGAGACCACGTTCAGATATACCCAACCCACACTTTCGAGCGCGGTGCAGTCAGAAGTTCGGAAGCGAGCCCTGGGTCACGGTTGGCAGGTTGATCTCAGCACCGACTGTTTGACCAGGACCTTTGAGAACACGGTCACGGTGTTATCCACCGAACGGCAATCGAAGAAGATGTTCACCATCTACGCCGACGAGGCCTCGGTTGGACAGTCCTGCGGGGAAGAAGGATTCGCGCGCTGACCATTGGCTCGCAACATCGCCCGCCTGATTCAGTGGGCGAAACCGCCGACTTGGAGATCGACCCGAGGGCCGGAATCGCCACGATCTCCGGCGGATGAAGTCGAGTCGCGCACGGGCATGGATGCAGACGCGACAGGGGGTGGGACACTACGCAGATGACACGGCGAAAGACTGCCCGCGTGGACCACCGCCAGGTGTATCGGGCACGAGGGCCGAAGGCTCAACCGCCTCCCGCCTGGCTGGATGAGTATCCCGACGTGCGACACGAATACGCGATCAGGCTTGCGGCTGACCCGTCGCAGCGGTCGACCATTCCCGGCGAGGCGTTGAAGGCGATAGTTCGAGCCGTCGCGGCCTCGGCTGACTGGATCGACCTGGAGATACTCTCCAATAACGATAGGCACGGACCAGAGTCGCAGGTGTTGCAGCAACTCCAACGCAGGCACCGAGTCAAGGGTGGCAGGATGGAGTGGGTCAGGATCAACGCCGAGGACGAACCCTCGTGGAGCCTGGCCGTCGACCACGCTCTTGATGCGCCGTGGATGGGTTTGTTCGTGAAGGACCTGGTTGACCCAGACGACATTGAAGGGTTCAGGATTCTCACCATCGACGCCCATTCAATTCAGGCGCTGTTCCTTACGGCTCACGAGCGTCGACTGGTGGACGAGGTGCTGCACGCTGTATCGCCTCCCGTTCGGCTCTACGCGCTCGTGTAGGCGGCCGTCCTGGAACCTGTTCAGAGGCGGGTGATCTCACCCGAGGTCGCCCACGACCTTGCCGCCTTCGGCGAGCAAGCACCTCCCGCGCGCTTCCTCGACGAGGACACCGTGCGCGTGGGCCGCGGAACCGTCGTCCTCTCGTGAGGACTGCTCGCGGAACCCCCCGCTGACTGGCGACACATTCAGTGTGTACCGCTCGCGTTACTGGCAGCCCTCCGCGCCGTTATTCGCTGCCGGTCGCCGGGCCTCGTCTGAGCGCAGATTGGGACTTTTCTCTGTAACCCTCCTGTGATCGTGTGAATACACTTCGAAGATGGAACCCCTGCGGTGGCTCCCATAGCAGTACAACACCCTTCCTTGCGCTATGGCATCTGTCTGGACTCGTACCGTGCACCCTTGAGTTCTTTCTGCAGCGCCGGGTGCGAACTCACTAGCTATTGGTGATGGTGATCGCAATCACCATTCGTCCAACAGACACCCCATGCCAGGACAGAACGGGTGCTTGGCTCACTCGTCGGATTCCAGCGTGATCGCGTCGAGGGTGCGCCATCGCGCCGTCCCCTGACGAACGTCTGTGAGGTGGCCGCGGATCCTCCGTATGGCATCATCCACCGCCTCAAATGGCATTCCAGCCGCTCCGGCGTCTTGGGCTTGGACACGTGCCTCTTCGAGAACGTCGAGGTCGTCGCGGAGGAGCTCCAGGTCGCCGAGGACTCGTCGGAACGCGGTTGCTGGCAGGGGGCCAGCAGGATCGCTGTTCCCTCGTTTCAGTCGCCGCAACGCGTTGTTTCGGTCTGTTCGGCACGGGATACACAAGGCGCCACGCCGCCCAGCGGGACGAGCGCACCAGTCGTTCCTGCAACTCGAACCCATGTGGTTTCCTCCGGCGCTTGAGTTGATCAGTTCGCTCTTGGGACGTCCGAGGGGTGTCCGCGAAAAGGGTGGCGATATTCCAAGCGCTTACACTGTAACAGATGAAGCCAAGTGGCTATATCTATCAGGAGCGCGAAAATTTCTCAGAACGCGATGCCGCCGATCAATTCCGACGCGCTGGAAGGTCCAGTCGTGGAGGAGTTGGAGTGCGCGATGCGCATCGAATACATGCCCGACGGGTGCGGAGAGTCCGTCACCCGCGGGCTCGACGACCCTGGTCTTGGCTACAACAGTCTCTTCGGGGCCGCGCCGATCCGAACGCCCGCCTTCTACAAGGGGCAGTGGAGTAAGCCCGGTTGGTATTGGATGGCCAGCGTCGGCTATCACGTGTCCTACGAGTCCAAGTTCGAACGCTCCCTCCTACAGGAAGTGGACTTCCGGGGCAACGCCACGATGGTGGTGCCGCAACCGTTCCGCCTGCACTTCGAACGTTCCGAATCCCCCTACCGGCACGTGCCGGACTTCCTGATCGGCTATCGCGCCGCCCGCCCTGAACTGGTGGATGTGAAAGGCGCGCGGGCGCGGGAGCGAACCCTGAACAGGTTGACGTTCACGCTCACGGGCCGCGCGTGCCAGGCCCTCGACCTGGATTTCACCGTGTACACGGAACCTGAGCCGAATCGACAGTCGAACATCGCGTTCCTCGCCGGGTATCGCAATCCTCGCCAAGCGATCGTTGATCAGTTTGCTCCAAGTCTGGTGAGTCTCCTCGAAGATGGTCCGCTGCCCTCCTATCGCTTGGCAGAAGGGTTGGCTGCGAGAGACGGACTGAGTGCGGGGATCGCGGCTGCCGCCGTGTGGCGTGCGGTGTGGCGGCGCCTCCTCGAGGTGCCCCTGTCAGAGCCGTTGAGCCGCGAAACTCCAATCGACGTGCCCGGCAGTGAACATCTAGTAGGAAGCCGGGGTGCGGCATGAGTTCGAATCGATCCACCCGTCTAGAGCCGGGAGCAATAGTCACCTTTCGTGCGGAAACGTGGCGCGTGTCGGGGCTTGATTCACTTCGTGTGTATCTCGCTCCGTTCGCACCCGGTAGTAGCCCAGCGGTGTGGCTGGTCAGCGAGGTCATGGCTGCCGACGATTTCGAGGTTGTTGTCGACAGCGACGGCGTCGCGGTACTCACCACAGAACCCGCGGAATACGCGGACCAGAACTTGTTCGACTCCCTCGAATCCGACGACCAGGAGGAGGTGCAGCGACGGCTGGAAGCCGTACTCCTGCTGAGAGACGCTCGCGTCCCCGGTGCCCCCGCAGACCCCGAGTTGGCCAGTCTCAGTCAAACAGCTCGGCTGCCTCTCCTCGCCAAGCGTTACGCCGTCTCCGCACGAACTCTCAAATACTGGTTGAAAGCGTTCCGAGAAGGCGGCCTAGCGGGGCTTGTGGACCGGCGCATGGGCTCGCAGACAGGCACTGTTGTCACACGGATAGATGCGGGCTGGCGGGAAGCAATCCGGGTCGTATTCAGTGAATACCCCGACCGGTCGAACGTGACTGATGGCTTCCTCGTGGAGCAGGTGCGATCCCATGCCGAAACAAATTTCGGCGACAAGGCACCCACGGTTTCTGATCGCACACTGCGCCGCTACATCGACGTGCTGGCCCCCGGTCGTAAGCACTCCACCAAGACGCAGCGGTCGCAGGCCAACGCCCCGAGCGCCGACAAGTGGTGGAAACCGCTTCGCCCGTCACGCGCCGGTCAAGTGATTGCCATCGACACCCAGTATTTGGATGCGTTCGCTTTGGAGCCAGTCTCCGGAGAGTGGCAACGAGTCCAGCTGTTGATGGCGGTCGACGTCTACTCCCGCAGCATTGTCGGCTGGCGGTTCACCGGCTGGGCACCCACCGGGCAGGACATCTCCCTGCTGCTGCGTCACATCGTGTCACCCAAACAAGCGCGCCCCGACTGGCCCGCTCAAGCGCTGTGGCGCTACACGGGAGTGCCGGAGAACGTAGTCGCCGGACTACTCGACGCCGACCCACTGCATGACTCCGACGAGGGCGACAAGGACTCGCAGGCACGTATTGCGGGAATCCCAATCGTTTTCCCAGATGAAATCACCCTGGATCATGGGCGCGACTACCTGAGCGACCAGGTCCGCCGTTCATGCGACGTACTCGGTATCACCATCGGATTGGCTCGTCCCTACACGCCCACGGACAAGGGGCACATCGAGCGGTCCTTCAAGTCGGTGAACACGGGCTTCGTACAACGCCTCCCCGGATACAAAGGCCCCGACATCGCATCACGTGGAGCCGCCAAATATGTGGAAGACGCCGCGTTCTACACGCTCGACGAGATCGAACAACGATTCGCCGCTTGGGTCGCCATCGAATACCAGAACACCCCGCACGAAGGATTGCGCCATCCGAACCTGCCCACGACGATCCTCACCCCCAATCAGATGATCGATGTGGCGATGGCTACTAGTGGCTTCATCCCCATCCCCATCGACACCAACCTGCAAATCGAACTCTTGAGCACCGAGTGGCGGAAGATCACCGACGAAGGAATCCGAGTCGGGAACCTGTCCTACGACTTCCCCGGAGCATCAGTGCTGGATGACTACCGCAACAAACCCGCCCCCTACGGCAGTCAACAAGCAAGCGATGGCGAGCGCCGCTGGCGCATCAAAGTGGACCGCCGCGACCTATCCAGCGTGTGGTTCTTCGCCTACACCACTCCGAACAACCCTGAACCCGGCGTCGGACGGTGGGTGCGAGTGCCTCTTCGAGACCTCCCAGACGCGGTGCCGTTCCAAGACCGGCACCTTGCCTACGCGAAACGTCTCGCCGCAGAGAACGGACGCACCAACCGGGAAGCGGTTGTGCATCACCTCCGCCAGGTGCTCGCCACAATCAGCCACCCCGGTGATGAGTTGACTGCGGCAGAGAAGCGATTGGTCGCCCACGCGCACGCCCACCAGCTCGCCGCCAAGACCGCAGGCGATCGGGGGCTCCTGCCACCCCTGCCCGAAGACGACGACGAGCAGTACTACACCGGGCCGAAACCAGACGACGATGCCGAACCTCGCACCGTCAACCACACCACCACGATCAGCCCCCTACCCGCAGCCCCGACTCACGACACGGCGCCGTTGCGGGCGGGCACGCCGTTTGCCAGCGACCAAGTGGAGGAGTGGGATCCCCTCGCCGAAGACGTCCCCGACATTGCCTGAGAGGAGAGCAACGATGATCACCTTCGACTTCGGACCCACCACAGACGATCGCGTGCCCGCGCACCTGTCCACCGACCCTGACCAGGTGCGCCACGCACTTTCCTCGAAGGAAGGCTGGGCGAGTTTCGCAGCCCGCACCATCCGACGCCCCAAGCCGATCACCGCCAAACAGCATGCGTCGCTGGACGACCAGCGCCGAGCCGCCTACGACACAGGACGAATCCAATTCCACCGCTCGCTGGTGATTGCTCGACACAGTCAACTGACCGAGATCTGGAAGCAAATGCAGTGCGTGGTGATGGGGCAATCCCACGACGACGGCCCCGGCATCGGCATCGCCTTGACCGGTGGACCCGGACACGGCAAGACCGCCACCACTGTCGGGTTCTGCCGAGAGTACGAAAGCCAGATGCGCGCGCAGCATCCTGCCGCGTTCCACCAGGAGAACGAGTTCATCCCCGTGTGCTACTCCAGTCTCATCCAGGGCGCCGGGTTGAAAGCCCAGATGCAGCACATCCTGCGCTTCTACGGGCACCCCCACGCCCGTCGTGCCACCGGGGCCGAACTCGTCGACGAGTTGGTAACAGTGCTCAATGCGTGCCGCACCCAAATACTGGTGTTGGACCAAGCGCAGAACCTGCACGCGGGTGACCGTCGTGACGATCAAGTCGCCGCGTGCTTGAAAGAGATCATGGACGCCGCGCACGTGACCCTGGTGTTGACTGGCATCGACTTGGACGAAACAGGACCACTCGCCATCGCTACTGGGGGTCGGCTGCAAGCCTCCAACGACCGGTTGCAGCTGGCGCGCCGATTCACGGTCCTGCGACTCGAACGGGTGGCCAAAGACTCCCAAGAGTGGCGAGACCTGTTGTCCAGCATCGAAGGCCAGCTCGTCCTCACAAAAGCGCAAGAAGGCGACATCTCCGAATCCCTCGCCGACTACGTCTGGGACCGTGCACAGGGAGCCATCGGGGTCACCTTCAACATGCTGCGTATCGCCGCCAACAACGCGATTGAGGACGGCAGCGAACGCATCACCCGACGCCTACTGAACCGCGTGCCACTGACCATCGAAGCCGCCAGGACGGAGCGCGCCGCATGACCACGCTCAGCACCATCCACACGCCCGGACGCACCCTACCCGTTGCCGTCCACCCCGGCCCGGACGAAACCTTCCACTCGTGGCTACTGCGGCTGTCGTCTCGCCTCAACCTCGAGCCACTCGCCACATTGCGGTCCATCGGCTACCTCCTCGACAGCGACACCCCCACCGCCTTCCCCGGCTACGGCATTGTCTTGAACGACGACCAGGTCGGAGCCATCTGTCACGCGACCCGTGTTGACCCAGACCAACTGCGGCACATCTTCTTGTCGGCTTTCGACGGTGGCCCACTCAGCCTGTCCGGGATCGACCTCAGCGAGGCGGGCGGGAACCGAGCGTTGGGCATGCGGGAATGGGTCGCACTGGGAACGAGCAGCGCCTGCATCCCCTGCTTGCTCGACTTGGGCTACCAGTGGCAGGCCGCTTGGCGATTCCCCTGGACCACCACCTGCCTCACCCACCACACCCTGCTCACCAGCGCGTGTCCGGGCTGCGGACTGTTGTTCAACGCGGGGCGACGCCGCGACAACGGGCTCGGCCCAGCGACCAACCGCATCCCCAAGATCGACCGCTGCACCAACAGCATCGCCAGCGGTCGACGCGCCTACGCACCCCACTGCGACCACCCCTACGCACAGATCCCCACCGTGCCGATGGACCAGCCATTCGTGCTGGCGGCACAGCAGCAAATCCACCTGCTGTTATCACCCGAGCATCGCCAGCAGCACCGGGAGTGGTGGCAGGACCTCCGAGCCGTTACTGCCACGCTGCTCACCCACGGCCACACAGACGACCTGTTCGCGCTCATGCCAGGACTCCCGGAGGAATCGGTAGCCACCAGCGTTCGTGCCCACTTCGAAGACCGCGACGCGGTCGACGCCAAACGAGCGGCGATCACGTCTGGGGGTGGTGATCACCGGGCAGCACCCCGACGACGCACCCATCTCACTGTGCCCACCGACCCAGCGCTTATGGCGGCGGTCCTGCCAATCTCACTGGCTGTGCTGCACGACCTGGACCTCCTGCCCGAGCCGCTCGTGCGTCAGGAGAGTGCGAGCCCATTCAAGGAGGGTGCGGGACTTGAAGCAGTCTCGGGCTGGGTGCGACAGCGCGGGCACCACCTCGGCACGGAACTATTGCAGCGGCGCGCCAGCCCGGAGCTGATCGCCCGCACCAAGACAGTGAGCGGCTACAACGCACTTACCGCGAGGCACAACCAACAAATGAGCGACGGGATGCTCGACACCCGTCACATCCCACGCTTGTTCCCACGAGCCGACTACCAGCCCGTCGCGGACATTGTCACCGCGACCGGAACTACCGACGACTACGCCCGCGCTTACCTATCCCTCTGTGCGGCGAAGCTGGTTACCGGAGGGACGTGGCAGCAAGCCGCCAAAGCACTCGGCGCTGACCCGAGGAAGGCCGTGCGAAACGCGAACGCGGTCACCACCCGCCTCACGGGTGCAGGCGAACTGGAGTCCATCCACCACCACGTGACGGACTGGGTGGCTCAACAATCTAGGAAGCCCGCCACTGAGTTGGTCGACTACCGAGCCGAGCGCGATTGGCACGCGAACCACCTGCTGGTGAGTCATACGGCAGCGAAGCGGGTGCTTGAGCCGCTGGGGCTGAGTGTGACGCAGAACCGGCGACGCTGCCTCGCCATCCGAGCGTGGCACGAAGAAGCTCTCGAACCTCTGGCAGCGTGGCCGGGTTGGGTTGATTGTGCCAACGTGGAGTCGGCGAAGGAGATGTACCGACGCTATCGGCAGCAATCCAATCCTGCGCCGATGGTGTGACTATGTTGGGCAGCGAAGGAGTGGTCTGGACGTGGGTCTTGAGAACGCACTTGATGGTTGCTCGTGTGATCAGGATCACAGGGGCGCGCAACGCTGCGCCGCCGATGTATAGGATCAGACGATGGAAATGGACGAGGGGGGCCGTATGCACGAGGTTGAGCCAACACGGTCAGAGGTGGCTGACACCCTTAATCCTGAGGCTCTGCGGGATCAACTGCTCACGATCGCTATGGCTGATGCGCACGTAGCGGAGTCGGCGCAACTCGTTTACGCCGCGCTTCAAGTGGTTCCTGTGCCGCCAGCGCTCCAGGCTCAGGCAGCCGGATTCAGCACAAGCGGGAACTAATGCCGACTTGGGGGGAGACGCTGCGCGAGATTCAAGATGAGGCGCAGGCGAGCGGGCAGGTTGATCTTGATGCGCTGCGGACTCAACGCTTGAGGGCTCTTTACGATCTCACGGGGCGCAGCGTGGTCGTTTACGCAGCCGATTTCCTCAACAAAGGTGGTCCAGTCACGCAGATTCAACTGGGCGACATGGTGGGGCTGATGGAGGTCTTCAAAGATCTGCCAGGGCCGTATCTTGATCTTGTCCTTCACAGCCCTGGCGGGCAAGCCGAGGCAACGGACCGGCTTGTGCGATACATGCGCTCGAAGTTCGAACACATCCGCGTGATCGTTCCCCTTGCGGCCATGTCGGCGGCGACCATGTGGGCCATGGCAGCTGATGAAATTGTCTTGGGAAATCACTCACAGTTGGGACCGATAGACCCTCAGATCACTCTTCCCACGACGGGAATGCCCATGCCTGCCGGTGCACTCCTCGCTCAGTTCGAGGAGGCGTCCGACCAATGTGCAGCCGACCCGAAGCGCATCACTGCTTGGATGCCAACACTTCAGCAGTACCCGCCGGGACTTCTAAACGTATGCGAAAACGCCGCGACTCTCTCGAAGACCCTTGTCGCAGAATGGTTGGAGAGTTTCATGTTTGCCGGAGAAGAGGGAGCGCACGACAAAGCAGAGAGAATTGCCGCCTGGCTGGCTGATGACTCCAAGCACCTGTCGCATAGTCGCGCTCTGACCCGAGACGCTCTCATCGAGCAGGGCGTCTGTGTGACTGCTCTTGAGGATGACCAGTCCCTTCAGGAGGCGGTCCTCAGCGTTCACCATGCATACCTTCACACGTTCTCGGGCTCTACCGGGAAGATCATCGAGAATCACCTCGGCAGACGATTCGTGGCGCATGCTGCGATGCTGCAGATCGGTCCGCCTCCCACTCCCCAAGCAATGCCGACGCCGACTCAGTAAGCACGGGCGAGGCGCGAACAAACCCTCGAACCGATCGCGGAGTGGCTGGGCTGGGGACACTGCGACAACGTGGCGACTACGAGAGGTATGTATCGGCGGTTCTGGATGGAACTCAAAGAAGGAGCTCCCACAGAGCTGAAATAGACGGCACTCCTGTGCGCGACCACCACCCCTCGTTCACCGCATGTCGTTCACGCTGAGCTCAAGGAGTAGTGATCTGAATAGCGCGCTATCTCCCTGCACCGGACTCTCGCAACTTCTCCAGGAGCAAGTGATCGGAAGGGTTGCGTCCCCGATTGCGCAACCACAGGCCAAACACCTTCGGTGTTCCGAGAAGAAGGAGGCAGGGTGCGGGCCACAGAACCAGACCACGGGATGCTCCCCTTCGGCATGAAGTTGAAGATGCCCGTACCAGGGCCAATTCCCCCACACTGCCACTACGTCGGGGCGCTGTCGGAAGAAGCGACGAGCGACCCACCCGAGGTTCGGGTCGTTCCTCATGCGGATCCGGCTGTTGATGTAGAAGTACTTGCTGCGACTCATACACTCATCTATCGGCTGCTTCTAGGGATGGCGCTCCAGCTTCTGAATGGCGATGGGCCACCCATGCGTACCAGCGGGAGTGAATGAGTAGGGAGGCAACGTATAGATCGCGGTGAGACGCCTGTTGTTCGACGTTCCCAGCAGCCAGATGGAATGGTGACAACATTGTCCAGCAAGGTGAGACCAGGCTAAATGGAACTGTTGCTTCGCGCCACGATCATCATTCGCGTGCGCCCATAGTTGTAGCTTGAGAGAATTAGCCGAGGAAGGGCGCTGGGGCGGATTCACACCCCGCATGCTTCTAATCTGACGCACCAGGTCAGAAATCAAGTACGCAAATGATGGCAGCAGGAAGGCGGCAACGATAAACATGCCGAAATAGCGAGGAAATCCTATTGCAAATAGGGCGACGGCTAGCCCTGAAAGAACAGGGACGCCCAACACCACACCAAGAATCATGTTGCCAGACCTCACGGAACGCGGCCCCACCAGGAAGGCGGTCCTGGCGGTATTCGTCCAGCCCTCTCCGGCGAGGCAGCCGGAAACGACTCCAGGAATCGCGTTAAGAAAGATCACCACGGTCTTCGGCCACCTAGACCAGGGTGCGCCATGCGAGGCATATGCACGGGATGCCATCACAAGTAGCGGAAGTGCATCCCCCCTACCCACCTGACGGAAACTCTGTGGAGGATCGGACCAGACGCTCACTGAAGCAACAACCCCGCCGCGAGACAGGCGAGGGCGAGCGGAGCGTAAAGACCCACCAGGCTCATGGAACCGGACACCTTCCTCCATCGACATTGGAGCTCGTCTCTGAATCGTGCCGCGTTCATGGTGAACGCAGAGGCGTCGGTCGCGGCATCCTGGTCCACGGACTCGTAGAGGCAGCGGAACATCCGCTCCAGGCGCAGGTAGTAGGCATCAAGTCCCGCGAGTACCAGTATTGGCAGCAATCCTACGAACGCGATCCGGCCATCTTTCTGCTGCACAGCCAGCGCGAGGACTGCCGTGACGAGCGTGATGGACCATCCCTTGATCAGGAAGGTGTTGCCTGCCAGTCGACTGACGACTCCCTGAATCATTTCCAGGTGCTGCGCTTTTGCGTCGAGTGCGTTCATCGGGTCTTGGCCTGCCACTCGGCGGTGCTGATCCAACTGGGCAGGTTGGCCGCAATCCAGCGGTAGACCCCATCGCTAGAGGCCCATGTATCGGGTTCGTACAAGGGCACGACTGACGACAACGGAGTGCCCGAAGCGTTCAGGGTGAACTTGTTGAACGGGTTGTTGCCTGGCGTGTCCTGCTCGCCGGTCAAGGTCTTGAGCCGATTGACGCGCACACCAAACAGGCCCTTACCGGTGTTGTAGGCGCGTTCGATCTCGTAGTTGACGAAAGGGCGCGTGGAGGTTTCCCTACCCACCAACACGATGACGCAGGACGCCTTGCTCATCTGCGCATCGATCCACTGTTCTACCGCCTTGTCCCCCTGGCGCCGAATCTGTTCCCAGTCGTTGGGGGACATGGGTGGGTCTCCATGGATTGCGCCCATGTTGGCCACCTGTTGTACGCGATGCGAGTCGCGCTGGTAGTGGAAGCTGAGGAAGGTCTTGCTCATGCTGCTCACTGTGCACCCCGTGAGTTGTTCGGTTAAGTCGCGGCAACGCTAACCCGGCACACCGACATCCCTGTGAGGCTCGGATGGCGGACTCGCGCTCCCTTATCCACAAGGTCTTTGGGTACCTGCAAACCGAACGTGCGTGCGGCTACTGGCTTCCTCGGCCTGCCCGACAGTCGGAGCCGGTGCGGCTTCCACAGCCCTGGTCGAGAAATCCCCACACCGTCCCCAGCTCTATTCGGCGTGCCCCACAGGCCTGTGGATAGTGCTCGCTGTCGCTGGTGCAAAGTCGCCTGTCAAAACACCGCTCCATCGTGGTGCAAACAACTTGTCAAACACGCGGGAAACTCGGGGCACCCGGTGCAATGCTTCTTGTCAGTCGACAGCCCTCCGTGCGCTGATCGGGCGCACACGGCCACCGCCGACCGACGGTGGGCAGATCCGGCCATATCTGTCCGTGGGGGCCCGATCCCGCGAGGAGTTGGCCGTCTGGGCCCTTTCGCATGGGCACCGGACACGCGTGATGCGGCTTGTCAGACCTGAGTCGGCGGACACTAGTGTGGTGTTGCGGCATTACCGTCACCCTCTGGAGGTTCTGATGTTCGGAAAACGTATCGGCGCGGGTCTGGCGTCGGTGGCCATCGTGGTGGCCCTGGGTGGGTGCTCGGTCAGCGTCGGAGGTCTGGACATGCAGAAGGCACAGACCGAGATCGCCAAAGGCATCGAAGAACAGACTGATGCCACGGGAGTCACCGTCACCTGCCCCGAGAGCGTTCCGATTGAGCAGGGCAACACCTTCACGTGCAACGCCACAACGGCCGAGGGTGAGAAGGCGACGATCACCGTGACGCAGACCGATGACCAAGGCAACATCACTTGGGAGATCACCGGAACCGGCTAGGCCAGCAACTCCAGCAGTGGCCTGTCATTCTGAAGCCATGGCTTCAGGAAATGTTCGACCCTGTCCTTCATGCGGCACCAAGAACCGCGTCCCGGTATCGGCCAAGGGGCGACCGCGCTGCGCCTCGTGCAAGACCGACCTTCCGTGGCTCGTGGACGTCGGTGATGCAGACCTTGCTGCCGCCCTGGACACCAACCAGTTGGTTCTGATCGACCTGTGGGCGCCATGGTGTGGCCCCTGCCGGATGGTGGCCCCCATCCTGGAGAAACTCGCGGCCAGCCATGCCGGTGAGTTGAAGGTGGTGAAGGTCAACGTGGACGACGCCCCTTCCGCGGCGGCCCGATTCGACGCGCAGAGCATCCCCACTTTGGTGATCATGCGTGACGGTCAGATCGTCGAACGCGTGATCGGGGCTCAGCCCGAGCCGGTGCTCCGTCGCCTCGTCGACGCAGCCTTGAACCAATAGCCCACCCAGGCTCCAGGGGCCACACTGGTGACTCCCATGCTTGACCATGTTCGTCCGAAATGATCTTCTAGGACCAGGGTGATCCCCTAGAGGTATGTCCCTGGCTCACACGGGAGATGGTCATGGCCCCACCAAGCGAAGTGCAGACACCTGAGAGCTCCCCCATAGACAGCGAAATGGCCGCCGGACTGGTGCTCGCCCATACCGACGACATCTTGATCTGCTATTCAGCGGACTCCACGATTCTGTGGGCCTCCCCCTCGCTGGAGCGCATCCTCGGGTTCGATCCTTCTGCCGTCATCGGGACCCAGTTCCGGTTGTCCGTTCCGCAGGATCAAGACGGCAACATGGCCGTCTTCAACGACCAGATCGCCCGCGGCGCGGACAGCATCCGGCATCGCAGCCGCATGCAGCGCGCCGATGGCACCTTCTTGTGGACAGAGGCGCGGATCTCCGTGGTCCGCGACACCGACGGTGAGGTCCAGTACTTGGTGGTGATCCTGCAGGACATCGACGAGCAGGTGCGCACGGAACAACAGTTGCGGCAGTCGGAGTCGGACTTCCGGCTGATGGCCGAACACACCCAGGACATCGTGTTCCGGACGGATGCGCAGCACGTGTTGCAGTGGGTGTCGCCCTCGTTCACCGCGATCCTGGGCTGGGACCAGGACCACTGGATCGGCCAGGTGGCCGACCTCCTGATCCACCCCGACGACGTGGAGACTCTCGCCAAGGCGGAGCGGGATGTGCGGGCGCTGGGGGCGACGACCTCGGATGTCCGGGTTCAGTGCTCCAACGGTTCCTACCGCTGGATGACGCTGTCGGTTCAGGAGGTGGCGTCCGGGGACAGATTGCTGCGGGTCGGATCAGCCCGGATCAGCGAGGGCGAGCACCATGCCCGGACGCTGCTGTCGCGTAGCGAGGACCGGCTACGAGCCACCATGGACACGCTGCTGGACCCGCACGTGGTGTTACAGGCGGTGAGGGACGGGACGGGCCAGATCGTCGACTTCCTGTACACCGAGGCGAACGAGGCAGCCTGCGAGTACAACGGCATGAGCTATCAGCAACTGGTGGGCACCCGGCTGCTGGACCTGTTGCCCGGACAGGCCGACGCGGGGATCTTCGAGGCGTATCGGCGAGTGGTCGAGACCGGTGAGCCCCTCATGTTGGACGACTATGCGTTCGAACAGGATCTGCCCACCCACCGAGGTTTGGTCCGCCTGTACGACCTGCGGGTAGCCAAACTGGGCGACGGCCTGTCTTACACCTGGCGCGATGTGACAGACAGGTACGAGGCCCAGCGCACCCTGGTGGCCAGCGAAGAAGAGTTTCGGCTCGCAATGTCAGTGGCACCGATCGGGATGGCGGTCCTGGATCTGTCCGAAGGGTTCACCGAAGTCAACGCCGCGCTGTGCCGGTTGCTCGGGCGCGATGCCAACTGGCTGGTCGGGCACCGGATGGAGAATGTGCTCGTGCCCGGGGAGGTCAGCCGATTCCACGAGGTCCGTCAGATGCTGATCACCGGGCGCGAGAAGTCGCACACGTTGGAACAGCGCTTCATGACGGCGACAGGAGCGA
>RRZT010307142.1_pt1 | contig 17469 bp, 18 predicted proteins | sample 2165551 | NCBI WGS metagenome assembly RRZT01 (sample SAMN10456910, study PRJNA506462) | wastewater metagenome | biome: wastewater; feature: sludge; material: wastewater sludge; isolation source: wastewater sludge with Escherichia coli K12::gfp cells carrying plasmid... | place: USA: Moscow, Idaho...
CAACTTTCGCCTTGAATGCCGCTGAGTGCTTGCGTCGCGTTCCTTTTGCCATTTTCTGCTCCATATTGTGCCCGTCTAATGGGCCTTAGTGGTAGCAGAAATTCCACTTAAGGGCTTGTCCAAATTTTCGGTACCACTTCTCTAGATCGTTGGACTCGGTCTGTGCATAATGGCTGAGCCTCTCGAACCAAGCTTCAGCGTTATCCTCATCGGCCGACACTAGAAGAAGGTCGACTTGTGCGTTTCGGTAAGCTACCGTCTGGCTGTAATGGAATTTCTTGTCCAGTCAACCAGGCGGAAACGCGGAGTTGTAACCGACGAGCGTCTTGTTAATCACAAAGTCAGGATTAGAATTCGCCCTATCACGGAATGCGAGTGTAGCTACCTCTATCAATGCCCGAGCAGCGGCAAGTTTTGGATCGCTGAGCATCGATTCCGGCAATTCCACATGACACCAGTAACGCAGATTGACTCAATGTATGGTTGATTGCAGGAGCTTATAATTCAGTTCTAGAGCGATCTGGGTTTGGAATTCTAAAATAGTGTGTATAGTTTCCATAATTAGCAGCGCTAATTCGTTGCTGTAGTTAGCGCCGGTGGGTGATTGTGTCGCGGTTTGAAGCGCTTGAAGGACCGCTCGATAGGACTTGTCGTGTTTGGCAAGAGCCTTGCTCAATTCGGTCTAAAGAGGCCTGCAGAATGAGCAAAGCAGTTCGGCAGGCCTGACAATTATCTATTGTAACGTAATGCCGTAATCTATGGCTGTTTGAGCCAGGTGATTGACAAAGACATCGGCAAAGGCATCTTCTTCACCCAGGCCTTTGATGACGGTTTCCACCTGGAAGCCATTTTTCGTCAGTATAGACTTGATGCTATCGGGCTCGTTACCAGCCATATCGTTATTGGCATGATCACCGGCAACATCCATGAGCGGTTTTAAGAGCACCTTTTTCACCTTGTCTTTTTTCATCTGTGCCATGATGACATCAATCTTTGGAAAGCCTTCGACTGTGGTTATGTATGTTCTGGTTGCGGGGTACAGAGTCTGCATGGTTTCCGCGAGCTGCAGATATGATCCGCCTGAAGGAAAATAATCATTGCCATGACCCATGTAGAGCAGAGCGCTTCCGGCCTCGTGCGCTTTTTTGACATCAGCAGCCAAGGCCTTGGCGACCTCTTTTATATCCTCTTCGTAAGGGTGCACTGGCCCCATGGTCCCCAGGGCAGGGCGACTGATTGCCAGCTGAAGGAAAGGTTGATTTTTTGTTTTAATAGTTTTAATGGCGTTTAAGCCATTCACATAGGAGACCAGGTCAAGGTATTCCTCCCCTAAGCTGATATGGCCTGGTTGTACAAGTATTGTGGAAAATCCCTCGTCCTGCAAATTTGCGATGGTGGCCAGCGGCCCCTGCACAAAATAAATATATTGCGGGATAGAAGGGTTTTCTTTTTTGAAGGTGGCATCATCCTGCCGCTTGTGCCATATTTTACGGATCATATTCGAAGTGAATGCAATGCGAATCTCGGTGTGAGGAAATCGTTTCTGCATCCGGTCCCTTATATTGAGGATCCCAGGCAAGGCCCCAGGAACAGTAGTGCCAAAGGTGGCCAGGACAACCGCCGTATCGCTGTTCTTATTAGCTGTCGCAGCGAATGTAGTGCAACAAAGAAGAAGTGTGATGCACAAACTAAGTATAACTGGTTTCACTGCAATCATCGTTTGTTCCTCTGATTAGTAAATTAATTTAAAAAAAACTGCCGGCCGAGTAATGGTGCTCTAAAAAGGCATATTTAACGGCAGTCACTATTGAGGTAGCTTTATAGCTATTCTCCCCCCAGATACCTTGTTGCACGCCAATGTTTATTCGCAATGTTTCGTCGACCGGCATGACAAGACCACCAGCTACAGCAAGCGTCTGTGCATCGTTTTCATCCGCAAAGGTATCCAGGCTATAGTTCAATTCTATTTCCGGTTGCAACCAGGGCAAAATCTGATAGCCGATTGCGAAGTCAATGCTGAAGGTTCCACGGTAAATTTCTCTTTTATTGCCCATTGGCAGGGCATAGCCAAGGTCAATATTTCCAGTCCATTTTCCCCAGTCTTTAGGGACAACGAGAGTTTGGTTCAAACTCCAATATTCCTGGCCGGTGCCGATATTGTCGCGGAGAAAATTGCCTACTGTTTATTATAAAATTATAAGTTAAAACAGAAAAATAAAAATAACGAGACGATTTGTTTTCTAAAATTAGACTGAACCTATGTGGAACGACAACGAGAAATGTGTGCAAGGAGTTGGGCGGGATGAGAAATATTTATTGGAGGGAGAGGGAGATTGCCAGAGATTCCTATGCCTCGGCTTATCTGGAAAAAAGATGGGTGCAACGCTAATGGAAAATCTTGCCGTCTTTGCATAAAATTTCAAAACATTGAGTTAAACAAATAACGACATAGGATGGCAATGCCCTGCGGTAAAAAAACCTGAATCGGAATGAATCCGATCCAGGATAGCCCTTTTGTCCGCAGATATGTACATTGGGTAGCGATGCCGCCCTTGTAGTCGTCTCCTCTCTATGCTCAGGCAGGTCTACTGACTCTTGGATCAACCTCTTTGCCGCGTCTTCCCAACTCTTGACCTATGTCTTAATGCAGCAATTGTCCCCGATTACAGCGGTGGGCACGTCGTGGTTTGTACGGAGTTCCCTTTTTTAGTTCTTATGAACATCTCCAGGAAAAAAACTACCTCTTATCACAAAAACAACAAGATTTATTATCTATCGTAGGATCATCTGTATTATGATCAAAAAAAGTGCTGCATTGGTAGCATGAAATGCCTGCAATTAAAATTTCAATACATTTTTTTCCTTGTCACTTAATCAGCCTATTATCGTTTTGCTACCAATTGTCTTTATTTATAACCTCTCCTACGTCTACACAGCGACTCGCCTCCTCCTCGCTTATTTCTTCTTTTCTTTTGATCACTTTTATGTCACTGAACTGGCAAGCATATTCCCTGCCTTCCTTGTCTTTAATCCAAACCATTTCCTCGTAACCCAGGCCAATTTTCCCCTTTACTTGCTCTGGTTTTTTCTCATCTGCGCTCATTTTATCCTCCTTGTGAGTTTAATCAGTTATGTATAAGACCATATGCACGATACCTGCAGGTTCGCAAGGCAGGTTTTTTATTAGCGCAATGAAAGTGGCACCAAAAAAAACAGACTGGGAAACAGTTGTGTTTCAGAAAGTCTTGGTGTGTATCCTTGCGCCTAGGATTAAAAGAGCCGTGTCAAAAGGGTGTTCAGCATGGTGTTGATGCTCTGAAAGCGTACCTTTGGTGCAGCCTTTATCTGATCTTTTGTTTGAATGTACTTTGCTGGCTTAAGTTCATTGCTGCAATGGGCAAGGATTTCATCCACCGTTTCAGGGGTTGCCTCCAGATGGAACTGTAGCCCGAGGATGCGGTCCTCAAACAAGAAGGCCTGGCTGCTGCAGCCTTGGCTTTCTGCCAGGTGCACTGCCCCTTTGGGGATATTAAAGGTATCGCCATGCCAATGAAAAACCGTTGCTGCAGGCGGTAGGCCAGAGCAGAGTTGAGATTTTTTCCCATCTTCGGTAAGTGAGATTGGCCACCAGCCAATCTCTTTTTCCTTGCCGGCAAAAACGGGTGAACCAAGTGCATCTGCCAAGAGTTGTGCCCCCAAACAGATGCCTATGGCCGATTTTCCGGCGCAGATAGCCTCCTTGATGAGCCTTCTCTCTGCTGCAAGCCAAGGATAGCGACTGTCTTCATAGATGTTCATCGGGCCACCCATGATGATGAGGCCATCAAAGGCCTGCATGGATGGCAATGGTTCTTCTTTGTACAGTTGTGTGCTGCTCAGCTGATGTCCTTGCCCGAGCACCCAGTTTGTAATGGTACCAAGCCCTTCAAAGGGCACGTGTTGCAAGGCGTGTAGGCGCATTTTTTTCCTCTCTTTTAAAAGGTGCATTTGGGCAGACGAACGGTTCTTTTCTGTATAGCTCTTTGTGGGCAAAGAATCTTTCATTTTTCAGGCAATCTGCGCTTTCTTGATTTACCTCAAGGAAATTGTTTTTGAGCCTTGGTAAGATGGATTGCAACAAGGACACAATCAGGAGACAGCATAGAATGCGAAATTATTTTATTGCAAACCTGAGTGCCATCAGGAGAACAGTCCAGGCATCTTTTGGTCTATTCACCCTGTATGTGGGCTTTCAGTTTTTCCAATTTTATCAGTGGGCCATGGGGCAAGGTGCCTATGTTCCCCGCCCTCCAGCGGTGGAGGCCTTTCTGCCCATTTCTGCCTTGATGGGCCTAAAACGCTTCGTTTATACTGGAGAGTTTGATCCAGTTCATCCGGCAGGTCTCGTCATACTTATGGCAGCCCTTAGCATTTCCCTGTTAGCGAGAAAGGGGTTCTGTGGCTGGATCTGCCCGGTTGGTTTTGCCTCTCACTTGGCACAATGGCTGGGCGGGAAATTGCATATTCAATTTCGTTTGCCAAACTGGTTGTCCTTTCTTCTGAGTGGCTTTAAATATATTCTTCTCGCCTTTTTTCTCTATGTTATTGTTTGGAGTATGGATGTGGCCGCCATCACGTCCTTTTTGCAGACGCCGTATAATGTGGGTGCTGATGCAAAAATGCTCCAGTTCTTCCTTGCTCCCAGTACAATCACCATCTTTGTCCTTTCCTTCCTGGTGGTGGTTTCTTTTTTTCTGACTAACTTCTGGTGCCGATTCCTCTGCCCTTACGGGGCTTTGCTGGGCCTTGTAGCCTATTTTAGTCCTTTAACTATTCACCGCGATGCTGCCCAGTGCATAAGCTGCCAAAAGTGCGATCGGCAGTGCCCTGGTGGGATCAGGGTCAGCCAAAAAACAAATGTTCGCTCCCCGGAATGCATCGGCTGCCTGGAGTGTATAGCCGTCTGCCCCAAAGAAAAATGTCTGAGCCTGCGGGGCCCTGCCAAGAGTCCTCTTGCCGCCTGGTTGCTTCCGGCTGTAACAGTGGCAGTGTTCTTGGCATTCTGGGTGCTGGCCCTTTTCTCTGGTCACTGGCACAGCAAGGTTTCTCCTGAAATATTTCGACAAATATACCAGATGGTTGAAGATATCAGCCATCCTGCATATTAGGTGCACCACAAGTCACCCGTATGCGCAACCAGTTGCCCAGTTTTCGCAGGATTGCGAGCAGGGCAACTGGCTTTTCCTTCCCGCAATTCCCTTTATTTTTTCACGCATGTCCGTTCCTTAGTTAGTTTTCCCAGCCTCTATTTACTCGCTGTGTTATCCGGTCTTACCGCTTTTTGAAAAGCACCATCAATACCCATCGCAACGAAACATGGCGCCTCTGTTTCTTTGTAAAAAAATAACATATGTGTGAAAATAATATTCATATTTGTATCTGTTCTTGCAGAAAGAGACATGTTTTCTCCATCAGAAAGGACAACTATTGCCTTATACCTTTGAGTTAAGATAAAATTATTTACTCTACTAATACGTATTTTTAATAAGATATAATCATTTATCGTCTTTCTTTATCCATGCCAAAGAGTTTTGGGCATCATTTGTGCTAATCTAAAAACATGATCTTATAAGATGTAAGATTCGGCGCTTTCCCAAAGATAGGACAAAGCAAAGGTCTGGTTCTGCCCTTGCTTATTATTGCCGCGGAAAATATGGGTTTTTTTAGGCACTCCCGCCCGTAATGCAAGGCAAGCAGCTTCAATGCACCATTGCAATCTTACAAAATATAAGATCTAGCAGCGCAGAGATGTTCGTTTGCTGCTGAACATGCTCAAGTAAGGAGAATAAACGGTGAGCATTCCAGAAGATTACCCAAGAGATCTTATTGGCTATGGCCTGAATCCGCCTAAGGCAAACTGGCCTGGTGGAGCACGTTTAGCCATTCAGTTTGTGCTCAACTACGAGGAAGGCGGGGAAAACTGCGTGCTGCATGGCGATGCGGCCTCTGAAAGTTTTCTTTCCGAGATAATTGGCGTCCAGCCCTTTGTGGGCAGAAGACACATGAGCATGGAATCGCTCTATGAGTATGGCAGCCGGGTTGGAGTGTGGCGGCTTTTCAAGCTTTTTCAGAAAAAAGAGATTCCGCTCACTCTATTCGCCGTAGCCATGGCACTTGAAAGGAACCCTGCGGTTGCAGAAGTAGCCCAGGAGGCCGGATATGAGATCTGCTCACACGGTTACCGCTGGATTGACTATGACAAGGTGCCGGAAGATATCGAGCGTGCGCATCTTGAAAAGGCTGTGGAGATTATCACCCGCCTAACTGGTGCCGCCCCGCTAGGTTGGTACACTGGCCGCACCTCGATCAACACCAGGAGGCTCGTCGTAGAACACGGCGGTTTTCTCTATGACGCCGACGACTACAACGATGACCTGCCCTTTTGGACCAAGGTCGCAGGGCGTCCGCATCTGGTTGTCCCCTACACCCTGGACGCCAACGACATGCGCTTTGCCTCTCCCCAGGGATTCAACTGTGGTGATCAGTATTTCAGTTATCTGAAAGACAGTTTTGATGCCCTGTATAAAGAAGGCAAAGAGGCGCCACGTATGATGTCAGTCGGTCTGCACTGCCGTCTTGTCGGGCGACCAGGAAGGATACAGGCCCTGGAACGCTTTCTTGATTATGTCCGTACTCACAGCGATGTCTGGTGTTGTCGCCGTATAGATATTGCCCGCCATTGGCGGGCTGAACATCCGTTTCAAAGTTAAGTCGCAGGTCTTCTTGACCAATTTCATGAATAACTAACTACCTGGAGGAAAAAATGTTGAGCAAAAAAATGAGTCAAACAATTATTGCCGCAGCCGCTCTTTTCGGTCTCTTTGCCGGTATGGCCATGGCCAATGAAACTTTAAAAGTCGGTTTTGTCGGGGTCACTTCCGGGCCGGCAGCTGCCTGGGGGATGTCCAATGTCCGCTCCATGCAGACCAGGGCAGCCTGGCTCAATGAGCTTGGCGGCGTAAAGATCGGTGATAAAACCTATGATATCGAAATTGTAACTTTTGATGACCAGAAAGATCCGAAACGCGCCATTGCCGGCATGGAAAAATTAGCCCAGGAGGGCATTCATTATGTAGTTGGTCCCAACGTAGATGACGGCGCAGCGGCAGTTCGCCCCGTAGCGGAAAAAAATAATATTATGTACTTCCCCTATGCCTTTCCTAAATCGCTCTATGCACCGCCCGCTTCCAACGCCATCCTTGGTATGATCGCCAACTATCAGTCCGGCCCAGCGATATATAAATATCTCAAAGAAAATAAGGGCGTTAAAACTATAGCATTTGTGGCGGCCAATGAGTCTGATCCGCTCTCCCAACGTGAAGGGGGCGTGGAGGCCGCAAAGAAACTGGGGCTTAATGTTGTCTCAAGTGATGTTACCTATCAGGTTGATACCACCGATTTCATGCCAGTTTTAACGCCAGTTATTAAAGAGAAACCAGACCTTTTGGTCTTAAGCGGCGTGGCCCCGGCCAATGCACCGCAGCTTATCCGTTCAGCACGCGAGCTTGGCTATACCGGTCTTATCTCCACGGAAACCGCCCAGGACGCCCAGGTGTTGAAGGAAGGTGCCGGCGATCTGGCCAATGGTTTTATTTCTGTGGGCGGTGCTTCCACCCCGGAGATTGCTTCTGATACCATGCGGGAATTTGTGGCTCGTTATATCAAGATGTTTGGCGAATACAATGACGAATCAAACACCAAGGTCTACGCCCTGGAATACATCATCGACACCTTAAAGGCGAATCCCAAGGCCATTACGGACATTGCTGAATTTAAAAAGACAATCGATACTTTTACCGCCAAAAACCCCTACATCAAAGGTGATGCCGTACTCAAGTATGTGGGTAGCACCTCCTTTGGTCAGAAGCGTCAGATAGCCGTGCCGCTTGTTGTTAACGTGTATGAAAACGGTGAATTCAAGACTCTTTTTGTTGCTGAAGTAGACTAATGCCGGAGCGGGCTGGCCGGGCAAGTCAGTAAATCCGGCCAGCCAATTTATCAGACCAGGAAACAACAATGGAACAAATATTAGTTAACGGACTGTACCTGGGAGCCCAGTACGCCCTTATTGCGCTGGGGCTGACCCTGATTTTTGCCTTGATGAACGTCCTTAATTTCGCCCATGGACAGATGTACGTGCTCGGCGGCTTTGTCACCTATACACTCTATGGTCGACTGGGCTTGCCCTATGTAGTGGCGCTTTTTTTAACGGCAGTAACCCTGGCCCTGGTAGGTGGCTTAGTGGAAAAGTTCCTCTTCAGGCCGGTTATTCGTCGTTCGCACCGGGATGAGAGCACCATCTCCTTGCCGCGGGCCTCGCCTTTCTGCTGGATGCCATCATCCTTCTTTTGTTCGGGGAAAAACAGCGCGGTGTACCAAAACTGATGAACGGTGTTTTTAACTGGGATTTTAAGGTGATCATGCCCTATGACCGGCTTCTTATCTGCGGTCTGGCCATTGCCTGCATCGTGCTCTTTATCCTCTACATGCATTACAGCAAAACCGGCAGGGCCCTGAGGGCGCTTGCCCAGGATCGCGATGCTGCCCAGCTCATGGGGGTTGATGTTGAGCACTATGGCATGAAAGGTTTTGCCATTGGGGCCATGCTTGCCGGGATTGTCGGCGGCCTTTTGGTAACAATAACCGGAGTCAACCTCGGGATGGGCGGGCCAACCTCGATAAAGGCCTTTATGATGGTCATGATTGGTGGGGCCGGGGTCATTCCCGGGGCGATTGCCGGTGGTATCATCCTCGGTTTTTTGGAATCGATCCTCCTATCTGTTTTGGCCAACTACGGTGATATCACCTACCTGGTGATCTTCGTCTCTCTTATGATCTTTCTGTCATTTAGGCCCAACGGTTTGATGGGTAAACCATGGGGGTGAAAGCAATGAATACATCAAAATTTGTGGGGACTGCCATCTTCATGGCAATGACCCTTTTAGTGGTGCCATGGCTGATTGCCATAAGCGGTCGCTGGGATTTTTACTACACCCTCACCTCTGTTGCCCTGCTGTCGATTGCCAGCGCTGGTGTCTGGCTCACCTTCTATATCGGCCGCATCAATATCGGCCAGGGGGCTTTTGCCCTGCTCGGTGGCTATACCACTGCTATTCTTGTGACCGAGGTAAATGTCTCTTTCTGGCTGGCATTGCCTCTTTCGGGACTCTTGGCCGCCTTTATAAGCGTTTTGATCGGCCTGCCCATACTGCGGCTGCGGGGTGTGTACTTTGCCATGGTCACCCTGGTTCTGACCGAGGTTGCCAAGCTAAGCGCCCTGGCCTTGCCCATAACAAATGGTGCCAAGGGTATCTGTAATCTGCCTCTGCCCGGCGCATTGAGTATTTTTGGCATAACCCTGATCCCGGACTTTAAGGACATTGCCAATACTAAGCTGGCCTTTTATTACCTAGCCGTGATCCTGATGATTCTCTGCTTTGCTGGTATGTACAGGCTGGTCAACTCCAGGCTTGGGCACATCTGCCGCTCCATGCAGCAGAACGCGGAGCTGGCCTCTTCTCTTGGTGTCAATGTTGCCTCCATTCGGGTACTCATCTTTGCCATCTCTTCTTTTCTGGGTGGTATTGGCGGATCTACCTTTGTCATGATTTCCCACTCAATCTATCCTTCCAGCTTCCAGATTGCCGATTCAGTGAACTTTATGCTGAACTGCTTTCTCGGCGGGCTTGGTTATGTCTTTGGCCCCATGCTCGGTACGGTGGTGCTCTACTTTGGCTGGGATCTGCTCTTTGAAACCGGGAACTTTCAGATGCTTATTTACTCCGCCATTCTGATCGGCCTGATGCTGCTCCTGCCAAACGGTCTTTTGAGTTTACGTTTACCCAAGGGAGGTCGCCCATGAGTGAGGCTATGAGCGAGACTATTCTAGAGGTTTGTGAGGTAACAAAGAGATTTGGCGGGCTGGTTGCCAACAGCGATATTTCATTTACGGTCAGAAAAGGAGAGATACTCTCCGTTATAGGCCCAAATGGAGCAGGCAAATCAACCTTATTTAAGATGATCTCATCCTTTCTGCCCACCACTCAAGGCGAGGTCTTGTTTAAGGGAGAGCGCATCTCCAACCTTTCGCCCCATGTTGTGGCCCGTAAGGGTGTGGTGCGAACCTTCCAGGAAACCACCATCTTTAAGAGCATGACGGTGCGGGAAAGTATTATTGTTGCCCATCATCTGCGCGCCAAGGCCAGTTTGTTCGGCTATTTTGTGGGCTCTCCCGCAGCCAGAGGGGATGAAAAGGAGTTCGGTGAGTCGGCCGATGGCATCTTAGCGTTTTTACAGATGTCAACCTTGGCGGGTGAGGTGGCAAGCAGCCTGCCCCAGGGTCATCTACGCACCCTGGGCATTGCCATAGGCCTGGCAACAGATCCGGAGATTCTTCTTTTAGATGAGCCTTTTGCCGGCATGAACCACGATGAAACCATGCGTATGGTTGAACTGGTGCGAAAGCTGCGCAATCGCGGTCTGACTATCCTCCTTGTTGAACACGATATGCCAGCTGTCATGAAGATATCCGACCGTATTGTGGTGCTTAACTTTGGCAAAAAAATTGCCGAAGGCAGCCCGGCTGACATCCAGGAAAACACCGAAGTCATTGAGGCCTACCTTGGCCGGGAAGATGATCTCTTGGGATTGTAATTATGCTACGAATTGAAAACATTGAGTTGTATTACGACCAGGTTTACGCATTAAAAAAGGTGAGTCTCTCCTTGGAAGAGGGAGAAACCGTGGCCCTGATCGGCGCAAATGGTGCTGGAAAAAGCTCTATACTGCGCGCAATTACCGGTATGAGCAAGGTGGCAAGTGGCACAATTACCTTTCAGGGTAAGGAGATTACTGGCCACAAGCCGCCGGAGATTGTGCGCATGGGTGTTTCCATGGTGCCGGAAGGGCGGCGGGTTTTTCCGTATATGTCAGTAAAAGATAACCTGATGATGGGCGCCTTTACCCGCAGCGGCAAGGAAGGTATTCAAAAAACCCTGCAGAAGATTCTCGCCCTTTTTCCCATTTTAAGTGAGCGCTATTCGCAAGCCGCCGGCACCTTAAGCGGTGGTGAGCAGCAGATGCTCGTTATTGGCCGTGCCCTCATGTCTGAGCCAAGGCTTTTGCTCCTTGATGAACCTTCGCTGGGTGTAGCCCCCAAGCTGGTGGTGGAAATTGCCCGGGCCATTGTGCGCATAAACCGTGAGGAGAAGGTTTCCGTGTTGCTTGTTGAGCAGAATTCCAGAATGGCGCTGCGCATTTCCCAGAGGGCCTATGCCATGACCACCGGCTTCATAACGCTTTCTGGAAACTCTGCCGATTTACTTGAAGATAGCAGAGTCAAGGCAGCCTACCTAGGTATGGAGGTGTAAGTGTTGCCATGAAGATCGTTTTGATAAACCCGAACAGTACGGCTTCCATGACGGAAAAATGTTTTTTGGCTGCAAAAGCGGTTGCTTCCCCGGAAACCACCATTATACCGGTCACTCCAGCCACAAGCCCGGCATCCATACAAGGGTACTATGATATTGCTCTGGCCACTGTGCCCCTGTTGGAAGAGATAGCATGCCACCCTGAGGCAGATGCCTTTATCATTGCCTGCTTTGATGACAGTGGCTTAAATGCTGCGCGTTGTCTGGCAACAGCACCGGTCATTGGCATTGGCGAGGCGGCCTTTCACATGACATCGCTTATTGCCACGCGTTTTTCGGTGGTAACCACCTTAAAGCGGTCTGTGCCTGGAATAGAGGAAAATCTGCACAACTACGGCCTGGCCGCCAGGTGCGTGAAGGTGCGTGCCAGTGAGATACCAGTCCTTGAGCTGGAAAGGCAGAGCCCTGAGCATATGCAAAACCTCTACAAGCAAATTGAATTGGCCATAAGCGAGGATGGCGCCGAGGCAGTGGTGCTCGGCTGTGCCGGCATGGTTGATTTGTTGTCCATGCTCTCGGATAAATTTAGTATGCCCTTTGTTGATGGGGTGACGAGTGCGGTGGGTCTTGCCGAGGCCCTGGTGCGAAATGGACTGACAACCTCCAAAATTGGCGGCTATGCAAGGTAATTGCATATGGCCTATCAGATGAATGTCACTTTCATAAAAAGCCTGTTGAGGAAACGCAATATATGAGCTTGACAAGGGAAATTCCCTATTATGCCGATTATATCTCCGATGCCTTGCTTGACCATCTGCTCGCCATGGCAAGCCCTGTTCCCGGTTTGGAGAAAGTACTCCAGGTCGGGGAATGCACTGGTCTTGAGAATCTGGAAAGCCTTCGTTTTACCTGTGCGCTCTATGAGAAAACGCGCCATGATTTAAATAAAATTCTGGTGCAGCGGCAAAAGGACAGGACCTTTATTGACGAACAAACCCGTCTTTGTGTGCAGCAAAACAATACAAAGGGTCTGAGCTATCTCAGCGACTCGTACCAAACGGTGATCGGCTGCACAGACAGTGAGGGCCGGGTTGTGGTTGGGCCCTTACAAAAAGACTATTATCAGGCGGATGGCAGCCATATTACTCCGATTCCGGAGTGGCTGGGGCCGCCCCATGTTACCCTCTTTGGCCCACCAGATTCGGCAAAGATGGCCATTAATGCCATGAACGCCTACCACCGCAAAATGGCTGCTGAGCCGCAGGTGGTGGAAGATCTACTTGCCAGGTCAACGAGTCTGCCCAAATGGGGCGCCGACGATGAAGACTCCAAGACGCCGCTCAGGTATGATCTGATGAGTGCCGGGGAGAACCTTTGCCGCTGTTTTGACGGTAGCTTAAGCGTGCAAGATGGGAGTAAATTGTATGCCATCATCCCGGAAAAACGTGCGCTGCCAATCAAGCGCATTCCAGGTTTTGCGCTACCGTCTGCTTTTCTCTTTGTAGGCAATAACCCCCTGCCCCTGCATGTGTACGATTTTGCCCTGCACCTTTTTCATCAATGGTACGACCCCAAGTCCCTGGTTTTTTATGTGCCCAAATTGGAAAATGAAGAAGAGGCCCGGTACTTACACACCCTTATTGCTAGGGCAGAACAGTTAATTGCCGATTTGCATCCGGAATACAAGGTGGGAAGCATTCGCATTATGGCGGTTATTGAAAACCCGCGGGCCATTTTTCGGGTGAATGAAATAATTGATGCCCTGCAACCATACTTTGCGGGTGCCTCTCTGGGCTGGCACGACTATCTCGGTTCTACGGCGCGGCTATTTAAAGAAGATGGCGCCTATCGCATACCGGCAAAAAGCGATCCAAATATAGTGGTAAAGTATATCAAGGCCAGCCATGAACTCTTAGCCAAGACCGTGGGCCCGCGTGGAGGCATAAAAGTTGGTGGCATGTATGGTGTTTTGCCTGTTACCACCGAGCTTACCAGCGGCTCCTTTCAGGTTTCGATGAAAGGCTTTATTAAGGATGTGGTGACGCAGTTTAAGCGAGATCTGAATGGCATCTGGGTGGCGCATCCGGATTTTGTGCGGCTCGGTCTGGCCCTGGTTCAGGCCTGGAAAGAGTATCGTGCTGGCGATAAGGCCCCTTTGGAAGAGTTGGTCAAGTCTCTGCTTCTGCCGCGCTATCATAATGAAATATTCAATTTTATTTATGGCGATGATGTGAGATCCCTTGAGGTGACCGATGCTCGGTTTCCGCGCAGCCTGCTTGCGGCAGATCTGCCGGAATCCACCCTCATAGCCAATAACGATGAACGCGAAGTACGCTACAATGTCTTTCAATCGCTTCAGTATATGACAGACTGGCTGCGGGGCAATGGCTGTGTGGCCTTGCCCGCCGTGGTGGAGGGGGAAGCAGTGCGGGTTATGGATGATCTGGCCACAGCTGAGCGCTCCCGTTGGGAGGTCTGGCATGAGGTGCACCATGGCCGTTTTGCGCGCAGGAGGCTTTTTGAGATTGCCCTGGAAGAATTGCACTTTATCAGGCTGGCAGGCCCTGAAGAGAATCGGCGTATAGAGGTGCAATGGAATGAGCAGACAGCGAAATGGTATCCGGTTGCCCTGCGTTTAATGCTAATGATGATGACCGCGGAAAACCCGGTTGAATTTGCCACTGAACTGCTTTTATCTTTCACCATGAGCGAGGTGCAAGAGGCGGCAGATCCCTGGCAAAAGATGCAGCAGCTTGATGGCAAAAAATATCAGTTAGAGCCAGATCTTGAGAAATATGTTGCCAGGTCTCTGGTCTGCTGATCGCTTGTAAAAAAAGTTGAACAGATAAATTTACACACGTTTTTTCCCAGGAGAAAAACATGGGCTACCCTGAAGGACTATTAAAGACGCGGGCAATTATCCACGCTGGAGAATATGCGGTTATCCCCCCCCAGGGCCGGGTAAAAAATGTGATCCCGGGTATACAGGGCTGCGATATGACCATCCTGGCCTCACCCAAGCTGGGTGCCAGTTTTGTGCAGTATGTGGGCACGGCCCATCCCGGTGGTGGCACGGAAATCCCTTTTGCTGCCCAGGAAGACATTGAAAGCTTTATCTTTGTTATGGATGATGAGGGACAGCTTGCGGTGAGTACCGGTAATAAAAAAGAGATATTAACACCTGGTGGCTATTTCTATGCCGCACCGGATAGCGCCCTGAGCTTTACTAACCCAACGGATAAACCAGTCCGTTTTCTCCTGTATAAACAGCGTTATATCCCTTGCGGAGCTGATCGGCCCCATGATGTGTTTGGCAACATCAACGATATTCCCGAACGGATCTATGATGACATGGCCAACGTCTTTGTCCGAGATCTCTTGCCATCGGACACACGCTTTGATATGAACATGCACACTTTAAGTTTTGAGCCTGCCGGGTGCCATCCCTTTGTAGAGACACATGTGCAGGAGCATGGTGCCTATCTCCTCGAAGGTGAAGGAATATACCTGCTTGGTGAAGAGTGGATACAGGTGGAGAAGGAAGACTTCATTTTTTTTGGCCCCTATATTCAACAGGCGGTGTATGCCACCGGGCGCGGACGCTTAAGCTATATTTATTCAAAAGACTGTAACCGGGATATAGAACTGTAATGGTAAGTCTTGCCTCAAAATGTGGGAATATCGATGTCGACACAGTTAAGGGTTGAGAGAAAACGACTGCAAAAACGCCTTGAAGATATAGCTCAATTTGGCAGAACGCCGGGCGGCGGTGTTACCCGCATCACCTTGACTGAGGAAGATCGGCAGGGGCGCAACCAGCTTATTGCCTGGTTTAAAGAGGAAGAGTGCGAAATACAGGTAGACCTAATTGGTAACATCTTTGCCATCTATCCCGGCACAGACCGCTCGCTTGCCCCGGTGCTTACCGGCTCGCACAACGACACCCAGCCAGGTGGTGGCCGTTTTGACGGCACCTTAGGCGTTATTGCCGGACTGGAGGTTATCAGCACCCTACGGGCAAACAATATACGGCCCAAGCGTGATATTATTGTGGCTGACTGGACCAATGAAGAGGGAACCCGTTTTACGCCAGGCTGTACTGGTTCGGGGGTTTGGGCTGGAAAGCTGCATCTTGAAGCGATGTATAGGCTTGCCGACCAGGAGGGGAAGCTCCTGGGTGATGAGCTTGTCAAAATTGGCTATAAAGGGGCAGCGACTGGCCCTCGCCTGCCCCTGCACGCTGCTTATGAACTGCATGTGGAGCAGGGGCCGATCCTTGATCAGAAAAATATTACCATTGGCATTCCCGAGGGAATCGTTTCGCCGCGCTGGTATGATGTTGATATTACAGGCGAGGCCAATCACGCGGGTTCAACACCCATGGATGGCCGCAGAGACGCGCTACATGCCTTTTCCCGCATACATCAGCGTATACGGGAAATTGCCATTGAGGTTAATAACCTGGTGGCTACTGTTGGTGAAGTGGAGGTATTTCCGAATTCACGTAATGTTATTCCGGCTAAGGTGCATTTCACTATTGATGTGCGAGGTTGGCATGTGGCAGAGACAGATTATGTCTGCAACGCTATTGAACAGGCCATAGAAACGCTCGCAGCTGAGGAGGGCTGCGCGGCTAAGGTGCACCGTATCTGGGGGGAAGGACGGGCCGATTTTAACCCACATTTAATGGGCATTATTGAAAGCTGTGCCAGAAATTTGGGATACTCCACCCTGCGCATGTATTCGGGTGCCTCGCACGACATGATCTACATCAGCCAGGTGGCACCAGGGGCCATGATCTTTGTGCCAAGCGTTGGCGGCAAGAGCCATTCTGAAATTGAATTAACCTCGTATGAGGATTGCGCGGCCGGGGCGGATGTGCTGCTTAATGCCCTGCTCTTATCAGCCAACGAAGGTTAAGACTCCTTGGATATGATGCCGCTATTAGATCGGATGACCGAAGGGGTATTTATTTTATCACGCTTCATATAGATAGGTGGCGACTGCGGAGAAAAACCAAGTACATAGAAGAAGGTGTCGCCTCACACTTGGCCTCCCGTAAAAAAACTCCTTTTGAGAAGCATACATGAAAAAAGAACAGGATAAGGTCAGGCCCAGGCCCAACCTTGGGCAAATTGCCTACGAGGAATTAAAGGATATGATCCTCACCGGTGTGCTGGCACCCGGGGAAAGGATTGTTCTCGATAGTCTGTCGCAGATCTTAAATCTGAGCGTGACTCCCATTCGGGATGCTTTAAATAAGCTTGCCCAGGAAGATCTGATAGTTATCACCCCGCGCACCAGCCACTCCGTGGTACAATTTGATGCATCAGGCGCAGCTGATATCTTAGACTTGCGCCTGATGCTGGAAATGTATGCCCTGCAATCAGTAGGGGGCAACCTGGCAGCATTTCCGGTCCAGCATTTTCGTGATCTTTTTGCAAGCATCTCGCAAGATGAAAATATGCGAGATTTTATTCTGGCCGATAACCAGTTCCACGCGGCAATTCTGGCCATTAGCCCTAATCAGCGGCTGCCCAGGCTCTACGCCTATCTGCAAAATCTTATTCAAATTATTTCTGTGCAGGCCATAAAAACAGAAGGTCGGATTGTCAGGGCCAATGACGAACACCTGGCCCTGCTCGATGCCATTGCCAGCCAGGATGTGGAACTTGCCATCTCCCGCCTGAAAATGCATTTTTCCGAGATGCGTTCTGCCCTTTTGTTAAGCCTTTCCATAAACTAACTTACACGGTGCATAAAATGAGAAGGGCCCTGGAACAGGATTTGGCGGAAATTGTTGCTATTTACAACTCTACCATAGCCTCAAGGCAGTCAACGGCCGATACTGAAGAGGTGTCTGTGGCCGCAAAACAAGGCTGGTTTTTGCAACATCACCCAGAAAAAACACCATTATATGTGCACGAGGAAGAGGGCAGGGTCGTGGCCTGGGTGAGTTTCCAGGCCTTTTACGGGCGTCCGGCCTATGCGCATACGGCTGAAATTAGTCTCTATATCGCCACCAAATGCCGGGGAAAGGGGCTGGGTAAGGCACTTTTAC
>RRZT011746076.1_pt1 | contig 17468 bp, 8 predicted proteins | sample 2165551 | NCBI WGS metagenome assembly RRZT01 (sample SAMN10456910, study PRJNA506462) | wastewater metagenome | biome: wastewater; feature: sludge; material: wastewater sludge; isolation source: wastewater sludge with Escherichia coli K12::gfp cells carrying plasmid... | place: USA: Moscow, Idaho ...
ATTTTGCATTACATCGTTTGCATCGTCGTGCGAGAGCACCATTTTTCGAATATGCCAATAAATCTTCTCCTGATAGAGCCGAACAATGCTACTGAAAGCCGCCGCCTTCCGGCGAGGTTCAGCAAGCAACGCAAGCAACTCTGCATCTGTCTGGTTCATCGACAATTGATTGATGTTTTTTCTAATTTCTGAATGCTTTGACTAATTTGTAGACTTATAGTTTAAAGTCAACAATATAATTTCATAAATTTAGTGTAAAAACGTAGCTCTAACCATTCGGTCGTTCCCCGATAAATCTTTTCGCAAAACGATATTTACAAAACCAACAGTTTGTAGCATCTGTACTGTTTAAAGTAAGTTCCTTTTCCTGCGTAACAGGTTCGTCACCGTTGTAAATGCAGCATACGATTTTTCGTTCCATCATCGTCATGCTTACTGCTTCTGATTGAATTAGCTGGAACTTGAGTCGGCTGCTTACCATATTCAGGTTGTGGTTCATAAGAGTAACGCCTACCTTTTCCGTCTTATTTGTTCTCTTCTGCTGACTGCGAATCACAGGAATAATCATCTCCTGAAGGGATGCACCACCGTGTGCAAAATTATACCCCCCAGAGGCTGCCAATCTGTTGGTACCGACAGATACACCTACCCAAAGAGGTGTCTGGCTTTTTATGGCAGAAACCTTTTCGAGTGGGAATTTGACGATACCCTCGACTTTAGCTGTGCTGTCAGTGAGATAGTATCTTGTTTTCTTCTCTACTGAAATATCGGTGATACTATGCTTATCCTTATCTTCAAATTTCATGTCATTATATAGGAATCCATGGTCCGCTGTAAGCAAGACATTAGTCACATTCCATGAAGCATGTAAACGTTTGATTAACACTGCAAGTTGGTCTATGGCCTTACGACAGGCACTGATAACTTCAAACGGGCTTTGAGAATGACTCGCTTCATCAATTGTTTCATGAAAGATATATACCAAAGGCCGTTTAAACAGCTCTCGTGTTGAAGTCTGGTCACCGTTCATCACATCTTCATAGCGAACACAAATTCCTCCGTCTCGGTATTTATTCAGATGAGCAGTTCGTTGTTCTGTTGTAGTTAATACAACTCCATCTACGGCCATATCTGTGCCGAACAGTTCAAGGGAGTGATGTGGAAGAAGTGATGGCTTGCAGAACTTGGTTTCCGTAGGTAACATGGCTTGATAAGCTTCAATAGTAGCCATATGCTTTTCCTTGGCCAGTCTCTGCATCAATTCCATAGCCACTTCGTATCTCAGAGCGTCACTGATAATGACTACCTGTTTCACATTTGGATCAGACTCATTAGCATAGAAGTCTTCCTGATGCTTCAACCCCGTTTCTGTAAACCAGGTGCCTTTTTCTTCCACACAAGTCAACCATTCGAGGTTAAGCAGGTTGGCTATCTTGGCATACTCCAAATCCAATTGTCTTTTGGCAGCATTCAATACCAATTCGATAGGATTCTCTTTCGTGAGTAGCTCATGATAGGCTTCGAGTGTTCTACGATAGAACATATCTACCTGATAGAACTCCGTAATATATTTATTTACGTATTCTTTTGTACTGTTTAATTTCAGTGTGCCAAGGCCACGTATCTGCATATAGAACAGAGCTGACTGTCCGATGAAGCGAATGACAATCTGGATGTAACTGTCAACAGGTAATTTCAGAGCCAATTCTCGCATACGATCGTTTACGTCCTCTGGATCAGCCATGAGTTTCTTTTCTAAAATCTCCTTCAGAATCGGCCAGCAAAGTGCTTCAGTAAAATAGAAGTAGTTTGCATCAATACCATAGATGTTGATGATTTCCTCTTCTTTAATATCTGAAGACAATATTCTCATTGACTGGATAAATTTCTCGCTCAGCATACGGTCGTGGGTGCCCCACTCATAAATCTTGTTTACCTGGTCAAGGATTACCGAATTGCTGATTTTATATTGCTTGTACGAATCCCCTGGCATAGCATCAAGTAATTGCGTGATGCAATTGTACTTCATGCATTCTGCAACGCACTTCATCTTTTGTGGCAAATTCAGATTATAACTTACTCCAAAAAGTTTTGTCAATTTATCATTGATTGCTTTGCTGGCATCTACGTTCTTTGAAAGTTTATGCCAAAAATCAGCATGTTTTTTCCCTTCCGAAGTAACGTCAAGAACAACCATCTTTACAATGATTGTTTCCCAATCCAACAACTTTTTCTCGCCGAGATAATTGGAGATGAAAGCACGGCAAACCAAATCCTCACTAAAGGTACTTGAATCAATATGCCCATTAAGAATATTATGGATTTTAGAAGACATGATTTCCGCAATATTTTTCTTGATAAAACTACGGAACCGTTCTGGCAGATTATACTGCTGCATAAAAGAGGCATAATCATCTTCCTTATATTCCATGTTGGCTTTCAGCATATCAAGCAATGGAAATTGTAGTTGCTGTTCCTCTGAATGAGGATAGGTTTCCACAGGAAAAAGCAGAACAATGCGTTTGTCTTTCCAAGTATTTTCAATAGCATATTTTGTATTGAACCAGGCTCCATCGAATACTTTATATATATATCCGTCAGCCCATTCCTTCACCTCTCCAAGCTCTGTCTGGATAATATCCATCCGGTCGAAGATAAAGAGCACATGAAGCTGTGGGTTTCGTTCAAAGTAGTTATATATTCTTTCTTGTACCATATTCTAATATACTTAAATTCCAAATAATATTTGTCCGAACTCTTCTTGCTTTACCTCTATTCTCTCTGAAGGGAAGATTGTAGAAGTTGCCAGTGAGGTTTTTCTTGATAGCAAATCGTCCAATATCTCATCGAATGTTTTAATGTCAGATGTAACTGCCATAGGATAATATACATACACATCCTTTGTTTGTCCGATACGATAAGCACGGTCTGTAGCCTGGCTTTCCTTAGCTGGATTCCAGTGCCTACTGTAGTGGATAACATGATTTGCGGCAGTCACATTCAGTCCCATTCCTGCAGCAACGGGTGACATTATAATTACGTTAAATCCATCAACAGCTTGAAACTCATTTATGCTCGCTTGTCGAGTTTGCCTGTCAAATGAGTGTCTTTTAATAATAGACGGAGTATCCCCATTAATGATTTTACATATTATGCCATATCTTTCATTGGAAAGCTTTTGAAGCATTTTCTGAGTCTCCTTACGTTCAACAAATATGATGACTTTTTCTTCCTTTTCTTTGATTGAATCGAGAAATTTGATAGTAGCCTGTAATCTTGCACTTGTACTAACCAGCTCGTTTATGTCATGAGTCGTTAATGCCGAGTCGTAGAGGTAAGGATGTTCTGAAACCTCCCGCAAGTTCATTATTGTAACAAGCATATTGGGTTGAATACCATTCATATAGGCATTAATGACTGATGTATATGTCTTTTTTTGTACACTTGGCATGGCAATTTTCTCTTTGAGTTCATGTTTTAAAGGAAGATCTTTTGCAGCATCTTTCTTTAATCTGCGCATAAAATATATTCCAAGCTTTTCATGAATTTCATTACCAAGAGCGACAATGTCAGTGTCATCTTTTTTTAACGGTGATTGATATTGAGCAGCAAATGCTTTCGCATTACCTAATAAACCAGGAACACAGAAATCCATGATACACCATAAATCAAGAAGTGTATTCTCAACAGGTGTACCAGTCATAGCAATTCTGAAATTGCATTTCAATGCCTTGGCTGCGTTGGTAACAAGCGTACCGGGAGACTTAATCTTTTGTGCTTCATCTAATGCCACGATGTCAAACTCCACCGCGCAGAAATTTAACTGTGATATACGAAGAGATTCATAGTTAGTTAAGACTATGTCCATCTTTTGTATTCTATTTACAATATCTTTGTCAAACTTTCTTGGCACATCCTTAGAGGTAAGCATATTAATAGTCATTCTTGGTTGCTTGAAGAATCTTTCATATTCATTTTTCCAATTTTCTAACAGTGAAACAGGAGCTACTATAAGATACGGTTTGTGATCAGCATATTTCCTTGAATGCCAATCAATAAAATAAAGTATCTGTAAAGTTTTTCCAAGTCCCATGTCGTCTGCCATTAGACACCCACTTGCTTTACTTTTATATAAATGCTGTAGCCATGCAACACCTTCTTTTTGATGTTCTTTTAGTGAATAGCATTCTTGAAGATATGGATTGGTGAAAAGGGTATATTTTTCGCCTCTTTCGATAACTCTTTCTTTTACAGCAAAACCAAGTTCTTCTGCATTTTCTTCTATAATAAGCACTTTTTTGTTATCAACAGATTCTGCATTAAATGGCTTAGATGGTGCCTTTAACTGCTGTGCCGCACAATCTGCAAGAAACAAAGCATCTTCCATGTCTATTTGGGCATTTTTATACTCAATAATAGATTTGCCATTCTCTTTTGCTTTATTAATTTCTTTTCTGAGATTTTCCAATTCTGTCTCACTTGAAATTGTCACTTGGCTTGTTCCATTTTGAGGACTTTCAATTGTAGCACCAGCAATCCAGCATGATTTGTAGGGACAAATAAATGGATAGAATTTGGGCTTATAAACACCAATCTCAATTACGCGGTCACTATATAGTTCCGATAAATCAAAAGCATCAGGGTCAAAAAACTCAGTAGGTTCTTCTATAATTTTTTGAATTTCTTCGCGCGTTTTGTGTCTTCCGCCTTGACTTTTAAGATGTCGTAGATTTTCCTTTTGCTCTTCATTGAGTACAACGCGAACACGTTCGCCATTTTCTCTTTGAATAGGGTACTGTCCCTGTACTTTTCTCATTCGATCAAAATACTGCTGAAATTTTTTATTTTCATCAATGTCAATGGCAGGATCAATGGTAAACCCATCTTCATCACGACCAACTTCAATTTTTATGCGTTCTGGAACGTAAACATTCTCGTTTGCTAAATAACTGTCTAATTCGCATCCGGCTTGTTCTGCTAATGCTTTTATCTCTCCAAAATTACGCAGGTTAAAGTCTGTAGTTTTTTCTTCCTCTGGAGAAGAATTAAACTCATGAATACGATTTATCAATTCATATTGCGCTTCCGATAATAAATATTTCTTTTTGTTGACTATAAGTATATTTCCGCATTGTTCATATGATAATAATTCTCCATCTGGCACGTGGCTAAGAAATTCAACCTTGTATTCAAAATCAGATGCATTTAACATGCTTGTTCCAATGAGACGCATGGCCATATTATAGGGTTGGGGGACACCTAGAAGTAACTTATCCTCCTCATCTAACAGATAGATATTTTCATAAGGGACAAGACAACCATCTTTTGAAGCATAGGCATACCCATTGTCAACCAAAGTTGAAAGAGGCATATAATATATACTATCGTCTGTCGCTTTCCATTCTTGGAAATGAAGATCATGTCCATTGAAATTTACAATGAATAGTATTCCTATTTTATTTACTACCTGAGTTAACATATGCTTCTTTAAATTTTAATAGTCATATAATCTGTTTGTTCTGATCTCTGCTTATATAAAACAGTTCCATTTGTTTCCTTCAAATATCCAACACTTATTTCTCGTCCTGAGTTTGAGTGTACAACCTCTTGCCATCCATTGTCATTTCTTGCCTTTCTTATCCATACACTACCAGTTGGGGTTGCTCCGCTAATTAGTGGACGTAGATGAACAAATTGATTTCCAGCGGAGAAGTTAAGGTAGAAACCTTTATATCCACAAACAATCCGGCATTTACCATTTGATATCCATTTACTTGATAAAGAGAAACGAATATTGGCTTCATACACGGTCTTGATTGGCCTATTAGACGAAGTCCTCGGGACTGAATTGGATGATGGTTTAAACTCTTCTTTTTGAATTGGGGTTGCCTTAAAAAGATTATTGTCTTCAGCATCCTGAAAAGATATGCCAATGTTATTTGATGAAATGACTTTTTGTTGCAACCAACCGCTTAAACGTCCTTGCCAATTTCCCCTATGGGTCATTCTTCCTTCCTCGTAATATGTATTGTAGTACCAATCACTTATATCAATCAGACTTCCCATAGATGTAATCTTCAGATCTGCAGTGCTTGGAATATACCGTTTTTTCCCTGTCACCATCTTAACTTTTTCATGGTCCTGGTTGTAAACGTACAAAGCACCGGTATCAGAGAACTCAACAATCATCTTATTCTTAATGAACAATACAAGAGCTGATGTCTGTGATGCGAACGAATCTGTCTCAATGAAATGTGGCAGGAAAATACCGCTGACTCGGTTATCTCCTTGTAAGATTCTTTTCGTTGTAGTAGATCCAACAATTTTGAAACTGCTTACATATTCCACATATTTTAGCCAGAAGTCCTTTCTATCCCTGTCTTGTACACAAACTTCAAAAAATGTCTCAATTATCTTTTGACTAAACCATAGATTTACATGTTGTTTTGCCTTTTTGAGCTGTTGGGCTTGTTTTTCAGTTGCGCCTGCAAATGGAGCCCATGTTGCGCCAAGCGTAATATCGCCTAAGATTCGATTGGCATACTTGCATAGTTGAGTACGTTTTACATCATCACCTGTTTCATTTACGCGTAAAACTAAATCTGCAAAAATAAGTTTTTTGGTTCTATCATATTTGTGAGCATTTAAAACAGATTCAATATAGTCAAAGTCTATGATTTTATTGCTACTGATAAAATTAACAATCACATCAGAGTAATATGATTGGCTTATTGTTGACAGTTTGTTACTAAAATATGCAGGGGCATTCTTTACATCCTGTTTCTTTTGAGATAATAGAGCGCATAGTCTTAGGGGACCAGCTTCATCAAATAGATTTGCATGGTTCTTCATTACCATGTATTTCTTGTTTGAACCATTGTATTGTTTTAGCTGCTTGCTGAGCAGATCACAAGTCAATGAGCGAAGCTCCGGGTCAATCATGTTCCATGAGTCAAGACAATAAAATGATAATCCGTTAAAGAACATGTCCCTCCAGTTAGTCTCTAGAATATGAAGCGCATACATGTATGCCTGTTCATTCCCTTGAAGTTTTATTAAATAATAAGAAACAATACGAAGTTCATGAATGCTCCAAATACTTGTTTCTTTATTTTCTGTTTTAGCATTCTCTATGACTTTCTGCATAATTTCATCAATAGTCTGTTGAGAAGCAATAACAGTTCTGTCGGTCATCATGCGTACCTCTATTTCCTGCAAGGTACGCATATTGCGACTGATGGCCAACTCAGTCTGATGGTCAACAGTACGTTCTGCAAGCAAGTGGAAATCTTGCAGAAGATCTTTGTTAATATTTAGAAGTGCATAGATGTCTTCCATTATTGTTTATGTATAAAACGTTTATTTGCTATATCCTCCAATTGCTTTTCAGCATTGGTTCTTACTCTGAACTCTACACGTCGTGATAAATCCTTATCTTCCTCGCCGTTCATTTTCAGTATCAGGTGGCTTGAAGAAAGTCCGTTTGCTGTTACAAGGCCTTTAAGCCACTCTTCCAAGTCGTCAGACATAAGACTAAAGCAATATTGTAACACGGCTCTTGTTCTATCCTGAGAAAGTTCCATGTTTGAATAATAGCCTCCGTTGCTGTTGGTGTGGCCTTCAATACGAATTTCTTCAATATTATCTCGGTATTCATCACGACTAAGTACGGCTATATATCTTGGGAAAAAGTCATCAAGAATATTCTTAAACTTAGGTTTCAGCAAGGACTGTCCTTCATCAAAAAGCATTGACGGTTCTTGGAAACGAATGCATAAAGTCGAGTCTATTGTAGCCCTCCAAACTGCAAGATCATCTTTGAACTCCTGCTGCAGATCGATGTAAAGTTGTGTTTTGATTTGGTCGTATCTTTTCACAATTTCCTCGTCTTGTTCTGCCTTTTCTTGCACTTGAAGGAGCGCTCCCATCAGCAGCAGTATAAAGATGAACAGAAGACTGGCCATTAAGTCACCTGTGGAGAGTGCAAAGGCATTCTCATCTTTACTTTCGTATTCTGTACGTTTCTTCTTCATTATCGTTTATTACGTGTAATTGTATCGGTCAACATTTCTGTAACTTCATTCTGTCGTTCAATAGCTGAAGCAAGCGCACCTGTAGTTTGGGTTAGGCTCGTAGTGTACTGAGCAAGGTATTTGTCAGTACTTTCTTTTATTGTTCGGCTGTATTCAGATAACCCGTTCTGTAACTGAGTAAAGATAGTTCCAAGTCCTTGTTTGATAATCTCAAACTTTTGGACATAATCCTCTGATAACTGACCTGAGTCTCTTAACATTTCAGTTACCTGATCAATACCCCTTTGGCTCATGGTTTGAAGTTCTGCAAGCCTTGTAGCATAGTCGTTCTGTCCTTTGTTGAACAGTTCTGTCGCTAATTTCATGTCACCAGATATTGTACGTAGATTACTTGTGCTTATCGTTATTTCTCCCTGAGCCTGTCTGAAGCCATTCATAGTTCCTGAAATGTACTCGTTCATCTTCTCCAAACGTTCCAATCCAATATTGAAACTGTCAAGCAGTCTTTTTGTCTGGGATGTAGTATCTTCCTGAAGTGCGATTAGGTTGGCTTGTTTACTATTTACATCATCAGTGATTGACTTGACGGATTCTGTTACAGAAGATGATAATGTACTGATAGTTCCAGTAAGGAATGTGCCCATCTTGTCCGCAGCATCTGCCAGTTTGCTTACCATCTGGTTACTTTGCTCTTGGGATGATTGTGAAATACCAGACATAACTTCTTTAACTTCATTAATGGCATTACTGATAGCACCAGTAGCAAATGTAATTTGTTCTTGCATTTGTCTCATTGCCATAGAATTAGTATTGGCAGAGGTATTGGATATTTCCGAAATGGAATGCTTAACTTCTTCAATTGTAACTTGTAATGTTGCTGAAATATTTTCCATGTTTTTCGGAAAATCGGCCATAGCTTGGGTTGCAGAGCCTAACTGATGAGCCAAATTTTCTAATTCTGTTGTAGCCGATCCGGAAAGTCCTGAACTAAACTCATTCATAAGTAATTTCATGCTTTGCTTCAGTTCATCCACAACTCTCTGCATCATGTCGCTTGCCGGAGAAGATACAGTTTTCGCCATTTGATCAATATGTTCAACAACGGTTTTAGTGGTTGCATCGACACTTTCCATTAACGGAAGAATTTTTTGTTGCATCTGTCGTGAGAGAGTCTCATCAAATCCTTGATTAAGTTCTATAGCCAGGTCAGTAGAGAATGATTTTAGAGCTTTTGTTTGCTGGGCGTTCTCAGAAAGAATTTCTCGTACAGCGTTGGCCACAGGTATGATAACTCCAGATTCGTTTGTGTATGATAGTTTTCCACTAAGCTCATTAAAGGAGTCTTTTATGGTATTGGTTTGTACCTGAAAATCGGACTTTAGTGCATTGTAAAGTCGGTCAATTATATTCTGCTGATTAAGATTGGCCAATGCTATGTCATCAATATAATAAAGGGCATCTAGCTTTTCTGTCAGTCCATTTACGTTTTTATACAATCTATGTCTTAATGATTTATCTATAAATGTAAATACAATAGACAGAAACATACCAAGAAGAGATGTCAGGAACGCTGTGCCCATACCATTCAATAATCCCTGAATACTTTCATTGATTTTATCTGTGTTACTACTGTCAAATCCTTGAATACCCAAAGTTAAGCCAAGGAAAGTGCCAAGAAGTCCTAAACCGACAAGCGTACCTGATGCTGTATCAAGCATACGTAAATTTACCTTGTTGCATTTACACACGCTGTTGTCATATATAAATTCAGATGCAGGTATATTTGACTTTTTCCCGTCTTTTGTATTTACGATAATAGTTTTTTCATATTTTTCCCCAAGCGAAGCTATCTTGGAATTGTTTAATGAATCCAAGATATTCTCACTATTAACAAGTTTTACTAAAATTTCCTTGATGCTATAAAGTTTTCTTTCTTCAAAACAAAAGAGTAAGAAAACCAATATAATTACTGCACCAGATGCTAATGTTATAATATCAGACATGTTATTTTTTATTTGCAGATTCTATTGTTATTATTTTATTAATGTTTATTCTATCAGATTTTTATTATATAAAGTAAATATCCGTTCTTGGCAATTCGAGAACTATTATGATATTCGTTTAATCAAACACTATGACATCGTCAAGCATTATTTTCCGAGTATCATCACCAACTACATAGGTTAGCTCGGTGTTGTCATCATACTTTTTGGGAAGCATAATCATACAATTCCAGTATGACGTGTTCGAGATGAGAAAGCCCGGATCTATGCAAAACAATTTAGTTGGAGTATCTTCGAACTCATCGGATTCTTCCACACCAATGCAGACAATGGCGTGTCCGAAATTCTGATTATTAAAAGAAATCCCTAAAATTGCAGGACTATTCTGATGAATATTGTCGTAAATGCGGTCAATATAATCTTTCCGAATAGCTGTGGCTTTTATATTGAAGTCGGATGTATTACTAATTTCCTGTGCCATAGTTTTAAGATTCCACCCGGACATATTCATACCGCGTTGTTCTAGAAGTTTGCTAAGAAATTTTCCTTTCGGACTACGCTTGTCCACATTTCCGGAGTATGAATTTACATCCTCAATGTTGATTTGCTGAAGGCACATCAAAGAGATGATTGTACTATAAACAGCGCATGCACCGTCAAGACTTCCTTGGTGCAGGGCTATACTTTTTATGCTGCCATCAGCTTGTGTCGTTTTTACTCCTGTTCTATAAAGTCTCACAGAAGGAATGATTGTTATTGTTGCCATATATATTCTCCTTTCGTATTGTTATTTTATCAGAATAGGCCTACATTATATCTCAACCAACGTAATTCCTTTTCAATGCTTGGATTATTTAAACCTAAACTTTGCGCTTTTTTAAGGCTTTGAAAAGCCTCTCTATACCGTCTTACAGACGAGAGTGCCATACCCATATTTGAATAAATCTGAGCGTCTGTAAATGGCGTATTGGGAATGTATGGTTCATTCAAAGCTTTTTGGAATGCATCTATTGATTCTGTATATAACTTTTGCCTGTAGTAGTGAACTGCTTGGTTAAAATACACAGTTCTGTTACCTGAAAGTTGTTTATACCATTTCAATCGCATTCCTACTTCCATATGTTCAATATCGATAATTCCGGTTCTATCATTTGGTTTTGTAAAACCACATTTTTCAGCAACTCTCTGAGAAGGCTCATTATCCATACTAATATCCAAGATTACTTGTTGGAATGAAAAGTTTTGTAGGAGGAAATTCGTTAGTCCATTCAATGCTGATGAAGCATAACCGTGGTGTCGATGAGAGGGATGAACTGCATACCCTACATTCCACACAGGCATATTAGTTGTTCGGTTCATGACAGGTTCTGCTGAGATAAAACCAACCTCTTCACCATTATTATTGAAAATGATAAAGTTTAATGACTCTCTTTGGATATTTGCATTAACAATATATCTGCAAAAGGCCTTTATGTTTTCAGCATGATCTTTACGTAAAACATAGTATTTCTTTACGTCTTCGTAGCGGAATAGTTCTTCTATAAACCAAACATTATTTGAGTTCACGGGTAACAGAGAACAAATTCCACATTCTATTATATTTGGTATTGCCATATTAAATATCTTATAATTAGGTGTTTATTAAGGTTATTTGATTTTCTGTAAAACGTCTCCGAACTTAGCATAATTCACTGTGACACCATCGTCAAGATTGAAGCTGATGGCCTGCTCTGCTATAACCTGCAAACGTTCGTGATATTCACGACATTCATCCAATTGCTTCTGAAGCGTTTGGAGCTGTTTGCTTTCTTTAGTCGTAAGTTCTGCCCGACGCAAGTCAAGTTTGTTGATTTCCTGTTCCAGATGTTCAATGAAGGGGAGGAGATATTTTGCTCGGATGCGCTCAACTGTATAGGCATTCATACGGTGCATGTAAGCTATTACTTGGAAGGAACCTTTCTTTGATGCAAATAGCCAATAGATTGGACGGTTCTGATACATCTTTTTATGGTCTTTCCAAAAGTCCTTTACGAAATATTGCTCTATGGTCTTACCTAAACATTGCTCCACGTAGTTAAGATTCTCCACATGAAGTTCTTCACCCAGTACCACACGTAGGAAATCAGCGAAACGATATGATGCGTTGTCACTGAATCCGCAATCATTTGCCATCAGCGGCATAATGCCGTCGTCATCAATTTCCCAAGACTGTCCGTTAAATGTGTAAGAAGCAGTTTCCTCATCAGTAGGATTGGGGTGAGCGATATGCAATCCTGGCTTATCAAGACGATAGCGTCCCAACATACAACCTACAGCAAAGCTAATAAGTTGCTTCATCAATACTTCGTCGTTCCAACTGAGACTGTCATCTGCAATATTGATTTCTCCTTGTTGCAGAATGGTTATCTCAGAGAGTGTAACATCTGGTGTAAGCTCATCTTGCAGACCGTATATGTCAATGAACTGACGGTTGAGCTCTTCTTCGTTCTCGTGAAGCTGCATGAAGAGGTGTTCCCACTTTGTCTTGTATTGCTCCATACGCCATTTCAGACTGCCAAGTTGCGGTGCGGCAGGATTGATACAGATGTGTTTGTCTGTTTCTTTTTCGTGCAGCTTTTCCTCGTGGCGGATATTGTCGATATAGGTGTTCTCGTTTACAGCTAATAGGGGATTAGTTTCGAAGTCCCATGAGGTTTCATGATTGTCCCAATCTTGTTTGGAAATGTTGATGTTTTGTTGAACACAATGATTTATATAATCATTATTTTTTCCTATATATGGTACTTTGAAAGAATCTCCAATTTGAAAAGATAGAGTTGGACATAATATAAATAGCAATTGCTGCATAACCTTTGAGTTTAGGAAGCCCAAAATATACTCCTTCTTTTCTTGTGGGAAGCAAGAAGGGCCATTACAGTCAAAGATAAATCCAGGTTGTAATATCCTTGCATAAAATAGATTTGAACCAATTCTTGGAAAAGTTATTCCATCTGTGAAATAATATCCGGGATTTCTTATAACAGCAGGTTTAAATGATTTTAATATTTCTCCATCGTTATACCAATCAATGATGTTTTCACTGAGGCTCAAACCGTACCAACGTCTAACATCTCCACCTTTATTATATGGGAACCATTTTAATCTGGATCGAGCCGCTGACGCGGCATTTTCGAAGCCGAAGCCTATACGGCTTCGGCTGACCTCGAACCAGCTGCGGAGAAATCTCGCATTGTCAGCAGTTGCCAGCCCCTGTGTTGGGCTGCAAACTGCTGACAATGCGAGATTTGATGTAAATATTTTTAAGATATTGGGTGAAACCCAATAACCAATCGGACATCCCGGGATTTTCTCAAAGTTAGATTGAGGGACATTTGGGTAATACACCTTGGCTGTATGTTCCTGCAATGCCTGGAGGAACATATCTTTCTTCTCTGCGCAATTCTTACCATCTACCAGTCGGAAATACACACCACCTTCATCAGACTTATTTTTAGCTACAACAAAGGAAGTGTTTTGCACCACCTCACCACTCAGCTCATCGAAAGTTCGAGGGCCCAAGTGAAGCATGTTTTCAATATGATAGTTCTTGAGTAAAGACGTGCGTAGTTTTTCGAATGAAGAAAGGAACATCCAGCTCTGCATGTTAATCATGCTATATTTGCCGTTGTCTGCAAGTCTGTCAATAGCCAACAACATAAAGGTGGAGAATAAATCTCCTTTGCCTTCTTCATAATTTGCCTTCACATACTTACTCAGCACCTCATTCATGTTGCCACCACCCATATACGGCGGATTCATTACCAAAGCGTCATACTTCTCCGTCAAAGCCAAAATTAGCTCAAAAGCTGGAAGTTGCAAGCGCACGGCATCGGGCATAATCTCTTGACTGCACCAGTAATCAGTAGTCTGTTTAACCAGTAATCTTGTGCTGTCGCTAATGTCGAATTTCATGATAGAACCCAGCGAGTCTGCATTATGCATCAGTTCAAAGCAAGCGGCAAGTTCTTCATTTTGTGAAGAAGTGTTCTCTCCCTGGAAATAAAGAGAAAGGAAATCATTTAAGTTTTCATCCGTTTCTTCATTCCATGGTTTCGGCATGGTCAGTATATTCGGCAAGCAATGCGCATCAGCAAAAGATGAATCCTTTTGGCATGCTTTCAACAAAAGGGCAAAAGTTGCTAATTGTTTTGCACGATTATCCAAGTCAATACCTGTAAGGTTATGACGGAAAATGTTTTCAATGGCTTCACCACGGCCATAGCCTTCAGCAATATAAAGGTCATAAAACAAGTCGAAGCACTCGTTTAGAATGTGTCCAGAACCGCAGGCCAAATCGGCAACCTTCAGGTCGGTAAGCTCGTTGTATTTCAGTAAATTTTCTGGAGTCGGTTTTTCTGTCTGGTTCACTAAGTATCGCCACTTCTTTTGAAGTGTTGTTTCATAGGGATTATTATCCAGATAGATGCGACCCACTGTGTTCTGCACCATATATTTCACTATCCAATTGGGTGTGAATATCTGTGTAGCTGCCGGTATTTCGTCAGCCTCGAATTTTCCTTTCTTTGCAAAAACTTCGTCTTTACGCTCTGATATATAGAACTGATAGAGCCAACCAATTAGTTCCGGAGACTGAAACTCTTCATCGGTAATAAATTCAGTATGGTTCAGCATATCCATGAATTTACCTTCTGCCAGAATATCGTTTGGTAGAAGTAGCTCGGTATAGTCGGCCATAGAACCGAAACACTGGTTGAGGATGGGATTATCGTGACACCATGCTGTAATAAGCAGGGCAAATTGTTCGGTGACCTTCGTATCGTCATCCAAAAGCTCGACAATACGCTGACGAAGGTCTTCTTTCATCTGTGGAAGATGACCCTGGCGTGCTTCGTCCACAATAATTGGGGTACGTGCAGCATCGGCATACTGAAGCACAGGAGAACAGAGATTGTTCTTCTGCAGAATACGAATAGCGCACAGACGATTGAACCAAGTATACGCTGCCTCTTCATACACTTCGTTGATGCCTTTTTGCTGAATACGATTATAGAGGGACATCCACTGATGGTAGAATCCCTCTGTATAAAATTGTCCGTTCCAAAGAGTACCTCCTTGCATCAGTTGTGGACGGTGCTCTTCAGCTACATTACCTTTCTTGTTGAAGCCAAGTGTAGTTATCTTAGCTGCAATGCCGGCTTTTAATATATTGCGAGCTTCGGTAGCGAAGCGTTTTATTCTATTGGTGTCCATATAATCTATTGGTAATCTTTATTTAATAATCATCACTCCGTCATGGTCGACAAGTAGACGTTCAATCTGCTGACGCAAACCTTCAAGATAACGGTCTATGTCTTCTTCGTTCGTAATAGGCAACTTTGTCCTTGTTTGCAATGATGCCTGGCGAATTCTCTTTTCTCGTACAGGAGGTGTTGGAGGATCAACTTCATCATTGTCCTTTTTAGTAGGCTTAGGAGGAATATACGACATAATCTTGTTCACCTGCTCCTGATAGAATACATCGGTAAGGATATTGTTTCTCAGTACCAGGATATTTGTTGGAGCAGTTTTAAGCTGTATGGTTGCTTCACGGTCGGAAAGTACACTTGCCGGGACATTCTGTTTCTCAGCTACTTGCAACAAATAGTCAAAAATATCGTTATAAGCCGCTTTAATTTTATCGCGAAGTTGATTTCGCACATCGTCCAAACTGCCGGAAAGCTGATTCCTCAATTTTATATAGCCACGGAATGTGTTACCCATTGGCCAAGGGTCATCCTTCACTTTTAGGAACTCATCAACAGCTCCTATCATCTCTTCCGGAACAAATGAGAAGTTATATGTATTCTCATCAGCGAACTGTATGAGCTGTTTATAGGTAGAGAGTTGATCATGGGTAAATTGTACCACCTCTTTGCATTTGTCGGTAAGCATCCTGGCTTCATCCTTTGATGAGATGATGAGATTGAAGAATTTCAACGGATCACGTTCATCAAGCCATGATTCGAAGAGATCTATGGCCTTACGGATTGGTTCCACAAAAGGATAAGCTATAGTCTGTTGTTCTATGTCCTTATAGCCTTTTATCAATTTGGACAGGCTACGCTCACTCTCTATGTCACGACACATGCGGAATAGTTGGGTGCTGTCTGTAGTTGTCGGAGCGGAAGAAATACCGAATATTTCCTTCCAGGCAGCTATGAATTTCTGAATTACCTGCGGTGAAATGACCTGTGCCTGACGGAGTGTAAACTTATTACTCTCTGTCACAATACGGTTGGCCACTGTAGACGTTTCTACATTGGGATTATTGGCGTAAGCGTAGTCACGGTTGTGACGACGTACCAGTTCATTAATCACATAAAGGGTACAGATATTGTCCCATCCATATGGAGCTTTTGAGAATTTGGTAAGCACATCAGTCACATTTACCTCTGCAAACTGTTTATTAAGATAGATTTCCACTTCGTGTTCAGCATCTGTAAGAATCGCCCCCATACCTTCGTAATCGCCGGGATTCACATTACGCAGTATAGCTTTCTTCAATTGTTCTGTAGTGCGTGGAATACTTGGAGAATCAACGAGATTTGCTTTAGGGTAGATTCCTGCCAAATGTTTCTCGATGGCAACACGATAACGGTCATTACCTCGTTTCTGTCCAAGCTCTGCTTCGTCAATCACATATAGTCCGGAAACAATAGGACAGGTATCAAGAATCTTTTCAAACTCTTTTTTAATAAGTCCTTCGTAAAGTTCCTCGGCTCGCTTGGCAAATTCTTTACGAGTATTGGCATTATCCTCGTTTGGGACGGGAGTGGACATATAACGTTCTGCCTGACAGTACCAGTAAAAGGCGTTGTACAAACGTCTGTTCTCACGATATTGAGGACCTACATAATATACCATTCGGTTAGTATTGCTGTTCTGCAATGCAAGCTGCTCAGCAGTATCATAGTCGGGGTCCATCATAAACTCTACCATTACATCAGGGTTATTACTCAGGAAGGTACGCTGCTTTATGGTCAGCCCAACGGAGAAACTGCGTGTTTTATATTGCTCTTTATTCCTGAGAGCTGTAATATATTTATTGAAAATATCTTTCAGCTGTTCTGCCTGGGTATTGTTGTCCACCACCTGGCTTTGGATGAGCTGCGCCACTTTCATTTCCTCCTCACTATAGAAAGTGAATGTGTCAGGAGCTCCCTGTTTACCCTGTTCACGGCGAATAATATTATTATCGCAAAGGAACTCTAAAATTTTCTCCACCTCATTCTTGATGGTCATACGAGGAGTATCCATATTATTTACAAGAAGAGAGGTCACATTATCCACAGTTGCAGGGAACAGCAACTGGTCGGTTTGGGAAATGTTGCAGATCATGAAAAGCACATTAACTACACGAACCGCCAGACGAGTCTTTTCCGGTTTATCTGTC
>RRZT010028053.1_pt1 | contig 17467 bp, 12 predicted proteins | sample 2165551 | NCBI WGS metagenome assembly RRZT01 (sample SAMN10456910, study PRJNA506462) | wastewater metagenome | biome: wastewater; feature: sludge; material: wastewater sludge; isolation source: wastewater sludge with Escherichia coli K12::gfp cells carrying plasmid... | place: USA: Moscow, Idaho...
AGTTAAAACCGATCGGCTCGAAGATGACCGCCAGCGCCTGGCCGAGCATGCCGGCAAAACTGTATTCGATGGCTGCACCTGTCGCCCCTTCCGGCGCGCCGGGATAGCTCGCCAGGAACCAGAGCAGGATGGTGAGAAAAAGAATGATGCCGCCGACCCGCTTCACAAAGATCGAAATCCGCTGCCAGATGCCGATGCCGATATTGCGTACCGTCGGCAGGTGGTAACTGGGCAGTTCCATCATCAGTGGCCGTACTTCCCGTCCCGCCGCCGTAAAGCGCTTGAGCAACCAGGCTACGGCCATGGCACCGAAAATACCGGCAAAGTAAAGCGCCAACAGGACCAACCCCTGCAATTCCAACGCTCCCCACACGGTACGCTGGGGAATGAAGGCGGCGATCAGCAGGGCATAGACCGGCAGCCGCGCTGAACAGGTCATCAATGGCGCAATCATGATCGTCACCAGCCGGTCGCGCGGATTAGCGATGGTTCTTGCCGCCATGATGCCGGGAATGGCACAAGCGAAACTGGAGAGCAGCGGAATGAACGAACGCCCGCTCAGCCCGACACTGCCCATCAATCGATCCAGCAGGAAGGCGGCGCGCGGCAGATAGCCGGATTCCTCGAGCACAAGGATGAAGAAATAGAGAATGACGATTTGCGGCAAAAAGACGAGCACGCCGCCGGCGCCGGCAATCACGCCATCAACGAGCAGACTCCTGAGCCAGCCATCGGCCAAAGCGCCACCCACAGCCTCGCTCAGACTGGCTGTTGCCGCTTCAATCAAGGCCATCGGCGCTTCGGCCCAGGCAAAAACTGCCTGAAAGATCAGGAAAAGCACCAGTGCCAACAACATCGGCCCGGCCAGCGGATGCAGCACAACGCGATCGATACGGTCGCTTACCGTATGCGGCACCACATCATCGAGCCCAAGTCGTTGCAGGATACGGCACACGGCGAGATGGTCGGATTCCTGACTTTGTGCCGCGCCGAGTGGAGGTGCGGAACGCCACACCGACTTATCATCGAACAACGCCAACAAGGAGTCGACGCCGGAACGTTTGATCGCCACGGTACTGACAACGGGCAAGCCGAGTTCGGCCGACAGCGCCTCCGGATCGACCTTGATCCCACGGCTTTCAGCCATATCGGCCATATTGAGCGCGATGATGCAAGGCAAGCCCAGGCGTTTCACCGCCAGCGCCAGACGCAGATTGCGCCGCAAGTTGGTCGCGTCGACCACGCAGACGACCAGATCCGGCCGCTTTTCGCCCTTGGCATGACCGAAGAGCACATCGCAAGTAACCCGCTCATCCGGCGAGCGCGGATAAAGGCTGTAAGCACCCGGGAGATCGAGAACACGCAGCGACTTGCCGCCCGGCGTAGTGAAGCGCCCCTCCTTGCGTTCGACGGTCACTCCGGCGTAGTTAGCCACCTTTTGCCGGCTTCCGGTGAGCAAGTTGAAGAGCGCCGTCTTGCCGCAATTCGGATTACCGACCAGCGCCAGCAGCGGCCCGCTCGGATGCAGGTGGATGACAGCCTGGTTCATTGCTTCTTCTCCTGCGCATCAAACCGCTTTGGCAGACTCACATGGACACAAGCTGCCTCTGCCCGCCGCAGCGCAAAGGTCGATTGCCCCACGCGCACCACCAACGGGTCGCCGCCCGGCAAAGCACGAGCCATCAAGCTCACCTTCTCGCCCTCGATGAAACCAATTTCCTCCAGCCAGCGCGCCCATTCGGGCGCTGCGTGCGGCGCCTGCACTCTGCGTACCGAGAACAAATCGCCGATCGATACCTGATCAAGCGTAGCCGCCGGGCCGAAATCGGCAGCAATCGAGTTCATCACGGGTTCCACACAGGTCGTAATCATGGTTGATAGCCTTTTCATAAACAAAGTTATTGCGAACAATTCGCATTCTACACAAGAACAGTTCTCAACAACAAGTGAAATATATTGATACTCAAGCAAATTCATTCCAGGCATTGATCACGAACGGCGAGCAAAGCAACCGCAGAGCCACAGAGGCGCAGAGAAGAGCAATATCTCCTGTGCTGAAGGAGCATTTCAATGCTCCTTGATTTAGTTCTCGATGGTTTCCTCTGTGCTTTCTCTGCGCCTCTGCGCCTCTGTGGTGGATTTTGACTTTTCACACGATCACCCAGAGCCATCTACTGCAGCCAACTGAATGACGCGGCAAGACAGGTATACTTGCGCCTTTTCTCCCGAAGGCCGCGCCGCCCTGCGCCGTCCGAACTTGATACAGGTTGATCGATGACCCATACCCGCGCCGTCTTTCTGATGGTCTTTGTCGCCTTTATGTGGAGTACCGCCGGGGTGGTCACGCGCCACCTCGATGCGGCGCACAGTTTTGAGGTTGCCTTCTGGCGCAGCTTCTTCATGCTGCTCTCGTTATCCGTGACCATGACGATCCTGCGTGGCGCAACGTTCTGGCGCGGCTTTCGCAGGCTGCAACGAACTGTCTGGATTTCGGGGATCTACTGGTCAATCATGTTTACGTCATTCATGGTTGCCATCACGCTGACCGCGGTGGCCAACGTGCTCGTCACCATGGCGCTTAATCCCCTGATGACGGCGCTTTTTGCACGCGTCTTTCTGCACCACAAACTGCCGCTGCGCACCTGGGTGGCGATCATCGTCGCCGGACTCGGCATCGCCTGGATGTTCGGCAACCAGCTCTCGTCTGGAATTTCCGTGTCGGGGACATTGGTTGCGCTACTCGTGCCGCTGGCCACGGCGATGAACTTCACCACCCTGCAATACGCCAACCACCATGAACGAGCCTCGGCGGATACCCCGGCACCGGACATGGTTCCCGCCTTGCTGATCGGCGGCGCGCTCTCGGTACTCGGCACCCTGGCGCTGGCCTATCCGTTCCAGGCATCAGCCCACGACCTTGGTCTCCTGGCCTTGCTTGGCAGCCTGCAACTAACCCTGCCCTGCCTGCTGCTAATCCATCTGAGCCAGCGCCTTCCTGCCCCCGAAATTGCCCTTCTCGGGCTGCTTGAGGTCATCCTCGGAGTGACCTGGACCTGGCTTGGTGCCGGCGAACAACCGACCACCAGCACGCTCATCGGTGGCGCTCTGGTGCTCGGCGCGCTCATCATCAACGAACTACTCGCCTTGCGCTCACGGCGGTCAGACGCAGCCGTGGATTTCCCCATCCCTCCAGCCTGCTAAGCCGCCACCATGCCTTCGCGCATCGCCAGTGATTCGAGCGAGCGACACCAACCGATTGCCGAAGACGGGTATACTCGTTTCCTTTGATGCCCTGTTGAACCCAACAAAGCCGATCAATGACCCATCGCACCTCACCGCTCCCCACAGCCAGCGACGCATTATCTGGCTCGTCTTCAATTCCTTTGCCCGACGCTTGGCTTGCGCAAGTCGAGCCGCAACTAGCCGGCGAAGAAAAAATCCTTGCCTGGCTGGAAATCGACCTTAACAAGCAACTGCGTTACTCCCCCGGACTGCTCATCGTCACCAGCCAACGCCTGCTGGCGAAAGCGGCCGATGACGAAAAGTGGCAAGACCACCTGTATAGCGAGGGAATGAAGCTAACGCGACGCGACCATTCCGGCGTCGGCAGCCTCGAATTGTTTGACGCCAACGCACGTTTGGCGATCTGGCGCTATACCTTGAGCAGAGACATCGCTGCCGGGCGGCTGATTGACCAGTTCAACCGGCAACTTGCCTTTCATCTCAGCGGAGAAGTTCCTCCGCCTCCGGCGCAACCCCTCTGCCCGAATTGCGAAACGCCGCTGCTCGCCGGCCAGGAAGAATGTCCGGTATGCAGCAAGGAAATCCACGAGGCGCCTTCAACTTGGACGCTATTTCGGCTGTGGCGTTTTGCTGCGCCTTATCGCTGGCAGCTCCTTGCCGGATTCATCCTTTCACTCGGCTCCACCGCCGCCACGCTGGTACCGCCCTATCTGACCATGCCGATCATGGACAAGGTATTGATCCCCTTCCAGAACGGCAAGCCGATCGACAAGGCACTGGTTACCATGTACCTCTCCGGGCTGCTCGGTGCCGCCTTGTTGGCCTGGGTACTCAGCTGGGCACGCACCTATATTCTGGCGCGCGTTTCCGAACGCATCGGCGCCAACTTGCGCACCACCACCTATGAACACCTGCTTAAGCTCTCGCAGGAATACTTTGGCGGCAAGCGCACCGGCGACCTGATGGCGCGCATCGGTTCAGAAACCGACCGTATCAATCTGTTCATTTCGCTGCACTTCCTCGATTTCGTCACCGACGTGCTGATGATCTCGATGACCACAGCCATTCTGGTGTCGATCAACCCCACCTTGGCGGTAGTGACCTTGCTCCCGTTGCCAGTCATTGCCTGGCTGATCCACATTGTTCGCGAAAAGCTGCGCACCGGCTTTGAACGGGTTGACCGCATTTGGGCAGAAGTCACCAACGTTCTGGCCGACACCATCCCCGGAATTCGGGTGGTCAAGGCCTTTGCGCAGGAGAACCGTGAAGCGGCTCGCTTCCGCGCGGCCAACGTGCACAACCTTGAAGTCAACGATAAAGTCAATAAGGTATGGTCGCTGTTCTCACCAACGGTCACGCTACTCACGGAAACTGGCTTGCTGATCGTTTGGGGTTTCGGCATCTGGCAAATTTCGAAAAACGACATCTCGGTCGGTGTGCTGACCGCCTTCCTCGCCTATATCGGGCGCTTTTATATGCGTCTGGATTCAATGAGCCGCATCGTTTCGGTTACGCAAAAAGCGGCAGCGGGTGCCAAGCGCATTTTCGATATTCTCGACCATGTGTCGAGCGTTCCAGAGCCAAGCAAGCCGGTACATCTGGAAAAAGTCACCGGCCACATCGAACTGCGCAACGTCGGCTTCCGCTACGGCACGCGCAGCGTCACACGCGACATCAGCATCAACATTGAACCGGGAGAAATGATCGGCCTCGTCGGACACAGTGGTTCGGGCAAGAGTACGATGGTCAATCTCATCTGCCGTTTTTACGATGTCACCGAGGGAGCGATTCTGCTCGACGGCGTCGATATCCGCTCGTTGCCGGTTGCCGAATACCGCAAGAACATCGGCCTGGTGCTGCAGGAACCCTTCCTTTTCTTTGGCACGATTGCCGAGAACATCGCCTACGGCAAACCCGACGCCACCCGCGAAGAAATCATCGCCGCCGCGCGGGCTGCCCATGCTCACGAATTCATCCTGCGCTTGGCGCACGGCTATGACTCGCTGGTCGGCGAACGCGGCCAGGCGCTCTCTGGCGGCGAACGGCAACGTATTTCGATTGCCCGCGCCTTGCTCATCGACCCGAAGATCCTGATCCTCGACGAAGCGACTTCATCGGTCGATACAACAACCGAGAAAGAAATCCAGAAAGCGCTCGATAATCTGGTGCGTGGCCGCACGACTATCGCCATCGCGCACCGCCTGTCCACCCTGCGTGAAGCCAATCGGCTGGTGGTTCTCGATCGCGGCAGCGTCGTCGAAGTGGGCAACCATGACGATCTGATGGCACTCGAAGGCCACTACTACCGCCTGTACCAGGCGCAAGCGCGCAACGTCGATACGGAAGACGAACTGCGCCTGTCGGAGAACAACAACAAGCCCGGAGGAGACCGCGAATGACCACCAAACCGGACTATCAGCTTCAGCGTGATGCGTTTGGTCGCCTACAGCTTATCGACCGCGACGGTATCGCGCATGAGAGCGTCGTTCCCGTGCGCGCTTTTCCGATCACTTCCCCGGACCAGGGAATGGCGCTGGTTGATCCGCATGGCCACGAGCTGGCCTGGATCAACTCCTTGAGCGAACTACCGGAAGAACTGCGCCAGATGGTTGAAGCTGAGCTCGCCAGCCGTGAGTTCATGCCGGTCATCAGCCGCATTGTCAGCGTTTCAAGTTTTGCCACCCCGAGCACCTGGACGATTGTCACCAACCACGGTGATACCGAGCTCGTTCTCAAAGGCGAGGAAGACATCCGCCGCCTTACGTCGCCCGGCTTGCTGATCGCCGATACAAACGGCATTCATTACCTGATCCGTGATCGCTATGCGCTCGACACACACAGCCGCAAAATTCTCGATCGCTTCCTTTAACCATTACGCCAATTAATTTCTGTCCAACGTAAGCCGAATGTGACAAGCCGCGTTATTGGAACGACAATCATGAACTTCGTCACTTCGGCCTTTTCCTTCAAGCCAAAATTGAGCAAATGAAAACGAAAGACATCAAGTTTCTCGAAATCCGCTATCTGCGCGGACCAAACATCTGGACCTATCGTCCGGTTATCGAAGCGATCGTCGACATTGGCGAACTGGAGGACTCTCCTTCCAACACCATCCCCGGCTTTGTCGATCGGCTAAAAAGCTTCGTGCCCTCACTCATCGAACACCGCTGCAGCTACGGCGAACGTGGCGGCTTCCTGCGCCGCCTTGAAGAAGGAACCTGGCCAGCGCACATTCTCGAACACATCTCGCTCGAGCTGCAGAACCTCGCGGGAATGCCTGGCGGATTCGGCAAGGCGCGCGAAACCCCGATTCGCGGCGTTTACAAAGTCGCTATCCGCGCCTGGCACGAAGAAGTAACGCAAGCTTGCCTGGAAGCCGGACGCGAACTTGTTCTCGCGGCAATCAACGACACCCCGTTCGACGTTGCCGACAATGTCGAACGCCTGCGTGACATGGCCGAACGCAAACTGCTCGGGCCTAGCACCGGCTGCATCGTCGATGCCGCCACCTCGAAAGAGCGGCGCATCCCGGCAATCCGTCTGCTGTCGACGGGCAACCTCGTACAACTGGGCTACGGCGTGCGCAGTCGGCGCATCTGGACCGCCGAAACCGACCGCACCAGCGCGATCGCCGAAACCATCTCGCGCGACAAGGACCTGACCAAGACGCTATTGTCGTCCTGCGGCGTTCCGGTTCCGGAAGGCCGCATGGTCGATAGCCCGGCAGACGCCTGGGCTGCCGCTGAGGACATCGGTGTTCCTGTGGTCGTCAAACCCTACGACGGTAATCACGCGCGCGGCGTGTTTACCAACCTCACCCGCCGCGAAGAAGTCGAAGCGGCCTACAGTGCAGCCATCGAGGAAGGTAGCGGGGTCATCGTTGAGCGTTTTGTCCTCGGTTCGGAACACCGCCTGCTGGTCGTCGGCGGCAAGCTCATCGCCGCCTCACGCGGCGAAAGTGCCTCAGTCGTTGGCGATGGCCGTTCGACGATCAACGAACTGATCGATGCGCAAATCAACTCCGACCCACGCCGCGGTGCGGCAGAAGAGTTCCCGCTCGATGTCATCGATCTCGAAGACAACACAGTTGCACGCGCGGAAATCACTCGTCAGGGCTTCACTCCTGAATCGGTTCCGCCCGCCGAACACAAGGTCTTGGTCATACGCAACGGAAACCACACGTGTGATATCACACCAGAGGTTCACCCGAGCATTGCAGAAACCGCCTCATTGGCCGCTCGCATTGTCGGACTGGATATCGCCGGCGTCGACCTCGTTTGCGAAGACATTTCCAAGCCACTGGATAAACAGCGCGGTGCCATTGTTGAAGTCAATGCCGGCCCCGGTCTCCTGATGCACATCAAACCGGCTTCTGGCGAACCGCGCCCGGTCGGCAAAGCGATCGTCGAACACCTCTTTCCCAACGGCGATGATGGCCGTATCCCGGTCATCGGCGTCACGGGCAGCTACGGCAAAACAACGGTGTGCCGTCTGGTCGCGCGCCTGCTGACGCTTTCCGGGAAACATACCGCTCTTGCCTGTAGCGACGGCGTCTTCCTCGACCGCCGACAGGCCGAAAGCGGCAATTGTGCCACATGGAAATCTGCCAATCGGCTGCTGATGAACCGCGCCATCGAAGCGGCAGTATTCGAGAACGGCAGCGATGTCATTCTTGGCGAAGGACTGGCCTACGACCGCTGCCAGGTTGGCATCGTCACCAATGTGAACGTCGCCCGCCACACCGGCCGCTATTACATCGAAACGCCAGAGCATGTATTCACCACCCTGCGCACACAGGTGGATCTGGTTCTCCCCAAGGGGGCGGCCGTGCTCAATGCCAAAGAAGCGATGCTGGTCGAAATGGCCGCGCTGTGCGATGGCGAAGTTGTCTATTTTGCACTTGACCCGTCATTACCTGCACTTGCCGAGCATCTGGCACAAGGCAAACGGGCGGTTATTGTGCGCGACGGCCAGATCGTTCTGGCCAGTGGAACGAATGAAAAGTCACTGGCCAAACTCAGCGACGTGCCGCTAACCGAAGGCGGCCAAGCCAACGCCCAGGTTGAGAACGTTCTCGCAGCGGTTGGCGCAGCGTGGTCTCTTGGCATCTCACCCGACGTTATGCGCACCGGGATTGAAACCTATTTCATTGAATAAGCACTGCTAGCGATCTGAACGCGGATGCCAAGGCATCCCACGCAACCGGGAAACAAAAGGAATTCGTTTATGGAAGTATCACGCATACGAGCACTGCGCGGACCCAACCTGTGGAGCCGACACACTGCCATTGAAGCCATCGTCTCATGCGACGAAAGTGAACGCGCGATTAGCAATCTGCCTGGTTTCGAAGACCGATTGCGCGAACGCTTCCCGGCAATTGCCCTGATTCAAGCCAGTATCGGCAACGATGTTGTCTCCATGGCGCACGCCGTGGAGTACGCCGCACTTGGGCTGCAGGCACAGGCCGGCTGCCCGGTGACATTCAGTCGCACGACGCAAACACAAGAACCGGGCGTCTATCAGGTCGTTGTCGAATACAGCGAAGAGGCCGTCGGCCGCCTTGCTTTCGAACTGGCGCTCGAGCTTTGCCGTGCCGCGTTCGATGACCATGCGTTCGATAGCGCCACCGCGTTGCGCGGCTTGCGAGAGCTCGATGAAGACGTGCGCCTGGGACCAAGCACCGGCTCCATCGTTTATGCCGCAGTTGCCCGCAATATCCCTTATCGCCGACTGACGGAAGGCAGCATGGTGCAGTTCGGCTGGGGCAGTAAGCAGCGCCGCATTCAAGCGGCAGAAACCGACCAGACCAGCGCCGTTGCAGAATCCATCGCACAGGACAAAGAACTGACCAAGACCCTGCTGAATGCCGCTGGCGTGCCAGTACCAAGCGGACGCCCGGTCAATGATGCTGCCGATGCATGGGCGGCAGCCTGCGAGATTGGGATAACCAGCGGTGGCGCGGTTGTAGTTAAACCGCAGGACGGCAATCAGGGCAAGGGCGTTGCCGTAAATCTGACGACCCGGGAACAGGTTGAAACCGCCTATGCAATTGCCGCAAAGATCAGCGACGAAGTCCTCGTTGAACGCTTCCTGTCCGGCCAGGACTACCGCATGCTGGTCGTCGGCAACAAGCTTGTTGCCGCCGCCCGCCGCGAACCGCCGATGGTCATCGGCGATGGTGAGCATACCGTGCGTCAACTGGTTGACCGGGTTAACCGTGACCCCAAGCGTGGCGAAGGCCATGCCACCTCGCTCACCAAAATCCGCTTTGACGATATCGCCCTCGCCCGCCTGGCTGAAGACGGCCTGACCGCCGAATCGATCCCGGCCAAGGCGCAGCGCGTCATCCTGCGCAACAACGCCAATCTCTCAACCGGCGGCACCGCCACCGACGTGACCGATGACGTGCACCCAGATTTCGCTGCGCGCGCCATTGCCGCTGCGCAAATGGTCGGCCTGGACGTCGCCGGCGTCGATATCGTCTGCAACAACGTTCTGCGTCCGCTTGAAGAACAGGGCGGCGGAATCGTCGAACTCAATGCCGCGCCCGGCCTGCGTATGCACCTGCAGCCCTCGTACGGCAAAGGGCGCGCCGTTGGCGAAGCGATTGTTGCCAACATGTTCGCCGATGGCGACGATGCACGCATCCCGCTGGTGGCCGTAGCCGGCACCAATGGCAAAACAACCACGGTACGCCTGATCGCCAGCATTCTGACGCAAAAAGGCTATCGCGTCGGCATGACCAGCACCGACGGCGTCTATATTCAAGGCAAACGTATTGACACCGGCGACTGCAGCGGCCCGAAGAGCGCCAAAAACGTCCTTTTCCACCCGGACGTCGACGCCGCCGTGCTTGAAACAGCGCGTGGCGGCGTTCTCCGTGAAGGTCTCGGTTTCGACCGCTGCGATGTAGCCGTAGTGACCAATATCGGCAAAGGGGACCACCTGGGTCTTTCCTACATCAGCACCGTAGAAGACCTTTCAGTTGTCAAGCGCGTCATCGTGCAAAACGTCAAGCCGGACACCGGCGTCGCCGTGCTTAACGCGGCAGACCCCATGGTCGCGCGCATGGCCGACTCGTGCCCGGGTCAAGTCACCTACTTCGCTCTCGATCGCAACCACCCCGTGATGGCCATGCATCGGGCGCAAGGCAAACGCATCATCTATCTCGATGGCGATTCCATCGTCGCCTGTGAAGGCAGCTTTACGCACCGCATTCCTCTGGCAAAGATTCCCGTCACTGCCAATGGCGCCATCGGATTCCAGATCGAGAACGCGATGGCCTCAGCCGGCGCCGGCTGGGCACTCGGCCTCGACTGGGAGCTTATCCACGCCGGGCTGGCCGACTTTGTTAACGATGCACAATCCGCCCCTGGCCGTTTCAACCTCTTCAACTACCGTGGCGCGACACTGATCGCCGATTACGGTCACAACCCCGATGCCATTCAGGCCCTGGTTAACGCCATCGACAACATGCCAAACTCACCGGCTTGCAAACGCTCGGTTGTCATCAGCGGTGCCGGCGACCGGCGTGACGAAGACATTCGCCAGCAAACCGAAATCCTCGGCGACGCATTCGATCAAGTCGTTCTATACCAGGATCAGTGCCAGCGCGGACGCGCGGACGGAGAAGTTCTTGCCCTGTTGCAACAAGGGCTGAAGAACGCGAACCGTACGAGGGAAATCAAGGAAATTCACGGTGAGTTCCTCGCCATTGATACAGCCTTGGCATCATTAAAGTCCGGAGACTTGTGCCTGATTCTCATCGACCAGATCGACGAAGCCTTGGCGCATATTGCCAAGCGCGTTGCTGAAGGCTGATCAATACTCGGCCAAGAAAACATTAGCGATCTGCTAAGCGATGGCGGACTTGCTACCCCCTGACATTGATTCTGCAAGAGTTGATAGCAGGACAAGCGCAAATCCGACTCAACGCACTTTCTGAAGTGCGTTGAGTCGGATAGAAAAAGCGTATCGCGGGGGCGAAATGTTGTTGATAGCCCCTTACCAACGCAACCCATTGGGCGTCACTAATCCCAGGCTGCCTGTCGGACTTGACCGAGTCGGCTGCAAAAAGCGGGAAGACGGTTCGTTTTTTCCCGTATTTCGGCGCGAATAGAATAACTATTCGCTTGAAATTCGTAAAAAACCGCACACGCATCCCTCTTTTTTCGCTTCGACCCATCAAGTCCGACAGGCGGCTAGAATTGCATCGTTTCAATGCTGGTTTGCCATCAACAGCCCTTCCATCTCCTTGTAGCCGCGAGCCTGTGCAAGCTTCAGCGGGGTATTGCCGTCACGGTCGCCGAGCACCGGGTTGGCTCCAGCAGCCATCAGCAGCCGAACGATCTCCGTATGGTTGCGCCCGCCATCGCCTAGCACCACCGCCTCGATCAAGGCCGTCCAGTGCAGGTTGTTGATGTGGTCCCGCGGCGCACCGGCGGCGATCAGTTGCCGCACAACGCCGACATGGCCGAGATGGGCCGCGGCGATCAGCGCTGTGCCGTCATAAGGACTGGTGACGTTTCGGGCACTGGCGCCAAGCTGCAGCAGTAGCGCGAGCGTTTCCTCGTCGTTAGCCACCGCGGCAATCGTTACCGGATCGTAGCGCTGATACTCCAAGGCGTTGAGATCGGCGCCGGCCGCCGCCAGCAGCCGGATCGCCTCGCGCTGCCGTGCATAGGTGGCCACGTGCAGCGGCGTGCGCTGCTGGGCATCGCGCACATCAAGCGGCGCTTTCTTCGCCAGCAGCGCCTTGATCTGCGCGCTGTCGCCCGACTGCGCCGCGGCCAGCAGGCCGGAATAGCGTTGCACCTGCTCACTCGATGGCGCAACCTGGGCATGCACTGGCAAAACCGTGGCGCAACTGATGCCCAAGGCCAGCGTGTGAATCAGGATTCGTTTCAACATGGCCGCGCCTCCCGTTCAGTTCAGTGCGTCCTTGACCTTGTCGAGCGCCGCCATCGCGCATTGCTCGTCCAGATGGCCGCCCGGAGCGCCGCCAACGCCGACGGCACCGATCACCTCATTGCCGGCCTTGATCGGAACACCGCCGCCAAGCAGCAGGAAGCCGGGAACATGCACGAGGTTGGCTGCACCGGGATTCTTCTGGGCATTTTCCATCATCGCCAGCGTCGTATTCTTTGCCGACGCTGAGGTAAACGCCTTGGCGCGACTGGCTTCCAGCGTATGCGGCCCGGCATTGTCGGCACGCTGAACGGCGCGTACACCGGCGGCGCGATCGACAACCGTGGCCGTGACTGCATAACCTTTTTCCTGGCAAGCGGCAACACTGGCGGTCGCAATCTGGTTGGCAAGATCGAGTGACAGATTGCGCTCGCTGCGCACGGTCTGCGCTTGGGCTTGAGTTCCGATAGCAGCAACGAGAGTGGCAAGGGCAACAGTAGAAAGCAGTTTCTTCATGGCAGTTTCTCCTTTAGTTGATGAACACGACGGAATGTGTCCGTCGTTGAGGAGAACTTTAGTCGTTGGGGTCGCGCCTTGATATTCGGAGGATTACGCTGGTGACTCCGTATAACTACTGAGCGCACTCGTCTGCGCCCAGACGGCAAGGATGCGGCAGCACCGAGGCGCTAGGGCTTGGCGGACTCGTCGCTGGCTTCGACCAATGCCGCGTAGCGCCGGATCAGTTGTGCCAGCGATGACGTGGCCAGCTTGTCGAACAGGTTGGCGCGGTGGGTTTCAACCGTACGCGGTGACAAACCGAGAGCGCGGCCAATCTCCTTGTTGGTCAGGCCTTCGATGATCAGTCCGAGCACTTCAATCTCCCGCTCGGATAGCGCTGCGTAGCGCTCCCGTGCGGCACGATCGGCAGCATGTCGCTGGCGCGATTTGACGTGACGGCGCACTGCCTGCTGCAACGCGTCGAGCAGTAACTCATCATCCACCGGCTTTTCGAGAAACTCGGCGACGCCAGCCTTGAAGGCACGTCGGCAAAGATCGACGGTGCCGTGACCGGTGAGCATGATCACCGGATGATCGACGCCTGCCGCCTGCAAACTGTCCAGCACCGAGAGCCCGGAGAGACCGGGCATGCGGATATCGAGCACGATGGCGCCGATGCTCTGGCGATCGAAATCGGCGAGAAATCTCTCCGGGCTGGCCCATTGTTCGACGCGCAAACCGACGGTGCCGATCAAGAGTTCCAGCGCGTCGCGCACCGCCGCATCATCGTCGACCAGATGAATCAGCGGCGAGAGCGATCCGGCTCCGTTCATGTATGCTTCCTTTCAGCGTTTGCCGTGCCGGTGATCGCGGCCGGCAGTTCCAGCGAGAACTCGGCGCCCGGCGTGGCAGCTTGATAGCTGAGACGTCCACCCATCTCCTCGGCCAGCGTCTGGCAAAGGCTCAAGCCCAGGCCCAACCCGCCACGACCACTGACAAAAGGTTCAAAGAGGCGCTCGACAAGTTCCGGAGCAACCCCCGGCCCGTTGTCGCGCACCAACAGGCGTACCGTGCCTGGCCGGTTGCCGACCGCTACGGCAACCAGCAGCGTTCGTCCGCGGTCGGTCACGTTATCCAGCGCCGCCAGCGCGTTAACCAGCAGGTTGTAGATGATCTGTTCAATCGCCACCGGATCGCCCAGCACCATAACTGCCTCGTGCGCCTGGATGCGGCTGGCGACTTCGCGTCGGCGAGATTCCGGTTCAAGCAACTGCAATACGCCACGCGCAACGTCGGCCAGATCAAGCGCGGTGCGCTCGCCGGAGTTCGGCCGCTCAATTACTCGGCGCAGGCGGCTCACCACGTCAGCCGCGCGGCGTGCCTGAGTTACCGTGGCGTCCATCGCCGTGCGTGCAGCGTCAAGCTCGGGCGGTTCGTCGGCGAGCAGGCGGATCGCTGCCTGGGTGTTGGCCAGCACGGCGGTGAGCGGTTGATTGAGTTCATGCGCCAAGCCAGCCGCCAGTTCGCCCAAGGCATTGAGCCGCGACACCTGGCCGAGGCGCAGCAACTCCTCGGCCCGTCTGCGCGCCTGGATCTGGCGCAAGGCCAGCGCCAGTCCGCCCAGCGCCGCGCTCCAGATCAGCAGCCACAGCAGCATCGCCGGCCACGGCAGGTCTGCGACGCGATAACTGCGTTCGGCCACCAGATCGAAAGGCTGACTCTCGGCGGCCAGATGCTTGCGAAAAACGAAGCGGCGTATCTCGCCTTGGCCCGCCCCGGCATTGACTGGCCAGCGCGCGCTGCGATATTCCAGCCAGACCCGGGCATCCTGCGCCGGTAAGGCGTCTGGCGAATCGCCGAAGGGCCATTCAGCCCACGGCACCATCAAGGGCAGCGAAACCTCCAGCGCATAAGCCGCTCCCTGCGGCCCGGCGCCGTCGACTGCGGGCATCACGATCCAGAAGCGCCCCGCCGCCAGATCGGCCAGCGCCAACTGCGGCTTGCCCTTGATTCGTTCTGCGTTGCTCAGGGCGGCGGCCAGAGCCGGCGGCACCGGCCAGGCCTGATCTGCGCCGCGTCGCAGCATCTGCAGGAATTGCGGATAGACCGCTGGCAGCCGCTCGTCAACGCTCGGCTGCATCAGGCTCAGCGTCGCCAGTACGGCCTCATGTTGAACGGCGCGCTGCGAGAGCAAACGATGAGCGATGCGCGCATTGGTCTCGAAGGCATTGCGGCTCGACTCGATTGATTGCCCCACCAGCAGCATCGCTCCGGTCAGAATTCCGGCCAGCCAGAGCGCACCCCAGAGCAGGCGGCGCTGCGGCCGAGGAAGCCCGGCCAGTAACGGAAGAAGGGAAATGGAACGCATGCGGAAATTCTGGCCCATATTGGCGAGCGCGACCAATTATCGCCCGAGATCAGGAAGAGAAAACCACTCCGTCAACAAGCGGTTTTCACCTTGCCCGGCGAGTTGCTGATCAATCGCATCATGGTTGCCCCACACCACATCGGCCAGCGCGCCACCGGCAACGCGCGCCTCGATAGCGCTGCAATACAAGCCCTTGTCGCGTTGCACGTAAAAGCCGTAGGTACGGCATGCCACCGGGCGATGGGCGTACACCGGGCAAGCGCCGCTGGCCTGATCGAGCATTGGGCAGACCACCGGCCTGCTTTTCTGCCCGCCCAACGCCGCCATGTTGCGGGTGATTTCAGCCAGACGTTCTGGCGGCAGAACTGCCAATCCTTCCTTGAGCAATGCCCACTCCGCAGCCGTCAGCCGGGGAATATCGGCAAGCGAACGACAACAGCGGTCACAGCCCTTGCTACACAACCAGTCGGGATGGCCATCGCGGATCGCCTGAACGCGCGCGTCGATGGCGCGGTGGATTTTATTAAGCATTGTCATGATCGAGTCATCTGGAGCGACTTGGCATCGCGTAGAACGCCATTCTACGGGCCTCTTAGTGCTATTCGACGGTCTTGACGCTCTTATGCGCCTTGGCCAGACGATCGTAAAGCACCACATTGACCGTTGCGGCAAGGTTCATGCAACCGACGGTCGGAATGAACACCACGTGCTTGCACCAGGCGCGAACCGACTTGTCGAGCGTGCCATCCTCCGGCCCGAAAATATAAAAAGCCTGTTCGGGATGCGTGAATTCAGGCAGCGGTGTCGCGCCCTTGATCAACTCGACGGCAACCGGCGTACAACCCAGAGGGATAACCTGCTGCAAATCTTCGATGCCGATCAACGGAATCTTCTGGCACACCTTTTTGGTATCGGTGACGAACTCCTTGGCACGATCGTAGCGCACGCCGGTATAGAAAACGCTATTGACCCCATAGCACCCGGCTGCGCGCAGCACCGAGCCGACATTTTCCGGCGTTTTCGGGTTAACTAAGCCGATACAGCAATAGCCTTTGCTCATGGCCGGGAGTTCTCCGCTTTCATTGCGCCGGATCAAACTGCTCGCGTAGCGCGCGCACCACATCGCGCTCACCGCGCACACGGAAGTACGCGCCCTCTTCCTCGGCGCGCTCCTGCAGCACCTCACAGCTGGCGTAGATTTCGCCGCGCAATTTCTGCGTCGACCACGGACAGAAGATCTCGTCCTCAACAAGATCGCCCTGAAAAAACGCAATGATTCGCTCGCGCAGTCCTGCGACGTCGCCCGCGTTGCGCGCACTCATCACCACGCACTCGGGGTACTGCGCCAGCAAAGCTGCACTGCGCTCGCTTTGTTCGGTCGCGTCGCCAACATGGTCGATCTTGTTGAAGATGAGCAAGCGCGGCAAGTCCAACGCGCCGATCTCGCCAAGCACCGCCTCGGTCACCTGCAATTGCCGTTCAAACCCTGGATCGCTGGCATCAATCACATGCAAGAGCAGAGACGCATCAAGCGCCTCTTCGAGCGTCGACTTGAACGAAGCGACCAGCCCGTGCGGCAGATTTTTGATAAACCCGACGGTATCGCTGATCAGCACACGCGGCACACTTTCCGGGTACAAAGTACGCACCGTCGTGTCGAGCGTGGCAAAAAGCTTGTTGGCGACCAGCACTTCGCTGCCGGTCAGCGCCCGCATCAGCGTCGACTTGCCCGCATTGGTATAGCCGATCAATGCCACACCGGCGAGTTCCTGCTGCCCCTGCCGCCGTGCGCGCTGCGTCTTGCGCTCGACATCCATGGCCGTAATTTCGAGTTGCAGTTCGGCAATACGATCGCGAATTTTGCGCCGGTCCAATTCCGTATGCGATTCGCCGGCACCGCGACCACCAAGCCCGCTACGCTGCCGCCCTTGCGGCCCGGCAAGCTTTGCCGCTTCGCGCAAGCGCGGCGCCATGTAACCCAGCCGCGCAATCTCCACCTGCGCACGTGCCGCACGCGAACGCGCATTGCGATGGAATATCTCAAGGATGACCATGGTTCGGTCCATCACCTGACAGCCAACTTCCTTCTCGAGGTTGCGCGCCTGCGATGGCGAAATCTCGTGATCAACAAAAAGGACAGCAATCTCGCTGCAACCAGCGTCGATAGGCGCCTGCGCCAGTTCGTCGAATTCAAGGTCAGGCGCTTCGTTATTCACAAAGCAGCGGATTTCCTCGCGCTTGCCAACGCCTAGATAGGCCGTCTTGTCGAAACCGGAACGCTTCTGCACAAAGGTGTGCACAACCCGGTAGCCCAGCGTTTTCGCGAGTTCTCGCAACTCGGTCAGCGACGCCTCGAACTCGATGTCGTTCACGCTCGGCAACTGAACGGCGGCTACAACGGCGCATGGGGACTGCTCTTGGACTTCACTTTGCATTCGGGGATTATTTTTC
>RRZT010550969.1_pt1 | contig 17456 bp, 14 predicted proteins | sample 2165551 | NCBI WGS metagenome assembly RRZT01 (sample SAMN10456910, study PRJNA506462) | wastewater metagenome | biome: wastewater; feature: sludge; material: wastewater sludge; isolation source: wastewater sludge with Escherichia coli K12::gfp cells carrying plasmid... | place: USA: Moscow, Idaho...
ACGAACGGGTTGTTTGCTCATTGAATTATCCTTAAAAAACAGTGAAAAAACTTGCGACTTTTACAATTTATAAAATCCAATTAAATTGCAAAATCGCCCTAGTTTAGCATGGAGTAGCACAAATCGCAAAGGCTTTTTCGGACATAAAAACACCCCTAAACCAAATATGAATTAGGGGTGTTTTAAGGTCAAATTTTACCAAGACGGTGATACTGTTCCCATACGTTGGGTAATGGTGGTTGGGTTGCCCATGATGGTGCCATAAATGGTAGCGTTTTCCATGACATGCTTGACATAATCACGGGTCTCTACATAGGGAATGGCTTCCACGTATTGATCTGCCCCAATGGTGCCATGCTTAGGCAACCATTTAACTGCCGCCCCTGGTCCTGCGTTATAGCCTGCACTTGCTACGGCGATTTGACCGCTTGAGCGACGAGCTAAGTCGTTTAAGAACCAAGTACCATAACGAATGTTGGTGTCAGGATCGCTCATGTTGCCGGCTCGCTCACCCATGCCACGGGCGATTTGATTGGCGGTACCTGGCATGATTTGCATAAGTCCGCCAGCACCCACACCCGAGCGGGCATTGGGCTGAAAACGACTTTCTTGACGCATGATGCCATACGCCCATGCAGGATCAATACCGACATTGCGACTGTGGCGGGTCACGCTGTCATAATAGGGGGTGGGGTGACTGATAGCTCCTGCACGAATGTCAGGCGAGCTTTCCATGGCGTAGATACTGCGGGTATAGACACCCATGTCGTGAGCTTTTTTGGCAGCAGCGATGATGAGTGCTTTATCATTGGTCTTGTTGGCGTTACGCACCGCCCAGTTCCATTCACGTCCGATATGTTCAGGGCTGGCGTTATTTTGCATCAAAAGAAACGCACGAGCAAAATTAGGATCTTGCATAACACGGGCATTATCACGGGCGGAAATGCTTGGCATTTGAGTACCGCCGATGTCATTGATGGTCAGGCGTTGACCGATACGGTCTTTGGCAAGCAGTCCATAATAATCAATCCCTGTGGCAAGGGTGCTATAAAGACTTCTTGCTTGTGACTGTCTGCCTGTTTGCTCATAGGCACGAGCCAGCCAATACTGCCATACCCGTTGACCTGCTTTATCCACGCTCATCGCTTCAATGGCGTTTGCCACGTCTTGCCACTGACTAAAATAAATGGCGATTTGGGCATAATCTTCGGCTTCTTCATAGTTAAAGGGTTCGCCAAGGCTGTTTCTAAACCAATTCACCGCTTCAATATTAAAGCCGTCATCGGTATTCATATTCATGCGTTTAACAGCAATGCTACGCCACGCATAGCGTTTTGCCATGTCGGAGAGTAGTTTTTGTGGGCGACCTTGGTCTTGATTGATGTCATAATTAAGCTGTGTGGATGCTTGCCAATAGGATTTATGTGCCAGCTGGCTGATGGCATAAACATAAAGGTATTGATTGGCTTGATTATAGGGTTGGGCATTAAACTGGGTAAAAAAGGTGTTGGGGTTATTGCGAATGTTATTTAGCGTACTATAATCAATCGGTAAATTTAGTGATTGCGCCAAGCTGACAATGTCGCTTAATTTATTTAATGCAGGCTGTTTGCTAGAAAGCTGGCGGTTGTCAATACGCATCATACGGATAAGCTGTTCGTGCTTATCGGTTTGGGTGATGCGAGGATTATTGACCATTTCACTGGCGAGCTTATCACACAAAGATTGACGGATTTGGGTGTTTAACCAAACGTCTGATTTTTGGTTTAGGGCACGAGCATCGCCCGCACCATTAAACCCAAGACCGATGGCACAAGCTTCGGACGCATCAGGGTTTTCAATGGAATGTGTAACAGCACGCACGGACGCATAATCGCTACTGCGAGCTTTGGCTTCGGCATAGTCAGCGGCGAGCTTTTCACTCATGACGTTACTGGGGTACTGCTCTACAAAGCGGTTTACAGTATCGGGCGATTGGCTTTCTAGGTTGTAATTAAGTCGCCAGTAAGTAGGATACATGGCAAATAGCGAACCTTGCATACTTTGTTCGTATTGATACATGGCGTTGGGACTGTTTTTTTGTCGGTCAGCTTGCATAAACTGATAGACACTACTGTCATAACTATAATCATTGGCACAAGCCACCAAAGCTGATGAAAGAAGTGTGCCTGATAGGGTGGTGTAGATACAAAGGGTGCGTTTGTTTAATTTCATAAAAAACCAAAGAACTTATCAATATAAATGACCTAGCTTATCAAATTAGTTTTGCCTGTGTCCGACAAGTTGTATAAATGTTGTAAAAGAATCCTTGTCAAGTTTTTGACATGATATAATTGACGGTTTAATTGAGTATCAGCAAATCTTTAGTAAACCCTTGGAGAAAACCATGACCGTTGCTACTTTTAATCCCAAAACCGACCACAAGCCAGCCCAGTCCACAAGCCAACTGCACCAAATCAGCGAACCAAGTCCAAATTCAGACAAAAACCAAACGGTAAAAAAAGTCTTTATCGTCACTCAAGGCTGTCAAATGAACGAATACGACAGCCAAAAAATGGGCGATGTACTGGGCGAGTCTCATGGTATGGTTGTTACAGATGACATCAATGAAGCAGATGTACTGCTTATGAACACTTGTTCTATCCGTGAAAAGGCTCAAGAAAAAGTATTTAGCGAACTGGGTCGCTGGCGTAAATTAAAAGAAAAAAACCCCGACTTAATTATCGGTGTCGGTGGCTGTGTTGCCAGTCAAGAAGGCGATAATATCCAAAAACGAGCCCCTTATGTCGATATGGTGTTTGGGCCACAGACCCTGCACCGCTTGCCCGAGCTGTACAACCAATCCGCCAAACAACAAAACGAAATCCCCAAAAACCGCATTGGCGTGGTTGATGTGTCATTTCCCAGCATCGAAAAGTTTGACTTTTTGCCAGAGCCTAGGGTAGAAGGCTATAAGGCATTTGTGTCTGTCATGGAAGGCTGTTCTAAATACTGCTCATTTTGTGTTGTGCCTTATACCCGTGGCGAAGAGTTGTCTCGTCCGCTTGATGATGTGCTGGCGGAAATTGATGCCCTTGCTGAGCAGGGCGTGCGTGAGATTAACCTACTTGGTCAAAACGTCAATGGCTACCGTGGCGAAAAAGACGATGGCACGATTTGCCGTTTTAGCGAGCTGCTTCATTATGTGTCACACATTGATGGTGTTGAACGCATTCGCTATACTACCAGTCACCCTTTAGAGTTTACCGATGACATCATTGACGCTTATCGCAGTATTCCGCAATTGGTGTCGCATTTGCATTTGCCGATTCAAAGCGGTTCAAACAATGTGCTTGCCGCCATGAAACGCAATCATACTGTCGATGTCTATATCGAGCAAATTCGTAAACTGCGTGCCATTCGTCCTGATTTACATTTGTCCAGTGATTTTATCATTGGTTTTCCTAACGAAAGCGATGAAGATTTTGCTGATACCTTAAATCTTGCCAAAGAATTGGACTTTGACCATTCCTACAGCTTTATTTATTCCAAGCGCCCTGGTACGCCAGCCAGCGAACTGCCCGATAATGTCAGCCTAAGCACCAAAAAGGAGCGTCTGGCAACCTTTCAAGAAGTCATCAAAGAATCTACCTTTGCCAAAACTCGTGCCATGGTCGGGCAGACGGTGCGTGTACTGGTAGAAGAGCCTGCTAACCGCAGAGATGGCTACCTACATGGTACAGCAGACAACACCCGTTCGGTGATTTTTGTGGGGGATGCAAAGCTGCTTGGTAAATTTGTGATGGTAAAAATCACCAAGGCAATTAGCATGCACCTAGTAGAAGGCGAGCTGGTGGAAGTGCTGGGCTGATATGACGCAGATAAAGCCCCCGCAGCCGCCACACACGCCCCAAGAGATGTTTGAGCGTGCCAAAAAAGTTATCTTATATCAAGATGACGTATTGCGGACGCTGTCATTACAGTTATATTATCACCTTAAACTGCGTTTTTTGTATCAACAATTGGTGTATAAGGCAGTGGAAGAGGGTCAAGAGCCTAAAGCATTTTGGGCTCAGGCAGACAGCGATGTCTTGCCACCCGCCATCAGTAAAGCCCCGATTTTTATCACAGGTCCAACTGGTTCGGGCAAAACCCATGTCATTAAACAGTTGTGCCAGATGTTTGGGCTTAACTTTTTAAGCGTCAATAGCAATCAAATTTCCAACAGTGGCTATAAAGGCACAACCCTTGCTGATTTGGGCGGAATTTTGGTCAATAAAGCCCGTCCGCTAACCGATGAGCGCCCTTATTTTGCCGATATGGAAGCTCAGTTTTCGGTGATATTTTTTGATGAATTTGATAAGCTGTTTTTGAATACTGAAGGGGCAAATTTGGGTGTGTATCAGCAGGCATTGGTGAATGAGCTGTTGACCATTTTTGAAGGCACGTCCGAATTTCCTGTCAAAGAAGATCGCAGCATTGCTTCACATCATATGCTGTTTATTTTGGGCGGTAGTTTTAATTTGCACCAAAAGTCAGTCAAACCAACCATTGGCTTTACAGGGGAAAATAAGCCCGTTGATATACCTACCGATCAGCTGACCCTTGGTAAGCTTGGTTTGCCCGATGAATTGGCAGGGCGTATTGGTCAGATTTTGACCATGAAAGAGCTTGATGATCAGATGTTAAAAGACATTTTATTAAACAGTCCAACATCGCCTGTCGCCACCTTTAAAAATCGCCTAGCCATGGAACAGTGTACGCTTGAGATGGCTGATGATTTGCTAGAGGCTTTATTAAGTCAGCAACAATCCGCCATTGAAAAATTTGGTGTGCGTGGACTGTATCAAGGTTTTAATGAATTACCACAAGTGCAAGATGTATTGTTTGATGCAGTAGGTTCTCCGCATCATCATTACTTGTTGGATTTGGTAGGATTCTCTAAAGAATATCGTGAGCCTGTGATTGAGCAAATTGACGAACCTTCATTTGAAGTAGAATTGGTTAATCCGTCAGAGCTTCCTGATTGGTTTACGGGTAAAAAACCTGATAAACCACAAAGCAGGCCGATTGATGATGATTATGATGATATGCCTTTTTAATTTAAAAACTCTTTTTCAAAGCCAAAAAAAACACCAACTCATACGAATTGGTGTTTTTGTTTGCTTGTCTGATTAGTGATCAGACGCATCAGAGATACCGATACCAGTCATTGAGCGTACAAACTGTGCATCGAAATCTTTTTTCTCTTTTTCAGCACGGGCAGACTTGTCGGTTACTGAGAAGATGTAACAGCAAGTAAACGCAATCGCCATAGAGAATAGGGCAGGGTTGGTCATGGCTAAGATGGGCTTGTCGCCAAGAGCTAGGGTATCTACCCATACCGCTTTGGTTAGGGCGATAAAGATAACCGCACTTGCAAGACCTGCATAACCGCCCACAACCGCACCACGAGTGGTCAGACCTTTCCAGAACATAGACAGTACCAGTACTGGGAAGTTAGCAGAGGCTGCGACAGCGAAGGCTAGACCCACCATGAATGCCACGTTTTGTTTTTCAAAGATGATACCTAGTAACATTGCCATGATAGCAAGACCAATGGTAGCACGTTTGGTAACTTTCATCTCAGATTCGGGCGTGGTTTGACCTTTACGATAAACGTTGGCATATAAGTCATGCGAGATGGCAGATGCACCTGATAGAGTTAGACCTGCAACCACCGCTAGAATGGTAGCAAAGGCAACCGCAGAGATAAAGCCTAGGAATAGGTCACCGCCCACCGCATGACTTAAGTGGATAGCTGCCATGTTGTTACCACCAAGTAGCTCAAGTTTGCCTGATACTGCCATTTTGGCGGCGTCTAGGTAGTGAGGGTTGTTGGAAACAAGTAGGATGGCACCAAAGCCGATGATAAAGGTTAGTAGGTAGAAGTAACCGATAAAGCCTGTAGCAACGAATACTGATTTACGGGCTTCTTTGGCATCTTTTACGGTAAAGAAACGCATCAAGATATGTGGCAGACCTGCAGTACCAAACATCAATGCAAGACCTAGTGAGATAGCATCAAGTGGGGTCTTAACAAGGTTGGTTGGCCCCATGATTTTGCTGGCTTCTATAGGGGTTTTATCATGCACAGTGGCAAACATATCAATGGCTTGGCTAAACATATTAGAGAAGTTAAAGCCAACGTGTTTCATGACCATAAATGCCATGAAGCTTGCTCCAGATAGCAGCATGACCGCCTTGATGATTTGTACCCAAGTGGTTGCTAGCATACCACCAAACATTACGTATGCCATCATGAGTAGTCCGACGATAACTACAGCAATGGTATAATCCAAGCCAAATAGTAGCTTGATAAGCTGACCTGCACCTACCATTTGAGCGATAAGGTAAAAGGCAACCACAACCAGCGAGCTAAATGCCGCCATTTTACGCACACGGCTTTCGTCTAGGCGAAATGACACCACGTCTGAAAAGTTGTATTTACCAAGGTTACGTAAGCGTTCAGCGACCAAGAATAGTACGACAGGCCAGCCCACCATAAAGCCTAGTGAGTAAAGCAGTCCGTCATAACCTGATGAGAATACCATGGCAGAAATACCAAGGAATGATGCTGCGGACATATAGTCGCCCGCAATCGCCAAACCGTTTTGGAAGCCTGAAATACCGCCACCGCCAGTATAAAAGTCACTGGTAGATTGGGTTTGTTTGGCAGCCCATTTGGTGATGAATAGGGTAAAGCCCACAAAGATAGCAAACATGATGATTGCTGTCCAGTTGGTGGCTTGTTTTTCGGCTTCGCCTGCTAGTGCATCTGCAAATGCCATATTGCTAAGTAGCAGTCCTGCACCTAGTGTCAAACTTGACTTAATATATGAAAGTTTCATGGTTAGGCATCCTTTTTGTGTGCAATGGCATCCACTTCATCCATGGCTTCTTTATTTAGTGCATCAAAAGAATTGTTGGCGATGTATGAATAAATACCACAAAGCACAAATGAAGTTAAGATAACACCAATACCCATGGGAATGCCCCAAGTGATGACACCACCACTGCTGATAGGCACACGTAATAGGTCAGGCTCATAAGCAACCAATAAGGTAAAACCGATATAGATAAATAGCATGAGCGCCGTCAAGCTCCAGCTTAGGGCACGCTTTTTGGCGACGAGCGTTTTGAATTTGGGGTTTTGTAGAATGCGTTCTACTTGGGTATCGTCCATTGCACACTCCTTGCAACTTACGCTTAATGATACCGTACTGCACACAACTGACAAATTATTATTCTTACTGCAGGTGTTGATACCTTTTTGCCAATTCTATGACAACTACGAGTTTCTACAAAGGGCAAACAATACATCTTATTTATTGCCCCAGTGTGCCGATTATAAAGTAAGCGTGGCAAACTAGCAATATTTTTACAAAAAATAACATTGCATCAAGTCAAGAAAGTGACTAAAGGTAGGAAAATTTAGATACATTAACACACCCATTAGATTTGGCGTGTTAATTGGTGTATTGTATTTATCTGATTGATAAATATGACATAGTTATTTAAAGTTAAAACAAAACAAGGCAACAAAGCCCATGATGATATAAGGGCTTTGATAACAGGATATTACTTTAAAATCAAATGATTATAAATTAATTTACTGTTTGCCCATGACATCAAATACGGGCGGTAGGTTTTTTGGATTTTGGCTCTCTTTAGCGGTCAGACGATCGGGCGATAATCCCTTGATGATAGCCAAATCTTTAATGGCTTTGCGGTTTTTGCGATACAAGGCAACGGGAATCATACGCACAAATTCAAATAATTGTAGATAATTTTCTTCATCACCATCAAAATCATCGTTATCATCAGGACGAATGCTGGCGATTTTGGCAAGATCGGCGATTTGTTCAGCCTCTTCTTTGCTTAAATGAACTTCTGCCACACCAAGTCCCGTGATAAAACCACCTGCCCAGTTTTTAAGCGCCAAAAAACGCTCCGAGAGTTCATGCTCATCATCAGGCACCAAAGGCTCATAGGCATAAGCGTCATCTTGGTCTTTTAGGGTAAAACTGACATCTTCGCCATATTCTGTCAGCAGTTCTAAAGCCTCCGTTTCAAGAGATGAAAAGCTAAGTTCATCAAGTAGCAGTGCCCAAGTCTCACTATCAGCAGGTGCGCAAGCAGTCATCAAAGCAGTCATCAAGCCGTGTAGTTCGCTGATAGAAACATCGCTCCAGTGGGTAAAGGCTTGTTGCCAGTCGTTATAGCCTGAAAAGTCGTCATTCATGGGATTTTGATTCTTGGTAATTGAAAAGTAGTTAAATGATTGCAGATTGCCAAAACTCAAGGCGAATTTTAAAAAATTTTAACAAACTTTTTTAGCTAAGTGATTAAAATATGTTAAAATCGCCCTTTTAAAAGTTTTCGTAGGAATATGTATGCTTGCTCAATTACAGCTACTTGAACAGACTATTTCTGAGCTAAAAGATCGCTATCACATCACCGCCACTGAACTTGTTAATCTTAAACACCGCATGGAGTCAGATACGACAGGTGATGACTTGGGGCGACTACAAGCCAAACTTGACATCAGCCAAAAAGACTTGACCACATTGACCGAGACTTTGAATGAAGTAAACCGCGCCAATGCTGATTTAGAAAAGCAAATTAATGAATTGTGTGAACAAAACAGTCAGCTAACCGCCAAAAATAAAGAACTAGAAAATAAAAATGCTCTTGCGGTTGGTCATGCCGAAGTCATTCAAGATTGGCTGACTAAAATTGATAATGGCACAATTTAAGTTAATGATTTTATTGTAATTATTTAGTAGGAAGATCCATGAGTATCCCTCCAGGTTTGCTTCAGGCACACGCTGCCAAAGGCAAAATGAATCCCCAAAATCCCCCAGTCGTACAAACTAAAGTGGATAAAGCCCCAGCGGCGAACAAACCACAATCCGCATCCATACAAACAGACCACAACACCCGTCAAGAGGCAGGGGGTATTTCGGGTAAAGAAGGTGTATTGGATTTGCTTACAAACCCGCAGGCTATCAAGTCTGGGGAGGCTGACCAGTCTGGCGAATTTACCAAGTCCACCGAGTCTGCCAAGCCCAATTCGCCCGCCAAACCAAAAGTCATGACAACCACGCCCAAAACCGCCCAAAAACCAACCGTTTCCCCTGTGGATATTAATATTGCAGGGTCATTTCATCGCATTGTTTGCCCTAGTGATGAAGTTGGGGGGCTAGAAGAAGCGGCTGCTTATATCAATGACAAAATTCGTGAAATCCGTCAAGGTATGAAAGGCAAAAGCCCCAGCAATGAAGAGCTTTTGGTGTTGACTTGTTTGGAGCTTTATGACTCATATAAGGGCTTAAAGGATAAAGAAAGTCAACGAATTTTGGAACAAGAAGACGCAATGAACCTTATCCAAAAGATGATTAAAGAGACCAAAGCAGTACTATAGAAATTAAAAAGACCGACTTATGATCGGTCTTTTATTTTTTTTAATAAAATTATTCAAGTGTTTTTTGACACTCTTCATGACTACACACCCCATACAACACCAAAGAATGTCCCGACAGCTTAAAGCCGTGCTCGTCCGCCACTTTGTGTTGTTCGGCTTCAATCACGGTATTACGAAACTCTTCAATACGCCCACAAACATCACACACCAAATGGTCATGGTGCTCATCTTGGACAATCTCAAACACTGATAGGTTGTTTTCAAAGTTATGACGCTCTACAATACCTGCTTGTTCAAACTGTGTCAAAACTCGATAGACGGTTGCCAGTCCCACATCTTCACCTTGGCTTGACAGTGCCCGATATACATCTTCAGCGCTCATGTGATGATGTTCGGCATTTTCTAATAATTCTAAAATTTTGATACGAGGTAGTGTGACTTTTAATCCTACTTTGCGTAAATCTTTATTGGTAAAATTCATATTTAACCTTTTTGCTATTGGAAAAATGGGTTTACTCTAACATAATTTTGTCTATTTTACACCACCAAAACCAGAAAATTTGCCGCATGCTGGTGATTTTGTGCGTAAATGGGCTTGCATATTTGACCGCTTGTGTTTAATATGGGCGTATTTCCCTTTCGGATTGTAAGTTTATGAAATCTACAAAACAGTTGTTAAAAATTAGCATCTTATGCCTTGGTGTGTCACTGTTGTCAGCGTGTGGCATTTTTCGGGTTTATACCATTGATTTGCCCCAAGGCACGCCCATTACCGTCGCTCAAGCCAATGAAGTCAAAGTGGGCATGACTGCTGATCAGGTGCAATATTTGCTCGGCAGTCCTGCGTTGTCTGATACACTAAATCCTAACCGTTTTGATTATCTGTATGATTACACCGCAGGGACAGACGGCAAAAAAGCAGGCAAAAAACACATCAAAAACGCCAGTCAATATTTAAGCATTTATTTTGAAAATGGTCGTGTGGTGCGTATTGCAGGGCGGGAAACCTTGCCACGAACCACGCAGTAAGCCGATTTGGTTAGAAGTATTAAAATAGGTAGCGTTTAGTTACCTATTTTTGCTTCAAGTACCGTCAAATCTTCTCCATCATTATAAACTTTGCCAATTTTTTCAAAACCTTCAAAAAACACCATCTCTCCGAGCGTCTTTAAAGTCAAGGCGTTATGCAGTCGCCATAATAATTCCAAAGCAGTGATTGCCATACCATCAAGGGCGCTAATGTGCAAGGTGATGTCCTGTGCGCTGGGTTTATCGGTCAGCGCTTCAGGGTTGTTTAGGTGTTCGTAGTCGCCAAGCTCGCTTATATCCTTGACTATGGCTTGATACATGATATAAAGGGTTGGCTCATCAAACAAGGTGGCAAATAAGTCTGCGTCTGACAAGTCATTGTTTAGACCATTATTATAAGCGATGACCGCCTCATAAAAGTTATCCAAATCCTCATAATACTGACTATTAAACGACCAAAAAATCCGATCAAATAATGACAAATCGGTATCGTGGGGCGAATGATATTTGGCACATGCATTAGGGCGGTTTACATCAACCACAGGCGGATAGGGGATATTGGCATTTTCTAGGGCTTGCATGAGGGCGATATTGCCTTGCTCTAGGCGATAGTGCATTTCTTCTTTATATAGTGGCACAAGGGTATAAAATACCACGTTTTTGCCTGTAGGTAGTTTTAGAATTGCCACATCGTCACCATCATCGGCTTCTATGAGTAGTAGGCTATTAAACTGGCTTCCTGTCAAGGTCGGTGTCGGTATTACATGACCGCTGGCGATATAGCTTGATTTATCAATGGGATAGCGAGCCAATAGGGATAGGTATTGTAGTGACCATAGATAGCGTTCATCAGTGCTGTCAGCTTGCCAATCCAGTGGTAGGCGGATCAAAAGCTCGGCGTGGCGTGGGGTGATGATGTCAGGCGTGGTCATGGCGCAGCTTCCCATGCCTCGAGTGATGAGCGTATAAAAGGGTCGCTCACTGTCAGGCTCAATCAAGCAAATCTCAGGGGCGAGCGGGTCACTATGTTCAATGACTTTGCTGATTTTGCCAAACACACGGCGCACATAATAATTATAGGCGCTGTTGTCAATGGCGTGATAATGTAAGTTCTCTGGCGTGCTTATGTCTTTGGCGTAGTCAGCGGTTAGGCATTTGACCGACTCATCATAATACAAAAACCCACTGTCAAGCATTTGGCACAGTTCATCAATCAGGGCGTTTAGGTCGGGATAATCCCAATAAATCTCATAATCAGCTAGGTTTTCATCATACATCACCGTGATGATTTGTCCGATTTGTCCGTCAGTATTGGGGTCTAAATCTATACAAGTTAAACACACCGTATCATCATATTCATTATCTTTAATGCATAAGGGCAGCCAGTGATGGTGATAAAGGCGGTTTTTGATACGTTCGTCAAAATGGGGGTGTGATAGGGTTAGGGTTTGCCAGCTTTCACCAAAGCGCGCCTGTAATTTTTTGCCATAACTTTCTTGGGTAAAAAGCGCATCTTCTAGGCTTAAAAAATGATGAAAAGCGTCCGTATCAGCAAAATAAGCTCCGATTTTTTGTCCATTAAAGGTGCGATAAAACTGCTTAACATTATCGGGTAAACTGATGCCAAGCGCCTGCTCAAAGGCATGAATGTCATCATCGGTCGCTGGGTCATGTAGTCCCTCAAGCACTTTGGGGGCGTGTGTTTCTAAAAGTGCCACAAAGTCCTTTAGCAAAAATTCAATACCACCCACGCCACCTGTCATTATCTCTTGGGGCGTGGCGTGATGACGCTCGCTTTGCTCAAGGTAGTCTAGTAGCTCATCTTCGTCTTTGTGATTGTTGCTTGCGGTTAGGTGTGTTCTGGCATTTGCCACATCGCCCAAATAAAAGTACGCATAGCCAAGGTTATAATGCCATGCCTTAGTGTCGACATCCGCCCCGTCAAGCTCGCTTAGGATACGAATGGCACGCTTGAGGTAAGCCTCGTTTTCTTTAGTGGGATTCTCCCAATAGACGTTGTTGCAGGCACAGGCTTGTTCGGTCAAAATGGCAGGCGTGCGTTGTTCTGGCTTTAGACTGTCCACTAAAGCAATGATGTCAAAAAAGCGACCACTGGTGTCCCACATTTGTAGGGCGGTCAAGATTTGCGTGTCGCTAAGCTGGTCAATGGGCGTGTTTTGGTAAAGCTGTTGTAGGGCGATGATAGGCATGGCGTTAAGATGTTGTGAATGTTTGTTAAGCAATTTGTTGCAAATGTTATGCCTTTTTGGTAAAAAAATAACGGGGTTGTGGGCTTGTATGATGCAAATGATTAAAATTTTAAACTTTGCCATGGCATTAGTTATATAATGCTGTATTTTAATGGTGTGATAGATTGACTTAAATTAAGGGTAAAGTGATGCAATTAACCCCATGGATTACCGATTTACAAAACTATCCTTATGAACAGGCGATGACCACTTTTGCGGCGGCGGTGGGCTGTGGGATACTTATTGGTATTGAGCGTGAACGTCATAATACTGCCAATGATCGTCCTGCTTTTGCAGGTTTTCGTACTTATGTGTTGGTTACTTTAATGGGGGCGATGACTTTTTTGTTTGGTATGGCGGTGGGGATTGCGGGGTTTTTATTTGTCAGCGGCATTGCTCTGATTTCGCAATTAAAAAACACGCCCAGCGATCCTGGTATTACCTCAGAGGTGGCGTTGACCATTAGTTTTTTGATTGGGGCGATGTGCGTGTGGCAACCAGCAATCGCCACAAGTAGTTCGGTGATTGTCACAGGATTTTTATTGTCCAAAAATTCGCTCAATAATTTTGCCAGTCGCTGGCTGACAAGTGCCGAAGTGCGTGATGGGACGATTTTACTTGCCCTTGCCCTGATTGCTTTGCCGCTGATGCCCAATCACCCTTATTGGGGTACAGTGCTTAATCCTTATGTAATCTTGCGACTGTTAGTGCTGATTTTAGGGATACAAGCGTTGGCTCATCTTGCCAAGCGTCTGTTGTCTTTACGTCAAGCGACTTTGTTAAGTGGCTTGGCATCAGGCTTTGTGTCTAGTACCGCAACCATTGCCAGTTTAGGCTTAAGCGTTCGCACAAAACAAGCATCAGAAAAAGTTGGGGCGGCAGGGGCTTTGATGTCTTGTGTGGCGACTTTGTTACAGTTGGCGGTAATTGCTTTGGGGGTGGGTTTGGCGTGGCTAAAAGTCTTGGCACTGCCCATTATGGTTGGCAGTCTTATCGGTGCGGTCTGGGCGTGGTGGCTGATAAAATCTGATAAAAATTTTGCCACCACCACAGAGGCGGACACCATAAAAACCGTCAGCGAGCAAGACAACCGTATGTTTAGCTTAAAAGAAGCGGCACTGGTGGCGGTGGCATTGACTTTGGTTCAGGTGCTGATTTATGGCTTGGGACAATGGATTGGCGATAAGGGCGTCATGGCTGGTACGTTGTTGGCGAGCTTATTTGAGCTTCATGCAGCAATGGCGGCGGTGTTTTTGCAGGGCGATCCTGTCTTGTCATTGAGCAATACCTTGTTTATTTCTTTGTTGCTTGGTATGGCAGTGCATACAATTTCTAAGTCGGTCAATGCGGTGCTGACAGGTGGCTGGGGTTATGCACGTTATTTGATACCTGCACTGTGGGTGCAGATGTTTGGTTTTTCGGGTGGTGTGTTGGTGTTGATGTTTTGGGGTGGGGTTTAGAAATGGGGCAATAATTGGGTGTATTTAGCAAAATATATCTCTTTAAAGCCAAAAACCGCCTAAATAGACGGTTTTTTAGTTAGGATAATGGCTATTCAATAATAAAATGCTCAATCGCCATATCGGTCATCACTTCAGCAGGCGTGGTCATGCTACTTGCCAAACCTTCGGTGCGGGGCAGGATTTTATTAAAATAAAACTCTGCCGTTTGCACCTTGGCAAGATAGAATTCATAAGGCTGTTCACCGCCATCTTTCATCTTTTTAAAGGCAACCGCCGCCATTCTCGCCCAGTGATATGCCATCATGATATAACCTGAATACATCAGATAATCTTCACAGGCAGCGCTGACAAGTTCGCGGTTTTTGCGTTTGGCACTAATGGCAAGGCGTAGTGTTAGGGTATTCCATTCGGCACATAGTTTGGTTAACGCCCAAATGTATTTACGCATTTCTTTATCTAGGGCATAATCTCCACACCACTTCATGATGCCAGCAGTGTAGTCACGCACCACTTTACCGCCACCATTGAGTAGCACTTTACGCCCTAATAGGTCAAGGGCTTGTACGCCTGTTGTACCTTCATATAGCGTACTGATGCGAGCGTCACGGGCGATAAGTTCCATGCCCCATTCTTTGATATAGCCATGTCCACCAAAGATTTGTTGGGCGTTTTTGACCGATTCAATGGCAAGTTCAGTTAAAAAACCTTTTAAAATGGGGGTATAAAAGCCCATTTTGTCGTCCCATTTATCAATTTCGGCTTGATTGCCACTTGCCACCGCATCCGCCAAATGGTCAGCATAACGGGCGGTATGATAAATCATGGAGCGCGCCCCTTCGCTAAAGGCTTTTTGGATCAGTAGCATACGGCGGACATCAGCGTGATGAATGATAGCGTCTGCTGGGTGGTTGGGGTCTTTGATGCCCGACAGCGTTCGCATAGAACGGCGTTCTTTGGCGTAGGGCAGTGAGTTTTGGAACGCCAAATCCATGTGCGATAAGCCTTGCATGCCTGTACCGATACGGGCGGTATTCATGTAGGTAAACATGGCTTTTAGCCCTTTGTTGGGTTCGCCAATCAAAAAGCCTGTTGCCTTGTCAAAGTTTAATACACAAGTGGCAGATGAGTTGATGCCCATTTTATGCTCAATCGAACCACAAGTCACCGCATTACGCTCACCAATGCCTGTTTCGGTCGGTAAAAATTTGGGTACGATAAACAGCGAAATACCCTTAGTGCCTTCGGGGGCGTTAGGCAGGCGTGCTAGGACGATATGGACGATGTTTTCGGTGAGGTCATGTTCGCCTGCCGAGATAAAGATTTTGCTACCGCTGATGGCGTATGAGCCGTCATCGTTGGGCGTGGCGGAAGTTTTCATTTGGTTAAGGTCGGTGCCACAGCCTGCTTCGGTTAGACACATCGTGCCTGACCATACGCCAGAAACTAGATTTGGCAAATAAGTATCTTTTTGCTCAGTTGTGCCGTATTGCAAAATGGTATTTACCGCCCCTAATGTTAGACCAGGGTACATCGCCCAAGGCCAGTTGGCGCTACCCATCATCTCGGCTTTAATGAGATTGACCGACATCGGAAGCCCCATACCGCCATAGTTTTCGGGGTAGGAGATACCCTGCCAACCGCCTTCAACAAACTGATCATAGGCTTCTTTAAAGCCCTTAGGCGTGGTGACATTGCCATTATCAAAATGACAGCCTTCAGCGTCGGCAGGCTGATAAATCGGGGAGAGTACCTGCTCAGCAAAATCAGCAAAGCCTTCCAAAATCATGTTTAGTGTTTCGGGGTCGGCATTTTGTCCGCTTTTTAGGATTTTGTAATGGGCGGGATAATCAAATACTTCGTTGATAAGAAAACGTATGTCACGCAAGGGGGCTTTATAAGTTAGCATGGTACTCTCCGTTGTTGGCTAAATTGATTAAACATCTGTCCTAATATACCTTATTTTTATATAAAGTGGTACTATTGATAGCGATTTTTCATAAACTTTTGATTAAGCCATAACTTTTGGTTATAAAATACCCGATAAATCCACCTTGCTTAAATCCACACTTTCCCCCGTCCACTGCTCAAAACTAAGCTTAGCTTGCCCGATAAGCATACCAAAACCGTCAAAGCACTGGGCGTTTTGTGCCTTAAAATGCTCCAAAAACTGCGACTGTTTGCCATACATCATGTCGTATGCCGTACCACACACCACATCAGACGTGGCTAGGGGTAGGGTTTGTCCTGTGGTGCTGGCGCTGGTGGCGTTGATGATGACATCAAAATAACCCGTTAGGTTTTCGGCGCTCAAGGGTAGGGCGTGGATACTTTGACCATGTGGCAGGTGTGCGTCAAAGTCGCTGATGAGCTCTTGGGCTTTGGCTAAGGTGCGGTTAAATATGGTTAGATTTGCCCCTGCATTTAATAAGGGTAACACCGCCCCCCGAGTTGCTCCGCCCGCCCCAAGGATAGCCACGCTTGCCCCTTGTAATTTGACCCCTTTGGTAAGTAAGTCGCCAACCAAGCCTTGACCATCGGTGTTATCGCCGTGGAGTTTGCCGTCTTTTAGCATTAATGTATTGACGGCTTTGGCGGTTTTGGCATTATCGCTTAGGCTTTGGCAAAGGCGAAAGGCGTGTTCTTTAAAGGGTAGGGTAATATTTGCTCCCGTACCACCGCCATGAAAAAAGGCTTCTACCACAGCGTTAAAACTTTCCTTGTTGTCGGGGCAAAATTGACGCTGATAACTGATGTCAAGCCCAAGCGACTGGGCGAAGGCGGTATGGATTTGTGGGCTTTTGGAATGGCTGATGGGGTTGCCAATGACGATAAAGTGATGCATGAGTTACCTTAATTGTGTAAAATGTAGTAAAAGTTAAACAGCGATTGTTTATTGCTTTTACTACAACTATCCTAATTTACCGATTTTATCATAAAAATGACACACGCTCCCACATCAAAACTTCGTTTATTTTTTATCGCTTTATTGATTGTTATCCTTGCTTTGGTGGGGATGGGGGTGCTTGGCTATTGGGGCTTTAAGGGTACACCCAGCGAGCAGGCAGACCAAGACGCACTGCCTAAGGTATATGAGCCTGTGGTTTATGATGTTGTCAGTTGGCAGGCGAGCCAAAAGCGTAAGACATTAAATGATAAAGAACTGTTGTCAATTTTAGGGGCAAGTGCCAGCACTGAGTCCACGCTGGATTTTCATGGCAATCAAGCGGACGAATACCGCTTTGCATCCTTGACCGAGCCTATGCTCTCTGC
>RRZT011399911.1_pt1 | contig 17456 bp, 14 predicted proteins | sample 2165551 | NCBI WGS metagenome assembly RRZT01 (sample SAMN10456910, study PRJNA506462) | wastewater metagenome | biome: wastewater; feature: sludge; material: wastewater sludge; isolation source: wastewater sludge with Escherichia coli K12::gfp cells carrying plasmid... | place: USA: Moscow, Idaho...
CGATGCGTCGATCAGGCTAGCACGCAGCCGATAGCCGCCGGACGACCGAAGTAGCCGTCCCCTTGCGTCCTATGTGGTCACCGGCGCCACCACTGCTCGTTGGCCCGGTACCATTCGATGGTTTCGCGCACGCCGGCTTCGAAATCCGGATGCCGCGGATACCAGCCCAACTCGGTCCGCAGCTTGGACGCGTCCAGCGCGTAGCGCAGATCGTGGCCGGGCCGGTCGTCCACCAGGTCGTAGGCGTCGACCGGCCGGTCCATCAGCCTCAAGATCAGCTCCATGACCTCTTTATTGGTGTGCTCCCCGTCGGCACCGACCAGGTAGGTCTGGCCGAGCCGTCCGGACTCGAGGATGCGCAGCACCGCCGCGCAGTGGTCGTCGACGTGGATCCAGTCCCGGACATTGCGGCCGTCGCCGTACAGTCCCGGGCGGCCCCCGTCGAGGATGGCGGTGATCTGATGTGGAATGAACTTCTCGATGTGCTGACGCGGACCGTAGTTGTTGGAGCAGTTGCTGATCGTGGCCCGCACCCCGAAGCTGCGCACCCAGGCGCGCACCAGATGATCCGAGCCGGCCTTGGACGCCGAGTAGGGGCTGGACGGCCGGTAGGGCGAGTCCTCGGTGAACCTGTCCGGATCGTCCAGCGCCAAGTCGCCGAAAACCTCGTCGGTCGAGATGTGGTGGTAACGGACATCGTGTGCCCGGACGGCCTCCAGCAGCGCGAAGGTTCCCACCAGATTCGTCGAGATGAACGGCTCGGGGTCGGCCAGCGAATTGTCGTTGTGCGATTCAGCGGCGAAGTTGACCACCGCATCCACCCGGGTCACCAACTCGTGGACGAGCGCCCGGTCGCAGATGTCGCCGCGCACGAACTCGACCCGATCGTCCGGCAGCCCGCGAAGCGACGCCCGGTTACCCGCGTAGCTGAGCTTGTCGACCACGATCACCTGCTGGTCGGTGTGCGAGATCAGGTGGTGGACGAAGTTGGAGCCGATGAAACCTGCTCCCCCGGTGACCAGGATCGCGCCCCGCACAGCCGCGCTCATCGGACGAAGAAGTCGGACATACCCAGCGGCGAATGCTCGGTGACTTTGCAGTGCCGCACGCTCGCCCAGGCGGGACCCTCATGCAGCCACTCGACCATCTTGGCCACCGCATCCGCCGGGCCCTCCACCCATGCCTCGACCGAGCCATCGTGAAGATTCCGTACCCAGCCTGCGACGCCGAGCGCCGTTGCCCGGTCCAGGGCCGACCACCGGAAACCGACGCCCTGGACGCGTCCGGTCACCACTACCTGCACCGCGCGCTGAGTCATGCATCCATGATGACAACCCCATCGTGGTCTGACTACAAGGCTCTTACCAACGATGACCTAAAATGGCAACGACGTTTGGAGGTTCCATGACAGCATCCCCGCTTCAGCTGACTCGCCGGACCGCGCTGGTGGGTGCGGCGGGCCTCACCCTCGCCGGATGTGCCGACGGTGTCGGCGGTTCTTCGGGTTCGGACAGCCCCTCGGCGCCTCAGGACGCGCAGCCGACCGCTAACGGCAACAGCGAGGCGGTCATCACTGTCAGCTCTGCCCATGGTCTGGACGCCATGTGGCCGAACGAACCGCTGGACATCTCCGTTGAGAACGGCACGATTTCGTCGGTGAAGGTGACCGATGCGTCCGGCGCCGAGATCCCCGGCAAGGTGGCGGGCAGCCAGTGGACGCCCGATCGTGGCACCCTGCTGCCGCGAGCGACCTACTCGGCCGAGGTCACCGCCCAGGATTCGAAGAAGCGCGAAAAGGTCTCGCCGGCAGCCATCAGCACCGTCAATCCGAACCTGGTCATCGAGGTGGATTTCCGCTACGCCGATGGAACGGTGATCGGCAACAGCATGCCGATCTGGGTGCGTTTCGACATGCCCGTCAACGACGACCAGCGCGCGGCCATCGAGAAGACGGCGTCCGTGGTGACCAGCCCGGTGCAGGAGGGCTCCTTCGGCTGGGTCGACGGCACCACGCTGTACTGGCGTCCGAAGGAGTACTGGCAGGCGGGTTCGACGGCGCACGTCGAGGTGAAGGCCGGCGGGCTGCCCGCCGGAGACACCTGGATTCTTGCCGATTCGCAAGCCGACTACGTCTACGGCGATCTGCGCGTCATGTACACCGATATCGACAACCACTCACTGACCTGCTACCAGAATGGTGCCGTCGTCAACACCATTCCGGTGAGCTGCGGCAAGCCCGGATTGGAAACGATGACCGGCACCAAGGTCATCATGGACAAGCAGAGCCCGGTGGTGATGGACTCGGAAACCTTCGGGGTGAACAACGAGTCTCCGGAGGGCTACAAGCTCAACGTATATTTCGCGCAGCGGATCACCTGGTCGGGTGAGTACTTCCATGCGGCGCCCTGGGCGGACTACGCGCACGGCTACCAAAACGTCAGCCACGGCTGCACCGGCATGAGCGACGCCAACGCCCAGTGGCTGTTCAACTTCACCCTGATCGGCGATCCGGCAGAATTCGTCGGCAGCACCTTCCCGGTGCAGGCCTATCAGACGATCGGCTGCTGGACGTACAGCTGGGAGGATTGGCAGCTGCAAAGCGCCTTGTGATCGGCTGATCGTGGGCGCTGCGCCGATGGGCTCGGCGTCGCGGTTTCAGGTCTCCGCCACAATGGTGACATGCTCACTGACGGAATCGCCTACCAGGCAGACCCGGCCCGCTATGACGGGTCCATGATCTATCGCCGCTGCGGGCGCTCGGGGCTTCTGCTGCCAGCCATCTCGCTGGGGCTGTGGCAGAACTTCGGCGACCTTCATCCGGCCGGAACCCAGCGCGAGATCGTGCGCGCCGCCTTCGATGCCGGCATCACGCACTTCGACCTCGCCAACAACTACGGGCCGCCGCCAGGCCAGGCGGAGATCAACTTCGGCGAGCTGTTGCGCACGGACCTGGCCCCCTACCGCGACGAACTGGTGATCTCGACCAAGGCCGGATACGACATGTGGGCCGGTCCGTACGGGGCGGGCGGTGGTGGACGCAAGTATGTGCTCTCGTCGCTTGATCAGTCGCTGCGCCGTCTTGGTCTCGACTATGTCGACATCTTCTACTCGCATCGCTTCGATCCGCAGACCCCGCTCGAGGAGACCATTTCCGCGCTCGACCACGCCGTCCGATCGGGCAGGGCGCTGTACGTGGGCATCAGCAGTTACTCGGCCGAACGCACCCGCCAGGCGGCCGAGATCGCCCGCGAACTCGGCACGCCACTGCTCATCCATCAGCCCAGCTACTCGATGATCAACCGCTGGATCGAGCAGCCCTCACCGTCGGACGGAACGCTGATTGAGCAGGCATCGAACCAGGGCATGGGCATCATCGCCTTCAGCGCCTTGGCCCAGGGCCTGCTGACCGATCGCTATCTGGGTGGCGTGCCCACCGACTCGCGGGCCGCCCGTGGTGGCTCGCTGCCGGCCGACACGCTGACCGACGAACTCGTGTCGCGACTGCGTTCGCTCAACGCCATCGCGCAGCGGCGCGGCCAGTCGCTGGCACAGCTGGCGATCGCCTGGGTGCTGCGTGATGAGCGGGTCACCTCGGCGTTGATCGGGGCGTCCAGTGTGAAGCAGCTGGAGACCTCGCTGGGCGCACTGCAGAACCTGACCTTCGCCGATGACGAACTGGCCGAGCTCGACAGATACGCGGTGGACGCGGGCATCAACCGCTGGGCCGCCTCGTCCAACAGCTGACCATCGCTCCCGCTCAGCGGCTGCCGGAGGCGACATCAGTTGCCGGACCCGGCAGCTGGCACTGCTTTCGGCAGCCGTTGCGCAGGGCAGGTCAGGCCAGGAACTCCAGCAGCGCGGACGAGACGTCGTCCGGATGAGAAGCGAGCAGGCCGTGCGGGCCAAAGGCCAGCGGCCGGACGATCGCCTGCTTGACGAATTGCGGCATGCGTGCACCGCTCGCTGCGAATGGCACGATCTGGTCGCCCTCGCCGTGAATGACCAGGGTCGGAATGTCGAGTTTGGCGAGATCGGCACGAAAATCGGTCAGCCACAACGGGATGCAGGCGGCCAGCGCATTGACATTGGCCTGCTGGGCGATGCCGATCGAGGAGGCGATCTGCTGCTCGGGCACCACCAGACGGGTCCCGCCGTCGGCGGTGGGAATCGAGTAGAAGTTGGTCAAGAACCCGGTGAGGAAGCCGACGGGATCGGCGAGCAGACCGGACTGCATCTCGGCTGCGGCGTCCGGGGTGAAGGCGCCATCCGGGTTATCGGCCAGCGTCGCGTCAAGACAAGGGGTGATCGCGCCGACGAAGCAGGCGGCGGTGACCCGCGAGGTGCCGTGGTTCGCGATGTAGCGCGCCACTTCGCCGCCACCCATCGAGAAACCGACCAGCACTGCGTCGACCACATCGAGCCGGGTGAGCAGTTGATCCAGGTCCGAGGCGAAAGTGTCGTAGTCAAAGCCCGATCCCGGTTTGCCGGAGCGCCCGAAACCGCGGCGATCATAGGCGATGATGCGGTAACCCGCCTCCTGCAGGGCAGGGGTCACCCGATTCCAGGAAGCCTCGGAGGCCGGCCAGCCGTGAATGAAAACAATCGGCCTGCCCGGACCCTTGGAGTCCCGGTAGTAGATCTCCGTGGCATGGCTTCCGCTGGTCGTCACGATTGGCATGGACTACCTCCTTGGATCCGACTCGCTTGATCACGATTGTGTCACAGAGCCCGCGCCCCCGCGCTCTCGAACTTCCCGCGACCCAAATCTGAAGATGCGCCCGATATATCGGGAGCATCTTCAGATAGTGGGCGCGGGAACGGGACTGTTCCGAGACACGCTCTAGGCTCGGGGCATGCGGCGACCGAACCAGAACAGGCCTCGACGGCTGATCATGATCCTCGCCCTCGCGATGGTGTTGACCGGATGCAGTGTCGGGCTGTTCAAACCCCAGCCGTCACCGGGAGGTGAGGACGCCGCCGGCCGGCTCGCTGCCGCCCTGGCGAACGGCTCCATCGATGATCTGCCCCTCGTTGACCACGACCGTGCGGTTCTCGACTATCAGCAGGCGACCGGCGCCCTCGACGGGCTGCTTCCCGAGGTCGAGGTGACATCGGTCGAGTACGCGGACTCCGGCACCGAGGCCACCGTCCAGCTCAGCCAGCGCTACGTCTTCACCCAAGGCCAATGGGCATTCACCTCCACGGCTCAGCTGACCTACGCCGAGGATCACTGGCAGGTCGATTGGGCGCCGAGCGTCGTGCACCCCGAACTCACCGAGACGACCCGGCTCTACGACGAGCGCACCACGCCGCGTCGTGGGTCCATCATCGGCGCTTCAGGCATGGCCATCGTCGAAGACCGGCCGGTTTACAAGGTCGGCATCGACAAGACCAAGGCCGACGAATCCCAGTGGGAATCATCGGCCCGGGCGCTGGCCCAGCTGATGGACATCGACGCCGACTCCTACGCGCAGCAGGTCGCGGCCTCCGGGCCGCAGGCGTTCGTGCTGGCGATCACGGTCCGTGAGGGCCAGGTGCCGGCACAGATCGACACCATCGCGGGCGCGGTGGCACTCGGCACGACACTGCCGCTGGCGCCGTCCAGCACCTTCGCGCGCGGCATCCTGGGCACCGCCGGTGAAGCCACCGCCGAAGACATCGCCGCCGGCGACGGCCAGATCATCGAGGGCGACATCGTCGGTCAGTCCGGCTTGCAGCAACTGCACGATACCGAGCTGCGCGGCCTGCCCGGCCACGCCATCAGCATCATCGCCCGTAGCCAAAGCCAATTGGAGAAGCTCCCGCCGCAAGCTGAGGGGACGCCGTCGACAGCGTCCAGCAGCCCCGGCGCTACCCCCAGCCCGACCGGCCCGGCGATCACCAACAAGCTGCTCTTCTCGGTCGCACCCGTCAACGGCACCTCACTGCAGCTGACGATGGACATCGACCTGCAACGCAAGGCTGAGGCCATCGTGGCGCCCCACACCGACAACCTGGTGATGCTGGTCGTCCTCGACAGGGCGACCGGCGGAGTGCTGGCCGCCGCCGATTCACCTGCCGCGGGCGTCCAGTCGTTCTCGACGACCGGTGGCTATCCGCCGGGCTCGACGATGAAGCTGTCCACCTCGCTGGCGCTGATCCGGCAGGGCTATACGCCCGATTCGCTGGTCAACTGCTCGCCAACGGCCACCATCAACGGGCGAGTTTTCTCCAATCACCCGGCGTACCCCACCTCGTTGATGGGCATGGTGCCGCTCAGCACGGCGGTGGCCGCGTCCTGCAATACCGCCTTCCTCAACGCGTCCACGCAGATCTCCAGCCAGGAGTTCACGAGTGCGGCCGCCAGCCTCGGGCTGGGTGTCGACTACGACACCGGCTTCGGGGCGTTCTACGGCTCGGTGCCCATGGTCGATGATCCGGTGGAGCATGCCGCCGGGATGATCGGGCAGGGCCAGGTGCTGATGTCGCCGCTGGCGTTGGCCGCCGAGGCGGCGTCGGTGGCCAACGGACACACCACCATCCCCTACCTCATCGAGACCCAGCAGCCCACCTCGACCGCGCAGCCGCTGACCACCGATGAAGCCGCCAAGCTGCGCGACCTCATGCAGCAGGTGGTCTCCCGCGGCACCGCGACGCAGATGATCGGCATCCTGGAAGGCGCGAAGACCGGCACCGCCGAGTTCGGGGACGCATCCCAATCGCACAGCTGGATCGTCGGCTGGAACGACCAGTATGCGATCTGCGCCATGTCGTATAACGGAAACCAGGACGACAAACAAGCCGTCATCGACTTCATCACCGGCTGATCAGCGAGCGGACATGACTTTCACCTGGCCAGATACCCTCATCGATATCGCCGTCATCGCGATCCTGTCGCTGGTGCTGCGCGGCGTCCTGAAACGCCTCATCAACCGCTGGGTCAAGATGAGCAATCGTCCGAAGGATCAGGGCGAGAATCTCAGTCAGCGAGCGGCCGCGGCCCTGTCGAAGGCCGGTAGCTTCGACAACAACCGGCAGATTCACCGCACCCGGACGCTCGCCACGATGCTGAGCTCGATGCTGGACGCACTGATCGGCCTGGTCGCCGTCTTCATGATTCTGCAGACGCTCGGACTCAACATCATGCCTGCACTCGCGTCGGCCGGCATCGGCGGCATCGCCTTGGGCTTCGGCGCGCAGAGCCTGGTCAAGGACGTCATCTCCGGCATCTTCCTGATGCTGGAGGATCAGCTGGGCGTCGGTGACTACATCGACGTGGGCGAGATCAGCGGCACAGTGCTGTCACTGGCCTTGCGGGCGACCCGCATCCGCGACGACAGCGGTGAGATCTGGTACATCCGCAACGGTGAGATCGTCACCCTCGGCAACCGGACGCAGGGTTGGTCGTCCGGCACTGTCGAGATACCGGTCAACCCGAACGAGAACCCCCAGACCATCCTCGGCCTGCTCGTCGGGGTCGCGAAGGACCTCGATGAGGACGAACAGTGGCACGAGCAGATGCTCGAACCACCCACCGTGCTCGGACTGACCAGGTTCGAGGCCGGGCAGGCCATCTATGCTGTGGTGGTCAAGTGCCCGGGCAACAAGCAGTGGGCACTGGAACGCGAGGTCAGGACGCGCGCCGTCAGCGCCCTGCAGGCAGCCGGCATCAAGGCGATCCTGCCCACCCTCGCCTGACGCAGACGGCCTCCCGGCGGTCTGCACGACAGCCTGCCGGTGTGCCGAGCGACAGAGACCACGGAGCAGATGACCGACCAACCCAACCCCGGCCACCCCAACCCCGGCCAACCCAGACCCGGCCAACCCAATGCACCCATTTCCCACGAACTGGCGATCGGCTGCGCACTGGCGTCGGTGATCTGCGTCGAAACCGGAGCCGCGTTCGGCAAGGGCCTGTTCGCCATCGTTCCGGCCCTGAGCGTGGCGTGGCTGAGGTTCGTCTTCGCGACCTTGGTGCTCGTGGGTCTGCAGGTGGTCGGTGCGGCGGTCCGTGGCGCCCGGCACCAGGGACCTCGGTCACGGACTCGGCTGACCCGCCGCACGGTGCTCGCCCTGGCCGGGTATGTGATCGCCCTGGTCACCATGAACACGACGTTCTATCTGGCCATCCGGACGATTCCGCTGGGCATCGCGGTGACCATCGAGTATCTCGGCCCCCTCGCGGTGGCCATCATCGGCTCACGGGGACGCCTCGATCTGCTCTGGGCGGCGCTGGCCGGGCTGGGCGTGGCGCTGCTCGGCTTCCGGCCGGTCAGCCTCGACCCCGTCGGTCTGGCCCTGGTGCTGGTGGCGGCCTGCTGCTGGGCGGGCTACATCGTCCTGGGTGCCCGGGCCCGCCAGTACTGGCGCGGCTCCGACCTGGTGACGATCGCGTGTGCGTCCGGCGCGCTCATGCTGGCCGTGCCCGCCATTCATGTCGCCGGCGATCCGCTGTGGACGCCGGGCGTGCTGGCCATGGGCCTGGTGGTCGGGGTGTTCAGTTCGGTGCTGCCCTACCGGCTCGACATCATCGCGTTGGGGCGCATCTCACCGAACATCTTCGGCATTCTGCAGGCGCTGGCTCCGGCCGCGGCCGCGCTGGCCGGCTGGATTCTGCTGGGTGAGTTGCTGGGCGCCAGCGACTGGGTGGCGCTGGTTGCGGTCGCGGTGGCGTCGGCCGGTGCGACGATCACCTCGAGCGCGCGTCAGCACCACCGGCTGGGTGGCTCCACCCCGGGCCATCGCCCGCACTGACTGTTCCCGCGCCCGGAATCCGAAGCCGCGCGCGATATATCGGGCGCAACCTCAGATTTTGGGCGCGGGAAGCCCCGGCGGCACGGGAGCGCCGGGGTAGACCGCGGACGATTCACGGCGGCCAAACGTCTACACTGACTAAAATGTCCAACGTCAGTCGCGCCCAGACAACCGCCTTGGCGTCCCTTCTTCCGGCCAGCCCCATCATCACCGAATTGGGCCGGGCGTTCACCGCAGCCGGTCACGAGCTCTACCTGGTGGGCGGTTCGGTGCGCGACGCCCTGTTGGGCACCTCGGGTCACGACCTCGACTTCACCACATCAGCGCGGCCCGATGAGACCCAGCGACTGCTCAACGAGATCAGCGACGCCGTGTGGGATGTCGGCCGCGACTTCGGCACCATCAGCGCACTGGCCAGGCGCGGCGACCACGAATGGCTGATCGAGGTCACCACCTTCCGCGCGGATTCGTACCGCAGCAGTTCCCGCAAGCCCGAGGTGGTCTATGGGCTGAGCGTCGAGGATGACCTGATGCGCCGCGATTTCACCGTGAACGCGATGGCCCTCGATGTGGGCCGCGGCGACCTGGGCGATTGGCGTTTCGTGGATCCCTACGGAGGCCTGACCGATCTGGCCGAGCGCACGCTGCGCACCCCGAGCACCCCCGAGATCAGCTTCGGCGACGATCCGCTGCGCATGATGCGCGCCGCGCGTTTCGCTTCCCAGCTCGATTTCGAGGTCGACCCGGCGGCCAGGCAGGCCATGACCGAGATGGCCGAGCGCATCACGATCATCAGCGCCGAACGGGTGCGTGACGAGCTGAGCAAGCTGCTGCTGACCGGCTCCCCGCGTGCCGGACTCGATCTGCTGGTGACCACCGGAGTTGCCGGCATCGTGCTGCCCGAGCTGCCCGCGATGCGGTTGGAGCGCGACGAACACATGCGTCACAAGGACGTCTACGAGCATTCGCTGATCGTCCTCGAGCAGGCGATTGCGCTCGAGAAGTCCCGCGACTTCGTCGATGGACGTCCGAACCCGAATCATCAGCCCGATCTGATCGTCCGGCTGGCGGCGCTGCTGCACGATATCGGCAAGCCGGCCACCCGCGGCTTCGAAGACGGCAAGGTCACCTTCCATCACCACGACATCGTGGGTGCCAAGATGGCGCGCAAACGGCTCCGGGCGCTGCACTACTCCAAGGAGACGACCAACGCGGTCAGCGATCTGATCGCCTTGCACCTGCGCTTCCACGGCTATGCGGAGGGGTCTTCCGGCGGCGCGTCCAGCGGTTGGACCGACGCTGCCGTGCGCCGCTATGTGCGCGATGCCGGCGATCAGCTGGAGCGGCTGCACATCCTGACCCGCAGCGACTGCACGACGCGCAATGTGCGCAAGGCCGAGCGGCTGCGGCGCGCCTATGACGAATTGGAGTTCCGGATCGACGAACTGGCCGCCGCCGAAGAAATGGATGCCATGCGTCCTGATCTGGACGGCAACCAGATCATGGCCCTGCTCGGCATCGGGCCGGGGCCGGAAGTCGGCCAGGCCTACCAGTTCCTGCTCGGCCGGCGCATCGAGGAGGGTCCGTTGGGTCCGGAGCGCGCCGCCGCGGAACTGCAGCAATGGTGGGGGAGCCGCGATGAGCGGTGAATCCGATCCGCCCGACGACGAGTCCATCATCCGCGTGCCGGGCACCGACCGCGTCTTTCATCGCGGTCGGATGCTGGTCGTCCTACTGTCGATTCTGGCGATGACCATGATGGCGATCAGCGCCATCAACGTGGCCCTGCCGAGCATCGAGTCGAGCCTCGGTGCTTCGAACTCCGACGTGCAGTGGATGTTGTCGGGCTACGCGCTGGCCTTCGGCATGGTGCTGGTCGCGGCCGGGCGCACCGGCGACGTTCTGGGACGAAGCTCGGTCTTTCTCGCTGGGGTCGCGCTGTTCACCGTGGCGTCGCTGATCTGCGCAACGGTCCATGACCCGATGTGGATGAACGCGATGCGGATCGTCCAGGGAGTGGGCGCGGGCATCTCGACCCCGCAGGTCAACGGGATGATCGTTCAGTACTTCAGCGGCCAGCAGAGGGCCTGGGCTTTTTCACTGTTCGGCCTTGTGGTATCGGCTTCGGTGGCGATCGCCCCGCTGCTGACCGGGCTATTGATCAACTCGCTCGGTCCCAATGCCGGCTGGCGGGCGTCGTTTCTGTGGAACGTGCCGATCGGAGTCCTGACCATCATTCTCGGCTTCCGCTGGCTGCCGTTCGGACCCGAGCGGGAACGCCGGCTCGCCAAGGAACGCGGCGATTTCGTACCGGTGGAGCTCGACCTGGACCCGGTGGGAATGGTCCTGCTCTCGCTGACAGTGCTGGCCGTGATGCTTCCGTTCATGCTGCACCAACGAGTCGGCTTCCTGCTGCTCATCGCGGTGCCACTGCTGGCGTGGTCGTGGGTCTGGTGGGAACGCAACTACGAGCAGGCCGGGCATCAGCCGATGGTCAACCTGAGACTGTTCGGCATCCGGTCGTTCACCCACGCCACTCTCATCTCGGGACTGCAGTTCCTCGGTGCGACCTCCACGTTCGTGGTGATCGCCCTGCATCTGCAGAGCGGTCTGGGTGCCGCCGCGGTGATGGTCGGGATGGTCGGGCTGCCCAACGCGGCCGCCACGGCGGTTGCGTCGCTATGGAGTGGGCGTCACGTCATCACGTCCGGCCGGAAGATCGTCATCGGGGCCTTCAGCTGTTCGATCGTCGGGCTGCTCATCGCCATCGTCATGTCGTGGAGCATGGACGGCGATGCTCCGCCGCTGCACTACATGTGGCTGGCGGTGCCCCTGATCTTGTACGGCCTCGGCGTCGGCGCCGTCAACACCTGCAATCAGGCGCTCAGCCAAGAAGATATCCCGGCCAACATCGGCGGTACTGCCGGTGCCGTGAAGCAGGTGGCCGAGCGCATCGGAACTGCGGTCGGAAACGCGATGATCACCGCTGTGCTCTTCTGGGTCCTGCCGGTCAGCTGGACGGCGGGGTTCAGTGCTGCCATCGGTGTCATCGTCGCAATCCAGCTGATCGCCTTGGCCTTCGCGATCGTCGACCTGCGGATCCTCGGCGACGGCCGAAGTCTCAGAACCTAGGATGATCGCGTGGCACTGAACCCAAGGCGTGTGAGGCTGCTGGGCGTCATGCTCGGTCTGCTCCTGGCGCTCACCTGCCTGCCCACCGCAGCGGGCCACGCGGACGAGTCCGACGATCTGCTCGTCGAGCTGACCTCCATCACCCCCACGGTGCTCAGCGGCGGCGGCGAACTGGTTATCAGCGGACGCGTCACCAACCAGTCCAGCCAGACCCTCACCCAGCTGGAGGCGCATCTGTGGCGGGATGCGACTCCGATCACCACGTTGGCCGCGTTGGATGCGGCCCTGGCCGATCCGCAGGCCTCAGGGGAGGCCATGCAGTCCCCCGATGCGACCGCCCAGCTCGGCACCGGCGGCGAACTCGCCCCGGGCGCGACCGCAGAGTTCACGGTGCGCACCGATCTGAGTCCGGGCACCGCCGAACAGTCGTGGCTGAGCCAGCCGGGAGCGGCCTATCAGGTCGGTGTTCAGGTCTTCAGCGGTCCCCGAGAAATCGGCGGCTCGTCGTCCCTCATCGCCTACCCCGGGGACACTCGGGTGGACGTGGGCACCATCGTGCTACTCAACGCGCGGCCGAGCCTGCTGCCGTTGGAGTCGAACGCCGACCAGCTGCCGGTATTCGCCGACGACTCCTTGTCGGCCGAGGTGGCAGGGCGCCTGGAGCGGCTGCTCACCCTCGGCGAGCAGGACAATGTGCTCGTTGTTATCGATCCGCAGCTGTACGACGAGGTGACCGCGTTGGCCCTGCCGCACGCCCTACGGCTGAGCGACGGTGGCCAGTCCCAAGTGAACTCCGCCGGCAGCGCGCAGGCGCAGGCGTGGCTCGACCGGGTGAACGCACTGATGACCAGCGGCCGGGTGGCCCGTGGACTGTACGGTTCGGTCGATCTGGCTCAGGCCGTGGCGTCCGGGAAGGCGGACCTCGTCCGGCAGTCGGCGACCTTGCCGGACGGTCACCTGATGGCAGCATTACCGCTAGTCGTGGCGCCCTACGACGGTTGGGTCGATGAACAGTCGGCTGCGGCCCTCGCGGAGGTCTCGCCCTCCTGGCTGCTGGCGAGCAATCTCGGCAGCAGCCAGCTGCTGCACGATGCCAATGGCGTGCCGTTGCTGAGCGTTGATCCCGCCTCGACCGCGCAGCCAGCCGCGAACCCGGTCCAGGCCCGCGGCTGGCTGCTGGCGCGTCAACTCATCGGTGGTACCCAGGGGGTGCCGTCGATTCAACTCGTCACCACCACGGCACAGGCCGAGATGGCGCTGGCGGACGAATCGTGGCGCACCCGGCACGCGATCACCGATCTGACCTCGGCCGCATCATCGGCCGGCACCCCCAACTGGCCCAGTGAAACCGTGGCCTCCAGTGATGCGCTGGCCGAAGCGACCTCGCGCACCGAAGGCCTGCTGACGGCCTGGGACGAGCTCATCGAGCTGCCGGACGAGACCGTCGACCCGTCGAACCGGGTCGTGCCGGGGGCCTGGTCGATCACCTTCGGACGCAACAGCCAGGCCCAGACCGAGTGGCTCCGCCTGGCGAGCGAGCCGGCGATGGCCGTCCTCAGCCCGGACGCGATCCAGCTGCGCATCAGCGACTGGGTGACGACGTCGTCCGAGGACAATCTGCTGCCGGTGACCGTAACCAACAACACCGCTTATCAGCTGAGGGTGCGCGTCCATTTTGAATCCGACAATCCACTGCGCATCTCGGTGGCCGACTCGGAACTGATTCTGGTGCAGCCCGGGGAGTCGGCTACCGTGCGGGTGAGCCCGGTTGCCGAGGGCAACGGCGTGGTGGCGATGCGGGCGCAGGTGGTCACCAGCGGTGGTCACCCGGTCGGCACGCCGGTCGATTTCACCATCACCGCCGCACAGTCGGGCCGAGTGGCATGGATCATCATTGTGGCTTCGGGGGTGGTGCTGCTCGGCGCCACCGCCTACCGGGTGCGCTCAATGCATCGTGAGAACCAGGAGGGCTGAGGCCATGAGAGGCACTGCGTCATCATCCGTCATCGGCCATGGGAGGCATCGTGACATCTGACTATTCGCCCGATTCTCCGGCTACCGATCCCACCGGACGCGTTGTCCGGCCCGCTGCGACCGCCGGGCTGATGCTCTCCGGTCGTTACCGCCTGGAGGCGCTGCTGGCCTCCACCGGCGGCATCATGACCTGGCGGGCCACCGACAATGTGCTGTCACGCCCGGTGCTCTTGCATCTGCTGCCCCCCGATGACGAGCGGATGGGCTGGGTTCTCAATGCCGCCCGCAAGGCCGCCACCATCACGGATGCGCGGTTCTTGCGGGTGCTGGATGCTCTGGAGGCCACCGGTCAGGAACCCTGGTCGTTCGTGGTCAGCGAGTTCGCCGTCGGCGATTCGCTGCAGACACTGCTGGGCAATGGCCCGGTGAGCGGTGAGCAGGCCAGCTACATCGTCGGTCAGATGGCCAGTGCGCTGGCGCCCTTGCACGCCCGTGGCATGTTCCATCTGCGCATCAGCCCGAGTTCAGTGATCATCACCGTCAACGGCAACATCAAGATCGTCGGCTTCCTGATCGACGCGGCGCTGCGTCCCAAGCCCGGTGAAGACCAGCTCAGCTGGGCGGAGCAGGAAGCCATCGACTGCTATGACCTGGGCCGGTTGCTGTACAGCTTGACCACTGCCACCTGGCCGGTGCCGCCCGACGAACCGCAGGGCGGCCACTGGGGCCTGCCGGCGGCGCCGTTGCGGCTGAGCCGGTCGAGCGGGCAGGGCGCCGAGCAGCTGTGGGCGAGCCCGCACGACGTCAATTCGTCGATCGCGCCCAGCGTGTCCACCGTGACGATGGCTGCGCTGCGTCCGAAGCTCGGGCTGGTCGGTCCGGGTCTGCACAGCGCGAACGACATCGCCGATTCGCTCGACGGGCTGGCCGACCTGGTGGACGCGGGCGAGTCGCTGGAAACGCTGATGCGCCACAACCACCAGATGCCGACACCTCCGCCGGCTCCGGTGCAGACCGAGTGGGTCTCGATGCGCGCGGACCCTGCGGAGACGACCCAGCGAATGGCGTCACTGGACGTGAATCTTCCCGACCCGATCGACGAGTCGGAGGCCCCGACCGAGGTGGTGAAGGCGCAGGAGTGGCGGCCGGCCGCCGATGATGACTGGCGGCCCACCTTGGCCCAGCCCGCGGTGAACGAACCGCCGGTCACCGCACCACCAAGCGTCGAGACACATCCTCGTCCAGCACCTGCGCCACCCCGGTTGAAGTCCAAGAAGGTTCCCTCCGCGGCTCTGGGTCGACGAGTGATCGTCCTGCTGATCGGCTTCGTCGTGGTGGCGTTGCTGGTGCTGCAGATCCGCGGTTGTGCCACCGGTGGCTCCGGAGGAGACGAAACCACGAGCGGCCAGCCGACTGCGATAGCGCCAGTGGCGATCGCCTCGGTCTTCGACTTCGACCCCGCGGCCGACGGCGGCGACAACAACGAGAACTCCAGCCAGGCCCAGTACGCCGCCGACGGGGACACCTCGACGGTCTGGCACACCCTGACCTATCTGAACAACCCGGCCTTCGGTGGTCTCAAGCCCGGCGCAGGCATCGTCTACGATCTCGGGTCCGCCGTGCCGGTGGCCAGCGTTCGGTTGCTGCTCGACAACGAGCCGACCGCTGTCCAGCTGATGGTACCGATCGAGAACGACGCCACGGCCGCCAGCCCGCCCATGAACACGGTGAACGAATGGCAGGTCATCGCCTCTGATCCGGCGGGCGGTTCGGAAACCACGCTGAGTCCGGACGAACCGGTCACCACGCGCTGGCTGATGGTCTACTTCACCTCGTTGCCCCCGATTGGAGGCAACCAGTACCGTTCGGGCATCGTGGAAACCTATATCAATCAATGACCGAGGTGGCACTCTCGACTGGCCCAGCAGGCAGCCCAAGTGGTGGAATAGCCGAGTTGGCCCGGGCGTTGGTCCCATGTACACGTGTGAGTTCGAAACGAGGATGATCCGATGACCTCAAACCCGTTCGCTACGGCCGCGTTCGTGCCCGGACTGGGGCTGAACGGTGTCCAGGTGGACTCCATGGAAATGGCTGCCGCTGACCAGGACGCCAGCCCGGTGCGGGACGTCATCATCGTGGGTAGCGGTCCGGCTGGCTACACAGCGGCCATCTACTGTGCACGCGACGGTCTGCATCCCCTGGTGCTCGAGGGCTCGATCGAGGCCGGCGGTGCGCTGATGAACACCACCGAGGTCGAGAACTATCCCGGCTTTCCCGAAGGTATTCTCGGCCCCGAGCTGATGGCCCGGATGCGTGAGCAGGCCGAGCGCTTCGGTACGGAGCTCATTGCCGACGATGCCGTGGCCATGGATCTGCTCGGTGATATCAAGCGCGTCACCGACAGTGAAGGCAACGTCTACCGCGCACGCGCCGTGATTCTTGCCATGGGCTCCGGCTACCGCAAGCTCGGGATTCCGGGCGAGGAACTCTATTCCGGCAAGGGCATCAGCTGGTGCGCCACCTGCGATGGCTTCTTCTATCGCGGCAAGGACGTCGCGGTGGTGGGTGGCGGTGACTCGGCTGCCGAGGAGGCCACCTTCCTGACCCGCTTCGCCGATTCGGTAACGGTGATTCACCGGCGCGATCAGTTGCGCGCGTCCAAGATCATGGCCGACCGCCTGCTGGCCGACCCGAAGATCATTCCTGCCTGGAACAGTCAGATCGTCGGGCTTGCCGGCTCTCCCAACCTTGAGGAGATCACGCTGCGCGACACCGTCACCGGTCAGCTGCGGACGATCGCCGTGTCGGGACTTTTCGAAGCCATCGGTCACGATCCGCGGTCAGCGCTGGTGGCCGGTCAGGTGGACTTGGACCAGGCCGGTTACGTGAAGGTTGACGGCGACTCCACGCGGACCAGCGTCGCCGGCGTCTTCGCCTGTGGCGATCTGGTCGATCACACCTACCGGCAAGCCATCACCGCGGCCGGCACTGGTTGCCGCGCGGCGCTGGATGCCGAGCGCTATTTGGACCTACTGGACGACATCGCGCTCGCTGAGGCCAGCTCAGTAGGCTACTGAGACGCTCGCAGTACTCCGTTTTTCATTCACAACGCTGATTACTACCGAGAGGACGATAACGATGGCCGTGATCGAAGTCACTGACGCCAGCTTCGCTACCGACGTGCTGAACAGCAGCAAGCCGGTGCTCGTGGACTACTGGGCCTCCTGGTGTGCTCCTTGTCGTCAGCTCAGCCCGATCATCGAGGAGCTTTCGACGACCTACGGCGATCGCATGGTGTTTGCCAAGCTCGAGACCGACGTCAATCCGGACGTCCCGATGAAGCAGGGCGTCATGGCGTTGCCGACCCTACAGTTCTTCGTGGACGGTCAGGTCGTCCAGGCGATTCAGGGTGGCAAGACCAAGGGCGCCCTGGTGAAAGCCATTGAGGCCGTGCTGGCCGGGTAGCTCCCGTCAACCGATTGACCATAGTGGCCGTCCGTTCCCGTCGTGGGAATCGGGCGGCCACTGTCGTTGCTGTCGCGGACGTCGCCCTAGCCATTTAGCATCGAAGCGATATATAGATATATAGCTATACCGATACCGGCGCAAGCGTGGGC
>RRZT010446284.1_pt1 | contig 17451 bp, 17 predicted proteins | sample 2165551 | NCBI WGS metagenome assembly RRZT01 (sample SAMN10456910, study PRJNA506462) | wastewater metagenome | biome: wastewater; feature: sludge; material: wastewater sludge; isolation source: wastewater sludge with Escherichia coli K12::gfp cells carrying plasmid... | place: USA: Moscow, Idaho...
GGTGGTAGCTGTCGGGCTCAATTTCTTCCTACAATCGATGCATTCGCAAAGCGTCATATTTTCTCCTTGTATATCGACTGTTGAGTGTTCTTATGCGGGTGTTACTGATTCAGCTAGCCTCTGTATTTGCTCTTTGATTAACTGGTGAATTTCCTCGAAATGGAATGGCTTTGCGAGATAGGCAATAACCGCCGGTTCCATGATCAAATCGTTCGCAGGAGAACCGGAAGCCACCACAATTGGAATATCCGCGTATAGCGGGTGTTTGCTCAGTAATTTTATGAGTGTGCGCCCGTCCGTATTTGGCATTTCCAAATCTGTAATGATCAAATCGGGGCGTTCGTTCATCACTTTCTGCAGCGCCTGATTGCCATCCTCGGCAATGGAAATTTCAACGGGTAAATCCCAATAATTGGCCATTTCCCGCCAGATTATCTGCATTACTGGGTCATCTTCAGCTATGAGCAATTTCATACTGGATCCCTGTGATAAAGGGCAGGGCTCTGCGTTACCGTGCCAGTCGAGTAATGATGGGGATGTTGTGAGAGCCCTTGATCAGCGCAATTGCTCTCAGACATTCCGTCTTGTCCACATATCCAATGCTGGATTCGGCGATTTTCTGGCTGGACGTGTTTTCCAGAGACCAGCGCCAGCGATGCTTTGCATCTCTGTATATGTAGTACGTCACTTCTGCTCTCTGCCAATGGTGTGTTTTTGGGATGGGTATCGCGACAACATGCGGCACCGTGACCTAGCGATGCCTGGATGGCATGAGTCTGGCAAAATCGTGCCGCCGCCACTATTGGCATCCTGCGTTAATTGAGAAACTGGCGCGAGATACCGTTTTGCATGTGCACTTGGGTAGTGGTTTTGTAATGACCAATGCCTGAATTGCAGGTATGAATGCCGGGGCAGCGAAGGATGGCCGGTGTCGACGTAGTCAAAGATGCGCACATCAGGCTTTGTCGCGTGTTCACGGCCAAGACGGCTGGCATATAGCAGAAGCATTCCCTTTCAAGATAAGGGCATTGCCGGTGTCAAAGTATCGAGCGGCGGATGGTCGAACCCTTCGCCAACAAGCGGGACTGTTGCGAGCAGGACGCGTGGCGTATCTGGCGGAAGGGTATTCAGGTCGGCAATCAAGCCCCCATGTTGCTTCTTCGACATTCGGCAATCGTTGAGTTAATCGGCGCTGCGCGGCTTTATCGCGCAGCGTCCAGCGACCGAAGGGAGCGAGGTTGAGCACCGGGTTATGCGTTGCTTAACCTCCTGACTTGAATTTTTCCTACATCTGAAGCGAAGCCATGCTTTGTATAGAACGCCATCGTTTCCGGCAGACAATAAAGCTCGAAATGCCTCACAGACTCAAGCTGTTGATGGGTTGTTATGAGTGACAATAGTCTGTTTCCAAGTCCAAGACCTCGTGCGTCATGGCGAACAATCACATCGAAAATGAACGCTTTGAAAACGTAATCGGTAATCACGCGGGCAAATCCGACCAACTCATCGGTTTCGGAAACGATGCCGATGCAGATTTGCGAACCCAAAATACATTTCTTGGCCTCTTCTGCAGAACGGCCTTTTGTCCACCACTCCTGCTGATAAAGGGTATGAAGCTGCGCAATGTGGTTTTCGGTCAGGCTGTAAATGACATTCATGTCGCGAACCTAAGGTGCATAACTAGGACAAAGGGAGTTACCTTCCCATTCAGGACGCCCAGGACCGAATTGATGTGTTTGGGCCAACAATCTGTTGCCGTGATGGGCTGGCGCACAACGAATGGCCATGAGGTTCAAAGTCCATGATGTCTACATCGTCATAATTGCCATTCCACGACCACGGTCGAACTGCCAATTTCTTCGGCGAACTGGATCCTGTCGACAAAACGCATGGAGTTCTGGATGGCTATGTCCCACTCGTTGCCGGAGCGTGCATCCGGCAACGGGATGAGGAGGATTCCCGTTAACACGAACAGCCCGTCGCCAAGTCGGGTTGCGACGATGTTCGTCAGGAACATCGGAAGCTGAAAGCCCAATGCTGCGGAGGTGTCTGCTACCTCAATGACGTCGCCAGTCGGGAGAGCCTCTGAGAACACTACGGCTGGTAGCGGATGCCGTAGACAGAGCCGCCCGATCTTCTCGATCTTTGTGCCTAATGTCATCACCTGTCGAGGGATAGCCCGCAGGTGTGCAGTTTGCACTCCATTGGCGCTTGGTGCTCTTCCGTTCTGCGCATCTTCGGCATAGATGACGCCATTCATGTTTTCGCCCTTGAAGGCGAAGTGTTTCGCCTCGGCGGCGATGGCGCTGCCAACCTCCCGCTGATTGCCGGGTGGAAGTTTCTGGAAGCTATACTGTCCGAGCACCTCGTCAGTAAATGGTTGTTCGAGGAGGCAACCACCCGCAGAGTCGATAACGGCTTCGGTCGCGCCATTGATGCCGAGTGTTTCTGCCAACGTCCAGAACAGATACGCGGCAGCGTCATGCACGATTTGCGGATCTAGGTTTCGTCGTTGATCCATTGTGGCTCCTTGTCGATCTTGATTTGGCGGATCCCCAGGCTCTGCAAGTAGGCAAAGCCGCCGTAGCCGGTCCCGAAGTCATCCAGCTTGAAGTGATAGCCCTTTGCCTGCAGGGCGGAGATCTGGTTGCACGCTGCCCCGATGTCGATAATGGGCTTGCGCTCGGTCAGTTCGAAGGTGAGCCGGGCAGGAGAGGGCCATTGATGGCGCTGCAGCAAGTCGTGCAGGTGTGATTGTTCGAGATGGGCGGCCACTATGTTGACGCTGACCCACTGATTGGGTGCGAGTTGGGGCAGATCCGCGATCACTTTTTCCAGCAGTTGGCTGGTCATCGGCAGGATCAGATCCTGCTCTTCCGCATAGTCGATAAAGGCGCCGGGCGGGATCAGTTCGTTGCCCCGTTGCCAGCGCAGCAGCGCCTCGAATCCAACAACCTGGCCGCTTTGGCTGTCCACCACGGGCTGGTAGAAGGGGATGAACTGTTGTCGTGCCAGCCCCGCCTGCAGTAACCCCTTGAGAGAGCGTCGGTAGTTGCGCAATAACCAATAACCTGTTGTCAGCACGACGCCCAGAAGGGTACCAGCCCAGAGACCGTAAAGTCTGACTTGCTGCAGAGCATATTGATTGAGCGCCTTGCCTGCCCAGACCGTCTGTCTGGTCAGCACGGCCGGATCGGTGAAGCTCATGCTGCGGCGCCCCTCTTCGCTCTTGATGGTCTTGTCGCCGCGGGGGAAGTAGGTGGTGGTCACCTCGGGATCCTGCTCACTGAATTCCAGATAGAAGCAGTTGGCACAGGGGTGCTGCAGCAGTTGGTGGCTCCAGCTGTTATCCAGCACCCAGTAGGCGATATTTTCGCCAGATTGGTAGTAGGCCACCAGCTCCTGCTCGGTATTGAATTTGGCCGGTGTCGCGGTTAAGCCGAAGTTACCGAGCCGGATATCATCTTGATAATTCGTGATGACAATGGGAAGCCCCGGCCCCAGGCTCGAGCAGCTGGCACCGGATGCCAGTGTGAGCCCCTGCAGGCGGATGTGGGCGCTGTAGTAGCGGGGGTCGCGCAGCAGTGCCATATCCGTTGGGCCACAGTCAAAGTCAAATTGCGCCAACTGCTCCGTTAGCGCAGTATCGAGCTCCTTGTGACGCTCTTCCAGTGCCTGCTTTATCTCGGCCACTTTCTGTTCCAGCAGGTAGTTGGCCAACGGCTTGGCAAGCCATAACCCCAGCGACTGGCTGGCCACGATGGGCAGGGTAAACAGCAGCAGAGAGATCCAGACCGATGAGATGCGCAACAAGGGGTACCTGCCAGTTTCATGAGACACAAATGGGATAGGTCATCATAGTGCATTAGTGCAATCAATTTGAGTCAGACGTGTCGCACTTGTTGATTGATTTTTTAACTATATGATTTTAAATGTTTTTATTATTAACTTTGGCAAGATTCAATCGCTGACCTGTCATAAATGACAATTGCCCAGCTTATCCGAACTGCATTAGAGTAGCCCTGCGGTTTGACTCACCGTGTGTTCAATACTCCTGTATCTGTTTTTTGTCAGTAGCACAGAGTGTTAGTTTTGATATGAGTGTTCCTTTTGGTCCCCTTTGAGGGACCATTTTTCTGCCCGTCACTTTGTCCTCTCCCGCTTTCGCAGCCCGTCATCCTTGGTATTCTCCCTCTGCTTTGGGTTATGCTTGCCCGCTTAAATTGCAGAAGCGCGATCCCCGTCCATAGTGATGGTGACTCCGCCGCTGCTACCATGAGCTCCAATGGATGATGCCGGGCATACGGAAAGGCGCATGAAACTCACAACACAGCTTGTCTCATTTATCACCCTGTGCGTGATCGCGGCCATGGCGACCGTGCTGATTGGCGGGGTGTTCAGCTTTCGCGAGCTGGGCATGGAGTTGCAGCAGAAGAAGGTCGATGCGCTGGTCGAAGTGATCGACAAGCAGCTCGATGTCGCCCACGACATGGAGGATATGAGTCGCTGGCTGCCCACCCTGTTGCGGGCGGCTCATGTGGTGGAGCTGGAGGTGCGCCAGAACGACCAGCGGGTCTACTGGTTCCGCGATGTGCGCAATCCGGTTGATGAACAGTTGCTGCAACCATACAGCCACCCGCTGCCCCATCAGACCGGCATGCAGGCCAACTTCAAGCTGGAGCGCCCCTTCAAGGAGGCGGAATACTCCATCAGGGCGATGTCCGGCATCTCGTTCGGCGTCTTTATCGTGGTGTTCGGCCTCTGGTACTCCATTCGCTGGCTGCGCCAGCAACTGCGCGGTGCCGAACTGCTGGGCATTCGCGCCCAGCTGATCCTCGATGACAAACTCTCCAAGCTGAGCCACGACCCCGCCGAAGAGTGGCCGGTGGCCGCCAGTCAGGCCCTCGACCATCTGCTGGCGGAGCTGGCCGATGCCCGCAAGGAGCGCAGCCGCTTCGACAACTTCATTCGCAGCAACGCCTTCGTCGACAAGATGACCGGCATCGGCAACCGGCTGTTTTTCGACAACCGGCTGGAGAGCGCCATCATGGAGGCGAGCGTGATGAGCGGCGGCGTGCTGCTGATCGATCTCGCCTGTCTGGAGGAGCTGGAGGCCGAACAGTTCGAGCTGCTGGGGCATGACCTGTTGCTGGAGGCGAGCGCTACCATCGGCGCCTTCGTGCGCAAGCATAACGGCGCCCTGCAGGCCCGCTACGCCGGTCAGGTCTTTGCGGTGCTGCTGCCCAATATGTCAGAGAGCGAGATGGTGGATAGTGCCAGCCAGCTGCTCAAGAGCCTGCAACGACTGCACTGGCCGCAGGAGATCAATCCCGACACGGCGGTCTATCTCGGCGCCGTCTGCTATCAGGCCGAAGACAGCCTGCTCAAGGTGCAGGAGGAGGCGGAGCTGGCCCTCAAGAGTGCCCGTCTGCAGGGGCACAACGGCTGGTTCCTCTACGAGAAGCAGCTGGATGAGGAGCAGAGCAGCAAGGGCACGGTGCGCTGGCGTACCCTGATCAGCCGCCGCCTCGAAGAGCACGGCATCGAATTTTACACCCAGCCGATCCAGCAGGATCGGGGGCAGGTGGTGTTGCAGCTGGAGTTGCTCACCTACCTGCACGACGAACAGGGGCGGGCCCTGCAGGCGGGGATCTTCATGCCGATGGCGGAGAAAGTCGGGCTGTTGTTGCAACTGGATCGGTTGGTGGCGGAACAGACCCTCGCCCTGCTGCGCCAGCGCTCCGAGCAGAGCTGCCCCATCAGTCTGACCCTCAGTGCCCAGAGCCTGCTCAACCGCGAGTTCCAGCGCTGGCTCTTCTTCGCCCTGTTCCAGCTGCCGCGCAGCACCAACGAGCGGCTGATCCTGCAACTCTCCGAATCCCAGGTGACCCGTCACTTCGAGGCGCTCAAGCGGCCGCTGCGCTCCCTGCGGATGCTCGGCTGCCAGCTGGCCATCGATCATGCCGGTCAGGATGTGGTGAGCACCCAGTACATCAAGGAGTTCGAGATCAACTTCCTCAAGCTGCACCCCAGTCTGGTGCGGGAGATCCATGCCCGTCAGGTCAACCAGATGGCGGTGCGCAGTCTGGTGGGGGGCTGCGCCAATACCCGCACCCGGGTGCTGGCGGTGGGGGTGGAGAGTGGCGACGAGTGGAAGATGCTGCGCCACCTCGGGGTGCATGCCGGGCAGGGGCCCTGGTTTGCCGAGCCCCAGCGGCTGGTGCCGGAACCGGCTGGCGTGTGAGATAAACAACAGAGGGTCGCCTTGGGGCGACCCTCTGTTGTTTGCGGTTGCCGTCAGGTGGGGCTCACAGCCGCCCCTGCTCCCGCAGCCCGGCCAGCCCCTGCATGCCGCCGGTGTGGATAAAGACGATCTTGCTGCCGGGGGCGATGCGGCCCGCCGCCAGCTCGCGAAACAGCCCCCACATCGCCTTGCCACTGTAGATGGGCTCCAGCGGCAGGCCGGTTTCGGCGCTAAAATCCTCTACCCACTGCCAGAGCGCCGGGCTGAATTTGGCGTAGCCACCGTCGTGATGATCGAGCGCGATCCGCCAACCGGGAATGCTGGCGGCTGCGGGATGGAGGCGGCACACCTCGTCGGCGATAAAGTCGCCCCCCTTCAGCACCGCAATGGCGAGGATCTGCTCCCGATCCCGTTTGCCTGCGATGAGTCCTGCCAGGGTGCCGCCGCTGGCACAGGGCAGTACCCAGAGATCCGGCGAGAAGGGCACCTCGCCGACCAGCTCGGCCACCCCGGGGATGGCCAGCGGGCTGCTGCCTCCTTCCGGCACGATCAGGGTATCGGGTGCAGCGAATTGGGCCAGCCAGTCGGGATCCTGCCGCCGCCGATAACTCTGGCGATCGACGAAAACGAGATCCATGCCCCAGCGTCTGGCATCCCTGAGGGTGGTATTGCTGACGGCATCGGCTTCGCCCCGTATGATACCGGTAGTGCGGAGACCGGTCTGGTATCCGGCGGCAGCCAGGGCGTGGATATGGTTGGAGTAGGCACCGCCGAACGAGAGCAGGTGCTGTTTGCCGTGCTCGCTGGCATGCAGCAGGTGGTACTTGAGCTTGCGCCACTTGTTGCCGGAGATGGCCGGATGGATCAGGTCATCCCGCTTGCACCAGAGCTCGACGCCATAGCGGGTCAGCAACGGGTGGTGGAGGCGTTGCAGGGGGGAGGGCAGGGTGGCATGGCCATCCGGCTCGCTTGAAAGGCTGGCTTGCAATGGTGAGTCCGTCTTTTATCTGGAGGCTAATCTGCTGTTTATGTTAATATTTCAATCATTTAACCAATTATGATGGGCGGGCTTACATGAAACAACTGTTCAGACGGTCGACGCCAAGCCGCCAGGTCGGGCTATTGCTGGCCAATGACAGGATCATGCTGGCCGCGGTGGGCAATCCCCCCGTCTTCGCGACACGCACCATCAACGGCCCGCAGGAGTGGGCGGTGGCCATCAACGAGCTGTTCAGCCGTCATGGTCTGGCCAAGTCCAGAGTGCGAGTGGCCCTCGCCGCCAGCCTTTATCAGCAGATCCAGATCGACAAGCCTGCCGTGCCTGACGCTGAGATGGCGGGTGCACTCCCCTGGGCGGTCAAGGATTATGTCAGCGAACCGGTGCTGCAACTGGCGATGGACTATGTGGATTTGCCCACCCCGCCGGCCGGTCGCCCGCGCATCAATGTGATCTGCCTGCCCAAGAGCCGGGTGCAACAGCTGGCCGATGCTATCAACGGCATCGCTACCCTGCAATCCATCATCAGTGACGAGCTGGCGCTCACCTCTCTCTATGAGGCTGATGATGTGGTGCGCATGCTGCTGTGGCAGCCCAAGGGGCTGGATCTGCAGCTGCTGGTCTTCCATCAGGGGGGGCTCTGCTTCTCCCGCCAGCTGCGCGGCTTTTCCAGCCTGACCGGTGAGCATGAGCCGGACAGCATGCAACTCGATTCACTGGCGCTGGAGATCCAGCGCTCCCTCGACTATCTGGCGGGCCAGCTGAAATTGCCCGAGCTGGGGCAGATGCAGTTTGCCGTCGCCTCGCCCTTTATCGGTACGCTGGTGCGTCACATGGAGCAGACCTTTGGTTTTGCCGTCTCCGCCATGGCCAACAAGGCAGTCCTGGCCGGTGTCGAATACCTCTCGGCCTACGCCGCCGCCATCGGGGAAGATGCGTGATGAAACGTCAGATAAACCTCTACGGCGCCGAGTTTCGCCCCAAACGGCAGTGGGCCAGCCTCAACCAGATGGCGCTGGTATGGGGCTTTGCGCTGCTGCTGATGCTGTTGGTGGGGGTCGGTTACGGCTGGCAGCAGCAACAGGTCAGCCGGTCACTGGCACAGCGTCATGCCGAGCTGGAGCTCAAGCGCAGCGAGGCGCAACGGCTCGATGCCGAGTTGGCGCGCCATCAGGCAGATCCCCGATTGCAACAGCAACTGGTCAACAAGCAGGATGAACTGACAGCCAAGCAGGGGCTGATGCGCCAGCTGGGCAGCCTGACCCTGCAAAAATCCCAAGGCTACGCCAGCGTGATGGCGGATCTCTCCCGCATTCGCAACAGCAACCTGTCGCTGCAGCGCATCGAGATCAACGAAGGGCGGATTAACCTCTCCGGCTTTGCTGGCCGCAGTCAGGATGTGCCGGCCTGGGTCAACCGCTTCAAGCAGACCCCGAGTCTGGTGGGCAAGGAGTTTGGTGAACTGACCCTGAGTCGTGACAAGGAGGGTCGCCTGACCTTCCAGTTGAGCGGCATCGCGCGGGAGAAACCCTGATGAACCTGAAAGCACAATGGCAGGCATGGGGCCAGCGTATCGCCGTGTTGAGCCAGCGGGAGCGGGTGTTGATCCTGCTGACCGGTCTGGTACTGCTGGGCGCAGCCGGCATTTACGGCTGGCTCGAGGGCGCCGATACCCGCCTGCAGCAGGATCGCATGGCCCTGAGCGCCGCCGAGCGTGACCTCGAGATCATGGAGCTGGAGAACCTCGGCAAACAGGCCCGCCTCAAGCAGGATCCCAATCAGGGAGTGCGTGACCAGTTGGCGCAAGTGGAAGCGGATCTGGCCCGGATCGATGGGGAGCTGAAGGCCCAGACCGTCGATCTGATCCCGGCGCACGAGATGCCGCTGGTGCTGGAGGCGCTGCTCTCCCGATCCGCCAATCTCCATATGCTGGCGCTCAGTTCGCTGGAGCCGACCCCGCTGATGGCGGGGGAGCAGAAGGTCAATCTCTACAAGCATGGTATCCGGCTTCAGCTTGAAGGCGGCTATTTCGATGTGTATCAATATCTTAAAGCGCTGGAAGCCTTGCCGCGCCACTTCTACTGGAAGCAGTTCGACTATCAGGTCAAAGCCTATCCCGGCGCGGTGGTGGAGATGGAGATCTACACCCTGAGTACCAGCAAGGAGTTTATCCGTGGCTAGAGTGTTTGCGTTGTGCTGTTGCCTGTTCAGCTTGCTGGTACAGGCGGAGCAGGTCGAAGTATTGCAGGATCCCACCGCGCCGCTGGCGGATGTGGCGGTTGGCGCCCGTGCGACCGGCGAGAGCAGCGCCGGTTTGCCGAAGCTGCAGAGCGTGGTGCTGGGCAATGGCCCGGCACTGGCGGTGCTCAATGGCAAGAGTTATCGGGTCGGACAACAGGTGGACGGCTATACGCTGGTGGCCATCAATGCCGATGCCGTGGTGCTGGAAAAGGCGGGAAAACGCCATGCGGTAACACTGTTTGCCAGCAAGATCCGGGTTTGAGTCGCAGCTGCCCGTTGGCAGGTGAGCCGGCTTTATCGAGTTTAATTGCAAGTCAGGGTGCCCTAATTACATGAAAAAACACCGTCTCTGTCTGATCACCGTGGCCATGATGGCCGCAGGCTGTACCACGTATCAGCACCCCGAGCCGACCCAGGCCAAGGATGCGCTCAAGCAGGCCATGAACGACCAGCAGAAGCAGGCTGCCCCGCTGACCGCCTTGCCCAAATCGGTGCAAAGTGAATTGCTGCAGCTGAACCGCCCCCAGATGCCGGTCGGCATGCCGGAGAAGCGGCTGCGGATCGCGGCTCACGACGTGGAGGCGGTGGAGTTTTTCGGTTCCCTGTTCAAGGGTTCTCGCTACAGCGTGGCGGTTCACCCCGGTGTGGCCGGGCTGGTCTCCGTCGAGCTCAAAGATGTGACCCTGCCGGAAGTGCTGGCGGTGGTGGGCGACATGTACGGCTTTGACGTGCAGCGCAAGGGCAATGTCTTCCATATCTATCCGGCGGGCCTGCGTACCGAAACTATTCCGGTCAACTACCTGATGATGTCCCGTCGTGGCCTCTCCCGCACCTCGGTCAGTACCGGCGGGGTGACCGCCAATGACAGCAACAACGACAGCAACGGCAGCTTCGACAACTCGTCCAACAACAACAGCACCAACAACTCCTCCAGCAACAACTCGAGTGGCGACAGCAGCAACGGCACCCGTATCGAGACCGACACCAACAGCGACTACTGGACTGATCTGCGCGACTCTCTGCAGACCCTGATCGGCAGCGGCGATGGGCGCGCCGTGATCACCAGCCCGCAGGCGGGTCTGGTCACCATCCGCGCCTATCCGAAAGAGCTCAAGGCGGTGCGTGAATTCCTCAATCAATCGGAGAGTCACCTCAAGCGTCAGGTGGTGCTGGAGGCGCGGATCATCGAAGTCGCCCTCAACGAAGGGTACGAGCAGGGGGTGGACTGGAGCGGCCTCTCCGCCAGCTGGGATGGCGGCAAGGGGATCACAGGCGGTGGTTCGGCGGCTAATTCCAAGTTGCCCACCACCCCTAACCAGATATTTACGGCGCTGGGGGGCGGAGCTGGCTTTACCATTTCCGACGGTAACTTCAACGTGGCGGTCAACCTGCTCAAGACCCAGGGTGATGTGAATACCCTCTCCAGCCCGCGTGTCACCGCGACCAACAACCAGAAGGCGGTGATCAAGGTCGGGACGGACGAATATTTTGTCACCAATGCATCGACGACAACCGTGAGCACGACGAGTGGTGACCGAACCACTCCCAATGTAGAGCTGACCCCTTTCTTCTCGGGTATCTCTCTGGATGTGACACCACAGATAGATGAGGAGGGTAAGGTGTTGCTGCATATCCACCCTTCCGTTATCGATACTGAAGAGCAAACCAAGACCATCAAGGTTACAAACAGCGATACGCTAGTGCTGCCGTTGGCGAAGAGCTCCATTCGAGAGTCAGACACCGTGGTGCAGGCCAATAACGGCGATATCATCGTCATCGGCGGTCTGATGAAGACCGATAAGCAGGAGATCGTCAGCAAGGTGCCGCTGCTGGGGGATATTCCCTGGGTGGGCGAAGCCTTTACCAACCGCCGCGAGAGCACCAAGAAGGTGGAGTTGGTGATCATGCTCAAACCGACCGTGGTGGAGAAAGACACCTGGCAAAACGAGCTGCAACGCTCCTCCGAGCTGCTCGACAAGTGGTATCCGGCTAAGGGCTGACCCATGACGCCAGATACGGTCATCCTTATCCCAAACGGCCTGTACGGCCTTGCCAGCACAGGCCGCGTGCTCGCCGTGGCAGGTGAGGTCTCATGTACCTGACCCACTTCGGCTTGCAGGAGGCCCCGTTTGGCCTCACCCCCAATACCGGCTTCTACTACGGCCTGCCGCCTCACGAAGAGGCGCTGCAGGTGCTCAACTGGGCGCTGGCGCAGGGGGAGGGCTTTATCAAGGTGACCGGCGAGGTGGGCACCGGCAAGACCCTGCTCTGCCGCAAGTTGCTAAGCGAGCTGGGCTCGGAAGCGCGGCCGGTGCGGCTCGCCTGGTTGCCCAATCCCCACCTCACCCCGGCCGAGCTGCGTATCGCGTTGGCACTGGAGCTGGGGTTGGCGGTGCGGGATCAGAGCGAGCTGGATCTCACCGATCGCATCCATCGTCACCTGATCAGCCTGCACCAGCAGGGCAGTCGGGTGGTGGTGCTGATAGACGAGGCGCAAGCTCTGCCGGACGAGACGCTGGAGGCGATCCGCCTGTTCGGCAATCTCGAGACCGAATCGAGCAAGCTGCTGCAGATCGTGCTGTTCGGTCAGCCCGAGCTGGATGCCAGACTGGCCAAGCCGCATCTGCGCCAACTGCGCCAGCGGATTGGCTTCTCCTACTGCCTGCGGCCGCTGCGCTTTGACGAGACCCGCGCCTATCTGGTGCACAGATTGCAGGTCTCCGGTTACCGCGGGGCTCCGCTGTTTGCAGGTCGAGCCATGCGCCTGTTGTGGCGGGCATCGCGGGGGATCCCGAGACTTATCAACATCCTGGCGCACAAGTGCCTGATGCTTGCCTACGGTCAGGGTGTGCGCCAGATCGATAGCCGTCTGGTGCGGCTCGCCATTCGCGATACCGACGATGCCAGCCGCTTTGCGCCACGGCGCTGGTGGCCCCTGTTACTGTTGCTGGGGTGCGCCCTGGCTTATGGAGTCTGGCCATGAGCGTTATCAACCAGATGCTGAAAGATCTGGATCAGCGCCAGCAAGGATCCGATGGTGCTGCCGTCTATATTGCCCCTGCGCGTCAGCAGGGATGGTGGATGTTGCTGCTGACCCTGATCTGCGGTCTGGCACTGGGGATCCTCGGTTGGCGAACTTGGATCTACTGGCAGCAAACTCACCCTGTAGTCGCCGCCAGTGAAGTGGTCACTCCTGATGTGGTGACTCCCGATGTAGTGACAAGGGCCGCCGCGCCAGTCAGCCAGCCCGAGCCGGTCGAGGTAGCGGCCGCATTGCCGCTGCCAAGTCAGGATGAAGTGAACGACGAGGCCGGAGAAGGTGACTCGGGCGACACGGCCGACGGTGCGCCCTTTGATGCCTCCAGTGATTTTGACGAGTCGGAGCCGACCGATGAAGAGCTGCAGCCCGAGCTTTATGCCGAACTTGCGGCAGAGCAGCAGGCCGTCGCTAGCGCGCCGCGCAAACCGAGCGTATTGAAGATCGAGACGGTGGAACTGTCGGCCAAGGAGCTGGCGGCACTGGCGGAGCGCAAGGCGACCACCGCCATGGCCAAGGGAAGCCTGCGGGATGCGCAGGACAACTATTACGACGTGCTGGCCCACGACCCCTACAACCAGGGGGCGCGCGAGCAGCTGGCCGGTTTGCTCTACGGCGAGGGCCGCCTGACCGAGGCGCGTCAGCTGCTGGAGGAGGGGATCCGGCTCGATCCCCAACAGGCCGATTTTCGTCTGCTGCTGGCCCGTCTTGCCATCAGCGAGGGGCAGCAGCAGCAGGCGCTTGGCTGGTTGTCCGGTTATCAGCCGGATCTCGCCAGCAACATGGACTACTACGCCACCTGGGCCGGGTTGACCCAGGAGCTGGGTCAGAATGCCGATGCGGCGGCGCTCTATGTGAAGCTGCTGCGCCAGCAGCCGGATCAGGGCCGCTGGTGGCTTGGCCTTGGCGTCGCCGAGGATGGTCAGGGGCACAGTCAGCGGGCGCTCGATGCCTATCGCAACGCCCTGCTGCACGGCAACCTCGGCGAGGCATCGACCAACTGGTTGGAACAACGAATTGGCCAACTAACCCCTTGATAAACCGCAAGTTCGATTAGCGAAGCCTGATCGAATGCGGCAACGGGTGTGAAGCAACAGACATCGGAGCAAACATGGCACAACCCAGACTGAAAATGCGCCTCGGCGACCTGCTGGTACAAGAGCAGATCATCTCTGATGATCAGTTGCAGCTTGCCCTGCAGCAGCAGCGTCAGACCGGCCGCAAGCTGGGCACCACCCTGATCGATCTCGGCTTTATCAGCGAGGTGCAGCTGCTGCAGTTCCTTGCCCGCCAGCTGGATGTGCCCTTCTTCGATCTCAACAATCTCACCATCGATGCCGCCGCGGTGCCGCTGCTGCCCGAAGTGCAGGCGCGCCGTTATCGGGCGCTGGCGGTCAATCTCACCGACAACAAGGTGACGGTGGCGATGTCGGATCCTGCGGATCTGAGCGCACTGGATGCCATCGCCGCCCTGCTCAGCCCGCGCATCATGGTGCTGGCGGTGGCGCGGGAAGGGCAGTTGCTGGAGTATTTCGACCGCCTCTATCGCCGTACCCGCGAGATCGAAAGCTTCGCCGAACAGCTGCAAGAGGAGTATCAGGACTCCGGTTTCGAGCTGGGCTCCAGCAATCTGGGGGCCAATGACGAGGGGGAGGCGACGGTGGCCAAGCTGCTGCGCTCCCTGTTCGAAGATGCGGTGCAGGTGGGGGCGTCGGATATCCACATCGAACCGGACGAAAAGGTGCTGCGTATTCGCCAGCGGATCGACGGCATCCTCCACGAGAACATCCTCAACGAGGTGCGCATCGCCCAGGCGTTGGTGCTGCGTCTCAAGCTGGTGGCGGGGCTCGATATTTCCGAGAAGCGCTTGCCGCAGGATGGTCGCTTCAACATGAAGGTGCGCGGCCGCGATGTGGATGTGCGGATGTCCACCATGCCGGTGCAGTATGGCGAGTCGGTGGTGATGCGTCTGCTGGATCAATCCTCCGGCATCCTGTCGCTGACCGAGACCGGCATGCCGCCGGAGATCCTGACCCGTTTCCGCCGCCAGCTCAAACGCCCGCACGGGATGATCCTGGTGACCGGCCCGACCGGTAGCGGCAAGACCACCACCCTCTATGGCGCCCTCTCCGAGCTCAACCAGTCCAGCAACAAGATCATCACGGTAGAAGACCCGGTGGAATACCGTCTCTCCCGTGTCAATCAGGTGCAGGTCAACCCCAAGATCGGCCTCACCTTCTCCAACGTGCTGCGCTCCACCCTGCGTCAGGATCCGGACATCCTGCTGGTGGGTGAGATGCGCGACAACGAAACGGTGGAGATCGGCTTGCGTGGCGCCATCACAGGTCACCTGGTGCTGACCACACTGCACACCAACGATGCGGTGACCAGTGCCTTGCGCCTTATCGACATGGGGGCGCCCGGCTATCTGGTGGCGAGCGCTCTCCGGGCGGTGGTCGCCCAGCGGCTGGTGCGGCGGGTATGTGAGCACTGCGTCGAGGAAAGGGCGCCCGACGAAGGGCAGGCCACCTGGCTCACCGTGCTCTCCGGCGAGGTGCCTGGCCAACACACCTATCACAAGGGACGGGGTTGCCAGAGCTGCAACTTTACCGGTTATTCCGGCCGGATCGGGGTCTACGAGCTGCTGGAGCTGGATCAGCCGATGATGGATGCCCTGCGCCGCAACGATGCGGAAGGGTTCGCCAAGGCGGCCCGTCAACACGAACACTACCGGCCGCTGGCCCTCACTGCCCTCGATTATGCCCGTCAGGGGATCACCTCGGTGGACGAGGTGCTGCGACTGGCCGAGGATTTGGGGTAAGCGATGGCTAACTTTACTTACAAGGGGCGTGACAGCCAGGGCAACGCCACCAGTGGCGTGGTCGAAGCGGCCAACGAGATGGCGGCTGCCGAGCAGCTGATGCGCCGTGGCGTGATGCCCACCGAGCTCAAACCGGGCAAGGCCAAATCCGCTGCCATCGACTGGTCACTGTTGCTGGAAGGGGGCGTCAAGCTGGATGAGCTGGTGATCTTCAGCCGCCAGATGTATGCCCTGACCCGGGCCGGGATCCCGATCCTGCGTGCCATCGCCGGGTTGGAGGAGAGTACCCACAGCAAGCCGCTCAAGCGGGCGCTTCACTCGCTGGGGGAAGATCTTGGCAACGGTCGCCCGCTGTCGAGCTCGATGCAGGCGCACCCCAAGGTGTTCAGCAGCCTGTTTGTCGCCATCATCCATGTGGGTGAGAACACAGGTCAGCTGGAAGAGGCCTTTTTGCAGCTCGCCAACTATTTCGAACTGGAGCTGGAGACCCGCAAGCGGATCAAGACCGCCATGCGCTATCCCAGCTTCGTGATGATCGCCATCGGTATCGCCATGGTGATCCTCAATATCATGGTGATCCCGGTGTTTGCCGGCATGTTCGCCAAATTCGGGGTGGAATTGCCGCTGGCGACCCGCATTCTGCTCGCCACCTCGCACTTTTTTGTCAACTATTGGTGGCTGCTGCTCGCCATTCTGGCGGGGATAGTGTTCGGTTGGCGCCGCTGGGTCGCCACTACCAAGGGCAAGCTGACCTGGCACCGCTGGCAGCTCAAGTTGCCGATCGTCGGCACCATCATAGAGCGCTCCCTGCTGGCCCGTTTTGCCCGCAGTTTTTCCATGATGCTCAAGGCCGGGGTGCCGCTGAACACGGCGCTGACTCTGGTGCACGCTGCGGTGGATAACGCCTGGATGGCGGGGCGGGTACGGGATATGCGCGCAGGTATCGAGCGGGGCGAGAGCCTGCTGCGCACCGCCAGCAGCAGCGGCCTGTTCACCCCGCTGGTGATGCAGATGATCGCCGTGGGGGAGGAGACCGGTCAGGTCGATGACCTGCTGCACGAAGCGGCCGAGTATTACGAGCGGGAGGTGGATTATGACCTCAAGAGTCTCACCGCTCGGATCGAGCCGATCCTGATCGGGATCGTGGCAGTAATGGTGTTGATCCTGGCGCTGGGTATCTTCACCCCCATGTGGGACATGATGCGCGCAGTTCGTGGCAAGTAATCTTGCTGGAACTTGATATCTTCACGCCTGGGTGGTGGGACATGATGCAAGCCGTAAGAGGCAAGTGAGCGGTGGAGTCGAGGGCTGGATGAGCAGACAGACGCAGCAGGATGATCGCTGGCTGACCGGATATCGGCGGATCGCCGTGATCATCCTGCTGATGGTGATTGTGGCGACCCTGGTGCGCAGCTATCAGAGCCACCGGGAAGAGGCGCAGCAGATCACCCTCACCTTGCTGGGGGAGCAATTTGCCGAGCGGGCACAGCGTTTGCACGGGATCTGGCTCGACGCGCGGCGGCCGCAGATCCTGCATGTGGCCGGTCAGGGATGGCAGTTTGACGCCCGGGGTTGGCCCATAGGGCTGGTGCCGCTGCAATCCCCTTCGGAAAATTGCCGCCAGTTGTGGCGGGCTCTGTTGGGTGAGATGGACGGCGGCCTGCCTCCCCTGCAGATTCAGGCCCATCCCGATGGCAGCGGGTGCGAGATGGGGTGGGATGGTTATTGGCTGGTGTATCGGTTTTCTGACGGGCGGGTGATGAAAAAGCCTTGAATGAAACTAATCATATGACCCGGCTACATGATTTTTTGGGGCCTGCATGAAATAATGCGGGGCATGATGGAGGGAGCATGACAATAAAACCAATGGCACCAACAATGCCGGGAAACGGGATGATGAGACGGGCAACCGGCTTCTCCCTCATTGAGCTGGTAATCGTTATTGTGATCCTGGGGATCCTGGCAGTGACCGCGCTGCCGCGCTTTCTCGATGTAACTGACGAGGCGAAGAAGGCCAGCGTGGAAGGGGTCTCAGGCGGTTTTGCTACCGGCGTTTCGCTGGTGCGGGCGCAATGGGAGGCGGAAGGTCGCGCCAAACAGGACAGCCTCAA
>RRZT010753694.1_pt1 | contig 17449 bp, 19 predicted proteins | sample 2165551 | NCBI WGS metagenome assembly RRZT01 (sample SAMN10456910, study PRJNA506462) | wastewater metagenome | biome: wastewater; feature: sludge; material: wastewater sludge; isolation source: wastewater sludge with Escherichia coli K12::gfp cells carrying plasmid... | place: USA: Moscow, Idaho...
CACCGTCGCCGTCGCTGTCTGCGAACGACCACGGATACACCTCGTACAGCACACCGCCGCGCCACCACCGTGGTCCATCGGTCATGTCTATCCCTTCACCGCGCCTGCCACCATCGCCTTGACGAAGTGACGCTGGAGGAGTTGAAGCTCTCTTCTGTCAGCCGATAATGGCCCCCTGACAAGGTCTTATGACCGTCGATCGACATTGCGACACCTTGCCGTGGGGAATACGTGGGGAATAGCTCTGAACCCGAGGCCCGCACGGATCTCGCGTCCATCGCTGCGCTTCAGCATAGGCGGAGGGGCGCCAAGCGTCACGGTCCCCACAAGCACGGCGTCCACCGCGACGCTGCCAGCAGATCAGCGCTGACCAGAACGAGGTTCGGGAGCCGTGACTCCAATGCGTCCACGAGCACCCACGGGCAGCGAACGTACCCGACAGCAACGGCTCCATGTCACGCCTTCCACGATCCTTGGGGATCCAGGCGTACCACTCGACGGCGTCGTCGCAGGACGCCGCGGGCGCCGGCCACCTGGACCACAATCCTGTCCCGGTGACGAGGCGAGGCTGCTCGGGGCTCATGGAGTCCTCCTGGCGGGCGGGCGGGCGAACACGACATCCGTCCTAACGGGCTATGACCCGACGCCGTGGACAGTTGCGCTGCGCAGCCACCAGGAGACTGGGGCTATGGATCGTCCCTGCCCGGCCCTTGAGGCCGGGAGAGTTCGACCCTGTTTAGGATCGCTGTTGACCCGCCTCGGCTTGGACGCGGAGGCGTCGGTGGGTTTGGTAGTTGCTGTTGCCGCCGGAGAGGTTGAACACCGTGGTGAATCCGTGGCGGAGCAGGATGTTCTGTCCGGCGTTCCCGGAGACTCCCTTGTTGCAGTAGGCGATGGTCGGTGTCTGCGTGTCGAGTTCGTCGATACGGGCCCGGATCTCAGCCAGGGGGATGTTGATCGCGCCGGGGACGTGACTCTTGGCGTAATCGCGGCCCGAGCGGACGTCGATGATCTGCAGGGTCTCGCCCGCGGCTCGTCGGGCGTCCAGTTCGCTGGGGGTGATCAGTGGCGCCTCGCCGGTGAGGGCGTTGGCGAGTGCCATGCCGGTGTAGTGGATGGGGTCCTTGGTGGTGGCGAAGGGTGGGGAGTAGGCGAGGTCGAGGTGGAAGAGGTCCTCGGCTTTCGCGCCGAGGGTGATCGCGGTTGCGAGGACGTCGATGCGTTTGTCCACTCCCTGCGGTCCGATGGCCTGTGCGCCGAGGAGTCTTGCGGTGGCGCGGTCGGCGATGGCCTTGATGAGCAGTTCGCGTCCGCCGATGTAGGTGGCGTGGGCTGGCTTGATGTTGTGGATCACTTCGACGTCGAAGCCTTGGGCCTTGGCCTCGGTTTCGCTCAGGCCGGTGTGCCCGACGGCCAACTCGAAGACGCGCACGATTCCCGTGCCGAGGATGCCGCAGTGGGTGAGGTCGCCGCCGGTGATCGCGTCGCCGGCGATGCGGCCCATCTTGTTCGCGGTGGATCCGAGCGGCCGCCACAGCGGTGCCCCGGTGACGAGGGAGTAGCTCTCGGCGGCGTCGCCGACGGCGTAGACGCCGTCGACGGTGGTGCGCATGGTGCGGTCGACCTTGATGGCGCCGGTGGGGCCGAGTTCGGCACCCACGTGGAGCGCGAGGGTGGTGTCGGGGCGGACGCCGACGGACAGGATGACGAGATCCGCGGGGAGGACCTCTCCCGTGTCCAGGAGCACACCGGTGACGGTGTCGTCGCTGGCTTCGATGGCGGTCACGCTGCGGCCGAGGTGAATGGAGACGCCCCGCCGGACGAGTTCCTCCTCGACCCGGAAGGCCATGTCCGGGTCGAGGGCAGGCATCACCTGGGGCAGGCGCTCCACGATGGTCACCGCCAGGCCCGACTCGGTGAGCTGTTCGGCCATTTCCAGCCCGATGAAGCCGGAGCCCACCACGACGGCCGTCTTCGGCTCGCGAGTCAGAATCCAGGCCCGGATGGCTTCGGCGTTCTGGACATTCCGGACGGTGAACACACCGGGGGCGTCGGTGCCCGGTATGGCCGGCACGATGCTCCTGGCGCCCGTCGCCAGGACGAGGGTGTCGTAGGTATCGGTGAACTCTCGCCCGGTGGCCAGGTCGACGACCCGGATGGTCCGGGACGGATGGTCGACTGCGATCACTTCATGGCCTGTCCGGATGTCCATGGTGTACCGCTTGGCGAACCAGGCGGGGTCGCGAGGGTGGAGTTCATCGGCGTCGGCCACGTGCCCTCCGACGAAGTAGGGGATCCCGCATCCGGAGTAGGAGATGTCGCGGTCGCGGTCGTATACGGCAATCTCGAGAGATTCGTCGTTGCGGCGAGCTTTGGCGCCCACCGAGGTGCCGGCTGCGACGGCGCCGATGATGATGAGCCGACGCGGCGGCCCGCCGTGGTCGGAAGCTGGCGGGGACGCGTGGACGGTGTTGGACATGTGAGACCTCCATGTGTCGGGGGAGCTGGCAGTGCTGGGCGCGGACGGAGACTGCGTCACCGGTCGAGGTTCATGGGTTCGATTCCCAGATCGCTGAGGAGCTGGCGGACTTTGGTTTCGACACGGTCGGCGATGCCGGTCACGATGTCGAGAGGCTGCTCTGCCGGGTCGGGCAGGTCCCAGTCGAGGTAGCGCCGGCCGGGGTAGATGGGGCAGGCGTCGCCGCAGCCCATGGTGATCACCACGTCCGCGGCCCGGATGAAGTCGTCGGTGATCGGCTTGGGGAACTCTGAGCCGAGGTCGAGGCCGCGTTGGGTCATCACCTCGACGACGGTGGGGTTCACCTGTCCGGCGGGCAGGGAGCCCGCTGATCGGACGTGGACGCGGTCGCCGCCCAGACGTTGGGTCAGTGCCGCTGCCATCTGGGATCGTCCGGAGTTCTGCGTGCACACGAACAGCACTTCGGGCACCGGCTTGGCGATCTTCCCGGTGGCCTGAGCCAGCGCGGCCAACCGCTCTCCCGCAAAGCGCAACGCCAGAACTGGAAGATGGGTCTTGACCGCAGCCGTGCGGTAGAGGGTCTGGTAGGACTCGTGGACGTAGCGGTTGATGGTTTCGGTGCCGAAACTCCCGGCGTAACGGAACGCCAACTCCTCAATCCCCCGCGCCAGGGCGCGCTCGGCGTTGTCCCAGGCCAGACCCGGCAGCGCCCTTCCTTGCCGACGGGACGAGGGTGGGGTAGCGAGCACGGGGGTTGCCTGGAAGGTCGGCGTGGCGATGAGGGACGCCGCCTCATTGAGCGCGGCCACATTGACCCGGTAGAGCACTCCGCTGCCCTCCCGGGCCCGGAGCAAGAGCCCGGCATCGAACAAGACATTCAGGTGGTGGGTGATCGTCGGCTGGGAGAGATCGAACTCGGCGCCAAGGTCACCCACCCGGGATTGACCCTCCGCGACGATCAACGACACAAGCCGAAGCCGCACCGGGTCGGCGAGCGCCTTCAGAACTCTGGCGGCCGACATGGCCTGCGCAACCGTGAGCACCGGCGTGCGCTCCTGGGGTGGATTCGACACACGTCGATATTGACCGATGTCGAATAGTTTTGCAAGTCCGGAGCGACTCGTCGCATGGGCAGTCCCGGGCCAGCTGGCAGGGGACCCGCCCCTCAACCCGACCGCGACCCGAGTATTGTTCAGCATGCATTGATTCAACAATGATTGGAGCGAGCATCATGGACGGCTGGACCTTGTACCTGGTGTTGTCCGTGGTGCTGTTCGGGTTGTCGTTCCTGTCCGGGATGATGGGACTGGGTGTGGCGTTCATCGCGACCCCGGTGCTGGCGATGTTCGGGCTGGACCTGAAGAACGAGATCATGCCCCTGTCGCTGTGGTTGAACGGAGTCACCGCGATCTCGAGCGCCGTGACCTTCGCGCGCAAGAAGATGATCGACTGGCGCACCGCGATCCCCTTGCTCATCGTGACCACGATCGCCGCCCCGATCGGCGTGTGGCTGCTGCGCTTCACCTCCACCGCCGTCTTGTGGTGGCTGTATGTGGCGGTCCTCCTCTTCCTGGCCTGGCGGATGGCCTTCCCACCCAAGCAAGACGACGCGGCGCCGTCCACGGTGAACGACCGGACGCGCTGGAAGGCCGCCGGCGCGAGTTCGGGGATCGGGGTCTTCGCCGGGCTGCTCGGCGTTGGCCCGGGCTTCCTGATGATGCCCACGCTCGTACTGCTCGGGTTCGCGGCCCGCACGGCCGCCGCCACCAACAGCGTCGTGGTGACCCTGCCATCGTTCTCAGCGTTCATCGCGCACCTGCCCGACGCCCGCTTCGACTGGACGCTGCTCGTGATGACGACGATCGCCTCCATCGCCGGGGCACACCTGGGCTCCAGCTTCATGGCCAAGCGCGTCAAGAGCCTCACCCTGACCAGGATCTTCGCGCTTGCGCTCGTGCTACTCGCGCTGCAACGCGTCGTGGCCCTGGTCGGTTGAGGGGGTCGGTCGAGTTGACCGGGACCTCCGGGAAGGAGCATGCTTCAATCATGCTTGAATCAAGAACTGCTGAATTGGCCGCTGCCGCCGAGCTCCTCTCGGCCGTCGCCGACCCGGTCCGGCTGCAGTTGATCGGGCTCCTGTCAGCGGGCCCCTCGTGCGTCTGTGACCTGCAGGCGGACGTGCCGATTCCGGGCAACCTGTTGAGCTACCACCTCAAGGTCCTGCGCGAGGCGGGGCTGATCGTCGGCACCCGCCGCGGACGCTGGATCGACTACGCCCTCACCGAGGGAGCCCTCGACCGCTTGCACGCCGCCCTTCCGGACCCCGCCCTTGTGGCACGCCAACTGGTCGTCGTCCGATGAGCACGATCGTCGCGTCGGCCAGACGCCAGGGCATCCGCCGGTGGGGAACCGTCGCAGCCGTGACCCTCGCGTGGTTCGCGCTCTACCAGATCAACAAGCCGTTCTGGGACTGGCTGATCGGCGACGTCGCCGGCCTCGACCTCGACTCCCGGCTGGGCAGCGGCGTCCACTTCTTCTTCTACGACACCGTCAAGATCCTGCTGCTGCTGAGCGGGATCATCTTCCTCGTCACCGTGCTCCGCTCGTTCATGAGCGTCGAACGCACCCGCGCCCTGCTGGGCGGCAAGCGCGAAGGCGTCGGCAACGTCCTCGCTGCCGGACTCGGGATCGTCACCCCGTTCTGCTCCTGCAGCGCCGTGCCCGCGTTCATCGGCTTCGTCGCGTCCGGGGTGCCGCTCGGCGTGACCATGAGCTTCCTCATCGCCAGCCCCCTGATCAACGAGGTCGCCATCGCCCTGCTCCTGGGCCTGTTCGGCATCGGACCCACCGTCCTCTACGTCGCCGCCGGGCTCACCATCGCGATCGTCGCCGGCTTCGTCATCGGACGCCTCAAGCTCGAGCGCCACGTCGAGCCGTTCGTCTACGAGACGACCCTGCGGGGCAAGCCCATCGACCCGTCCGTCGGTCTCACCTGGGACGACCGCTTCCAGATGGGACGCGAAGAGGTCGCCACCATCCTCCGCAAGATCTGGCCCTACCTGCTCGTCGGCATCGGCCTCGGCGCCGTGATCCACGGCTGGGTCCCCGAGGACTTCTTCGCCACCTACGCCGGCGCAGACAACCCGTTCGGCGTCCTGGTCGCGGTGCTCATCGGCGTCCCGCTCTACTCGAACGCCGCCGGCATCCTCCCCCTGGTCGACGCCCTCTACGCCAAGGGCATGCCCATGGGGACCCTGCTGGCCTTCATGATGGCCACCGTCGCCCTCAGCCTTCCCGAGATGATCCTGCTCCGGAGGGTCCTCAAGCCGAAACTCATCGCCACCTTCGTCGGCGTCACCGCCACGGGCATCATCGCCGTCGGCTACCTCTTCAACGCCATCCTCTGAGCTGAACAGCTCCACGCCATCCCGTGAACCGAACTCAGTTCACACGCACCCTCTGAAACCCGAAAGGCACCCACACTGTGAACATCAAGATCCTCGGCCCCGGCTGCAACAACTGCGCCAACCTGGAGAAGGCCACCCGCCAGGCCGTCGCCGAACTTGGCATCGACGCGACCGTCGAGAAGGTCACCGACTACGGCGACATCCTCTCCTACAACATCATGAGCACCCCCGGCTTGGTCGTCGATGAAAAGGTCATCCTCGCCGGTCGCGTCCCCACCGCACGCCAGGTCAAGGATCTCCTCACCCCCCTCATGAGCTGACGGCCCACGAAGCATCCTTGCCCCGGGACGGCCGTCCCGCCCCGGGGCATCGAACTCACTCACGGCAGACGACGGCCCGCCTTGCCGACTGGAGACTCCCGCATGGTCCTCGCAGCCGACCGGGTACCTGGCAGTGGCCAGACCGCAGGCGCGATAGCACGCGCGGGCAGTCGTCGCCGTCGACCGATCGTCAGATTGACATTCATCGATTCGATTGGGCTAGAGTCATATCGACGGTCGTCGATGTGCCGTTGAGAGGAAATCATGGTCAGTATTCGTGTTTTCGAGCCAGCCTTGTGCTGCAACACCGGTGTGTGTGGTGAGGATGTGGACCAGGCGTTGGTGAACTTCTCCGCAGACCTGGACTTCGTGAAGCAGCAGGGTGTGGCCATCACGCGGCACAACCTGGCCAACGACCCGACGGCTTTCGTGGAGAACCCTGCGGTGATGGGCTTCCTGCAGGCAGCCGGATCCGAGGGCCTGCCCCTGGTCTTGGTCGACGACGTGACCGTCCTGACCGGCAGCTACCCGACCCGTGAGATGCTTGCCCGCTACGCGGGCCTCGGCGCTCCCACTCTGCGTCCGCGCTTCAGCTTGACCACCGTGGGTGGCGGCTCCTGCTGCGGCGGCGGCGGTTGCTGACATGAAGTTCCTCAGCGACCCCACGCGCTTCCTCTTCTTCACCGGGAAGGGCGGTGTGGGAAAGACGTCGATCGCGTGCGCCTCGGCTGTGCAACTTGCTGAGGCCGGCCGTCGGGTGCTGCTGGTGAGCACCGACCCGGCGTCCAACGTCGGTCAGGTCTTCGGCCAGACGATCGGCAATACCATCACCGCAGTGACGTCGGTCCCCGGACTCGACGCTCTGGAGATCGACCCCGAGCAGGCCGCGGCCGATTACCGGGAGCGGATCATCGGCCCGGTGCGGGCGTTCCTGCCCGCGCGGGAGATCGCCGAGATGACCGAGCAACTGTCCGGGTCGTGCACCACTGAGATCGCTTCGTTCAATGAGTTCACCGGCCTGCTGGCCGATCCGACGCTGGTCGCCGACTACGACAACGTCCTCTTCGACACCGCCCCCACCGGGCACACCATCCGTCTGCTGAAGTTGCCCGGCGACTGGACCGGCTTCCTCGACACCGGCAAGGGCGACGCCTCCTGCCTGGGCCCGCTGTCCGGCTTGGAGAAGCAGCGCACGCTCTACGGCGGGGCTGTGGCCGCACTGGCCGACCCCTCCATCACCCGACTGGTGCTCGTCGCACGGGCGCAGGCCTCCAGCTTGGCCGAACTCGCCCGGACCGCCGACGAACTCAGCGAGACCGGCATCAAGCCGAGCAACGTGGTGATCAACGGCGTCCTTCCCGACACCGCCGGAGCCGAGGACAGTCTGGTCGTCGCGATCCGCGAACGCGAACGCAGCGCCGTGGCCGACATGCCGGTCTCGCTGGCGAGCATTCCGCGAGATGTCATCGAGCTCAAGCCCGACAACATGGTCGGCCTCGACGCCCTCCGTTCCCTCTTCCAGGGCGCCACACCAGCACCAGTGAATGACTCGGTCGACTTGCGTGAGGACATCGCACCCTCGCTGAACGAGATGGTCGGCGAACTCGCCGCCGCCGGGCACGGGCTCATCATGTGCATGGGCAAGGGCGGGGTCGGGAAGACCACCATCGCCGCGGCGATCGCCACACGCCTCGCCGAGTTGGGGCACGACGTCCACCTCACCACGACCGATCCGGCCGGGCACTTGGCGCACACGATGGGTGTGGGGGACGCGCTGCCCAACCTGACCATGTCGCAGGTCAATCCGCAGCAGGCAGTTCAGGAGTACCGCGACCACGTCATGGCCACCAAGGGCAGGGACTTGGATGACGCTGGGCGGGCCTTGTTGGCCGAGGACCTCCTCTCCCCGTGCACCGAGGAGGTCGCGGTCTTCAAGCAGTTCTCCCGACTGGTCAACCAGGCGCGCCGCACGTTCGTCGTGATGGACACCGCCCCGACCGGGCACACCCTGCTGCTCATGGACGCCGCCGGCTCCTACCACCGCGAGATCGCCCGCAACATGCCCGACGGCGCCCACTACGCCACCCCCATGATGCGGCTCCAGGACCCCGACTACACCAGGATCCTGCTCGTCACCCTGCCCGAGACCACACCGGTCCTCGAAGCAGGCATCCTCGAGGACGACCTCAAACGCGCCGGCATCCACCCCTGGGCCTGGGTCATCAACCAGTCCCTCGCCGCAGCCACCACCACGTCGCCCCTGCTCCGGCACCGAGCAACCCAGGAAAGCGGCCCCGTCGACTCCGTGCGGGAACGCGCCAGCCGGCTCGCCATCGTCCCCCTGCTGCACGAGGCACCCATCGGACCCGAGCGGCTCGCCCTCCTGGCCTCCTGAAACTCCACGGAGTCTGACCAGCAGGCCTAGACGACATCGCACTACTCACCACGAGGAGACCCGACAACCCATGCTCAACCCCACCCTGCAGGCACCGGCAGAAGCCGATGTGCGCGACGCCGCCCGCGCGTTCGGTGCGGCGCTAAAGTCAAGCCCCGAGTTCATCGCCCTGCTCGCCGCCGACGAGGCCATCTCCACCGACGCCGAGGCGAACGCCGCGATCGCCGCGTTCGAACAGCTCCAGCAGGACTACCGGGCCGAGATCACGGTGGGAGTTCTCACAGACGCCCACCGCGCCGACCTGGAGCAGGGCCAGGCGGCGATGCTCGGCGTCCCGGCGGTTGCGGCCTACGCGGCTGCAATGTCGGCGTTTCAGAATGTCTGCCGCGAAACGGCGTCCGTCGTGACCGCCGAGATCGGCATCGACTTCGCCGCCAACAGCCGCTCCGGCGGCTGCTGCGGCTGACAGGAAGAAGACAACCATGCTGACACCCGAGCTCCACGACGCCGCCCAGGCGTTCGGCCGCGCACTCCGCCAGACCCCGGCCGTGGCCGCCTACCGGGCCGCGACCGACGCCCTGGCCGACGACCTTGACGCGCAGCAGACCATGATGGCCCTCCGCGGCCCACAAGCCAGCTACGTCCGCACCCAACAAGCTGGACTTTCCCCGAGCCAGGAACAGATCGACCAGCTCCGTCGCAGCCAGGACAAGGTCCGGGCCAACGAGGTCCTCATGAACCACCTACGGGCCACGAACGCCGTGAAGGCCTACCTGCCCACCGTGGCCGGGGATGTGAGCGGTGCACTCGGCGCCGACTACCCGAGCCTCATCGCCCCAGCCTCCGGCTGCTGCTGAGCCCTGCCAGGGAGCCGGTGGGGGCATTCGGTGGCGCCGGCATCGGGGGCCACATCCGCAGGCTGGGCTACAGTTCGAAATCGACACTCGTCAATGTTCAAGGAGCGGCCATGATGGGTACCTCTCACTCTGACGGGGTGAGCCAGGCAGCCGGTGAGCAGTCCAAGCCGACGGTGCTCTTTGTGTGCGTCCACAACGCCGGCAAGTCCCAGATGGCGGCCGCGATCATGCGGCAGTTCGGGGGCGGCCTCCTTGACGTCCGATCAGCGGGCACCGACCCGGACGCACAGGTGCACGACCTGTCCGCGGTTGCGGTCGCCGAACTGGGCGCGAACATGTCCGACCAGGTGCCGATCCGGCTCGAACCGGGCATGCTCACCGCCGCGGACCGCGTCATCGTGCTCGGGAACGAAGCCCGAGTCGACGCCGTCGAGGGCATGCGGATCCCGATCGAGACGTGGGTGATCCACGACCCCGCAGACGAGGCGATCGACGGACTGGAGCGCGTCCGACTGATGCGTGATGACATCGCCGAGCGCGTGCGCGGACTCCTGCAGGCGATGACAGCCGATCGTGTGGGAACTCCTCTCGGAGGTCAGGCCACGAATGGCAGCAGTCACCATCAACCGGCCCTCGATCCGAAAGGGATCAAGAGATGATCCGCACCTTGCCCGTGCTCGAGTGCGCACCGGCCAGCAATGACGAACTCATGCCCGCCTCCGAAGCCGAGCAACTCGCCGCCATGCTCAAGGTGCTCGCCGATCCGGTCAGGCTCAGGCTGCTGCGACTCGTCGCTGATTCCCCCGACACCACCGCCTGCGCCTGCCACCTGCCCGGCGCCCTGGGCATCTCCCAGCCCACCCTGTCCCACCATCTCAAGAAGCTGGTGGAATCCGGGCTCCTGGAACGAGATCAGCGAGGGCGCTGGGTGCACTACCGCCTGAGGGCAGGCGCTCTCGGTCCGGTATCGGCGTTTGTCTCGAGCTGCACCGGATAGCCTGCCGCTTCCCCCAGAGACCCCGAGATGAGCCGGGCCGCGTCTCCATGGTCGACGCGGGGCAGGGTCGTGACGCCTTCCACATGGGCCCGCGGTAGGGGGCGCTCGACGGTCGTGTTGTCTCCATCGACCACACCGCGGACACTGAGAGTATGGCTGTGGACGAGGCGACGCAGGCAGAGTTGGTCTGGGTCCAAGCCGACTTCGATGAGCTGGCCACGAACGCCCCCGGCGAGCGGTTGCGCGCTCCCTCCCACGGGACGAAGTGGACCAACCAGGAGCTGCTGTTCCACCTGTGGTTCGGGATGCGGATCGCCCGAGTCTTCATCCCGCTCATCGGAGGCTTCTCCCGGCTCCCACCCGGTGCCTCCCGAGGGTGGGCTCGACTTCTCACCACGGCCACCAAGCCTTACGAGTGGATCAACTACATTGCCAGCGCTGCCGGCGGCCGGACCCTGCCACTGGCCGTCACCCGACGCTGGATGCGCCGCGACACCGACTGGCTGCTGCGCTGGGCTGACCAAGCCTCCCCGGCGGACCTGGCACGCGGCATGCACGTGCCGCAGAGCTGGGACCCATACTTCGTGCCGTGGATGAGCCGAGCAGACCTACTCGCGTGGGCACCGAAGCACTACCGTCACCACCGCGCGCAACTCACCCTCGGCTCGCGGTAGCGAGAGACCGAGAAGCCCGGCGGGCGCCTCGAGCCCGCCAAACCCCTGCCTCGCAGATCGCGTCTCAGGCAGTTCTGGGCGCGTACATGATCACGGCCACTCCCACGAGGCAGGTCAGTGCCCCGACGACGTCGTAGCGGTCGGGTCGAAACCCGTCGACCAGCATTCCCCAGGCCAGCGAACCGGCCACGAAGACGCCGCCGTAGGCGGCGAGGATGCGGCCGAAGTGCGCATCGGGCTGCAGGGTCGCGACGAACCCGTACAGGCCGAGGGCGATCACCCCGGCGCCGATCCACGCCCAACCCTTGTGTTCGCGGACTCCCTGCCAGACCAGCCAGGCACCACCGATTTCGGCCACAGCGGCGGCGAGGAACAACGCAACAGACTTCAGGGGATCCATTCGCCGATGCTGCCATGCCCAGTCGGGATGGGTGGGAGATCTTCGCGCGATGGCCGCGATCCGACCGGAGGCCTCCGGTCGGGCGTGCGAACCTGCGACGCGCGTACGGGACCCGCTCCCGGGCGGCGCCACCCTAACGCGACCCAGGTGGACTGGGACGATACCATCGCCATATGACGATGCATTCAGCGGACAGTGGAGCGCCCGACGGTGGCGACCTTCAGATCGCAGCAGCCATGTTTCACAGCTTGTCGGATCCGTCTCGGTTGGCGATCCTGCAACACCTGACGTTGGGGGAGCATCGGGTGCGGGACCTGACCGAGCACCTGGGTCTGGCTCAGTCGACCGTGAGTGCCCATTTGGCGTGTCTGCGGGAGTGCGGTCTGGTGGTGTCGCGTCCGCAAGGACGGGCGTCAGTGTTCTCGCTGGTGAGTGCCCCGGAGTTGCTGGCCGTGCTGGCGGCGGCGGAACGGCTGCTCGAGACGACGGGTCAGGGGGTGGCCCTATGCCCCAACTACGGAGTGGGTACCACGGACAACCCCGCACCGGAAACCCTGCGGGTGCACGCCTCGGTGGGGGCGCTCCGATGAGCGGGGCAGAGTGCCAGGCCCGCGACGAGCGCGACGAAGGCGTGTCGGCGTGTGGGTGCGACGCCCCGGTCGTGACGAAGGGTCACGGCGACGCTGACGATGACGCGGTGGAGCACCTGTGGCAGGTGCGCGACATCCAGTTGGGGCTGGTGTCGGGGGTGCTGTTGCTGGCAGGGTTCCTCGCCGGTCTGGCCGGCTGGGAGGCCGCCGAGCTGGTGTTGAGCTGGGCGGCGTTGCTGGTGGGCGGGTCGACGTTCGTGCCCGGCGCCCTGCGGAAGCTCGCCAAGGGAAAGGTCGGGGTGGGCCTGTTGATGACGATTGGTGCGGTCGGCGCGACCGCCCTGGGTCAGGTGGAGGAGGCCGCGACGTTAGCGTTCTTGTTCTCCCTCAGTGAGGGCTTGGAGGACTTCTCGCTCGCCAAGACCCGTCACGGGTTGCGTGCGCTGCTCGACCTGGTACCCCGGGAGGCGACCGTCCGACGCAACGGTCGGGACGTGGTGATCGCCCCGGACGGCCTCGTCGTGGGTGACCTGATGGTGGTTCGGCCCGGCGAACGACTCGCGACTGACGGGGTGGTGAGAACTGGTCGGACCGCGCTGGACACCTCGGCGATCACCGGCGAATCGATCCCGATGGAGGTGGGTCCCGGGGAGCAGGTCTTTGCCGGGTCGATCAACGGCTCGGGCGTCCTGGACGTTGAGGTCACTGCCCGCGCTGAGGACAACTCGTTGGCCCGGATCGTGCACATCGTGGAGGCCGAGCAGTCCCGCAAGGGCGACACCCAGCGGCTGGCCGACCGAATCGCCAAACCGCTGGTGCCCGGCATCCTGATCGCCGCCACGCTCACCGTCGTAGCCGGGTTCCTGCTCGGGGATCCGATGCTGTGGCTGCAGCGGGCGCTCGTGATGGTGGTGGCCGCCTCGCCGTGTGCGTTGGCGATCTCGGTGCCGGTCACCACGGTGGCCTCGATCGGCGCGGCCAGCCGCCGCGGCATCCTGATCAAGGGCGGAGCCGCCCTGGAAACCCTCGGCCGGGTCCGCACGATCGCGCTCGACAAGACCGGAACCCTGACCCGCAACCAACCGGCCGTGATCGACGTCGCCACTATCGACCCCTTCTCCCGCGCACAGGTGCTGGCGTGGGCGGCCGCCCTGGAGGTACGCAGCGAGCACCCGCTGGCCAAGGCGATCCTGGTCGCCACCGACGCCGTTCGAGCCGCCGACGACGTGACCGCCGAGGTGGGCGCCGGACTGACCGGCATCCTCGATGGGCGCACGCTGCGGCTGGGGCGTCCCGGCTGGATCCACGCCGGCCCGCTCGCCGCCGACGTGGCACGCATGCAGCGGGCCGGCGCGACCGCGGTCCTGGTCGAGGTCGACGGGTTACCGGTGGGAGCGGTGGCGGTGCGCGACGAGTTGCGGCCCGAAGCCGCCGACGTGGTCGCACACCTCCGCGTCCACGGGTACACCGTCGCGATGCTGACCGGCGACAACCAGGCGACCGCGCATGCCCTCGCCGCCGAGGCGGGCATCGATGAGGTCTACGCCGACCTGCGACCCGAGGACAAGTCCGCGATCATCGGTCGGCTGCGGGACGCGGGGCGCGCCACGGCAATGGTCGGTGACGGGGTGAACGACGCCCCCGCGTTGGCTGCTGCCGACCTCGGGGTGGCGATGGGTGTGATGGGCACCGACGTTGCCATCGAAACCGCCGACATCGCTCTGATGGGCGACGACCTGCGCCTGCTCCCGCACGCGTTCGACCACGCCCGCCACACCCGCCGGATCATGCTCCAGAACGTCGCCTCGTCGATCCTGCTGATCTCGATCCTGATCCCACTCGCGCTGTTCGGCGTCCTGGGCCTGGCGGCCGTGGTCCTGGTTCACGAGGTCGCCGAGGTGTTCGTGATCGCCAACGGCGTCCGCGCCGGCCGCACGACCCACCTGCCCACCCTCACCGCACCAGCCACCCGCCCCGCCCTGCAAGGCGCCGCCGTATGAGCGCCGGCCACGACCACAGTCCGCAGGGCACCCACCGCACCAAGCTGGCGATCGCGTTCGGGATCACCGTCACCATCCTGGTCGCCGAAGTCATCGGCGCCTGGTGGACCAACAGCCTTGCGCTGTTGGTCGACGCCGGCCACATGCTCACCGACGCCTCCGGGTTGTTGATGGCCCTGATCGCCGCCAGCCTCGCCATGCGCCCACCCACCCCCGAACGGACGTGGGGGTATCGGCGCGCCGAGGTGTTGGCCGCGGGTGCCCAGTCAGCAGTCTTGCTTGGCGTGGGGGTCTACGCATTCATCGAGGGCGGGCGGCGGTTGTTCGAACCGCCCGACGTCACCGCCGGCGGGCTGCTGGCGTTCGGCATCGTGGGCCTGCTCGGGAATCTGGTGTCGATGCTGGTGCTGAACTCCGGGCGGGGCGCGAACCTGAACATGCGCGCCGCGTTCCTCGAAGTGGTCAACGACGCCCTCGGATCGGTCGCGGTCATCGTCAGCGCGGTCGTGATCGCGTTGACCGGCTGGACACGGATCGACGCGGTGGCCGGGATGTTGATCGCCGCGCTGATCGTCCCGCGCGCGATCACCATCCTGCGGGAGGCGGGTGGCATCCTGCTGGAGTCAACCCCGCCCGGGTTGGTCCTGGACGACGTCCGGCGACACATCCTGGAGGTCCCGCACGTGGTGGGGGTGCACGACCTCCACGCGTCCACCATCGCCACCGGACTGCCCGTCCTCACGGCCCACGTCGTCGTCGAAGACGCCTGCTTCACGGACGGCCACGCCGCCCAGATGCTGACCGACCTCCATGCCTGTGTGGCCAGTCACTTCGACGTCAGCGTCGAACACTCCACCTTCCAACTCGAACCCCCCACCCACAACGATTCCGAACACGCCACTCACGACTGACCCCCGCACCGGCGTCCACAGGAACCCTGGCAAGCGGGCCACTCCGGGGAGCGCGCTCGTGGGCCGGGTGTGAAACGTGGGGATCCCGTTCGCGCCGACCGCGACTCCGCCGTGGCCGGCTGAGAAGGCCGCCGACCCGGGGGTAGGTTGATGAACCCACGTAGGCGGGAGGATGATCGTGCTGGACGTGGCTCTCCTTATCGTCGGGGCGTTCGTGGCGGCCGCGGTCTCGGGGTCGGCCGGCTTCGGCGGCGCCCTGCTGCTGCTGCCCCTGTTAACCACGGTCGTCGGAGCCGAGCAAGCTGTCCCGCTGCTCACTGTCGCCCAACTCGTCGGCAACCTGTCCCGGGTCGGCTTCGGCGTCCGCAGCATCGCCTGGCGGCCCGTGGGACTGTTCCTGATCGGCGCCATCCCCGCCAGCGTCACCGGCTCACTGCTCTTCGTGTCCCTCCCTACCGGGTTGCTGACCCGCTCCATCGGGGTGGGGGTGCTGGCCTTCGCGGTCCTCAAGTACTTCCGGATCCTCACGTTCCATCCGTCGAACCGGTTGCTGCTGGGTGGATGGGCGCTCACCGGATTCCTGTCCGGCCTGATCGGCAGCGCCGGCCCCCTCGGGGCTGCTGTGTTCCTCTCGTTGGGGCTGCCACCGGTGGCCTACGTGGCCAGCGAAGCCACCACCGCCCTCGCCATGCACGCCGTCAAGACCGTCGTCTACGGCACCACCCTCACCCTGGACGGCAGCTTCTGGGGGCTGGCGGCGCTGCTCGGGGCGGCCATGGTGGCTGGCACGTGGGTCGCGAACCGCTTCCTGCGCCGCGTCTCGGTGAAAGGCTTCGAACGCTATGTCCTGGTGCTGCTCGCCGCCATCTCGATCTACCTGATCATCGTCGGCTAGCCACCCAGGGTCAGCAGCATCTTCACCGCGGCGACCGAAAGGACCACCCCGAGCAGGCGGTAGATGTTCCTCGTGTTCGCGGTGCGGGAACCGTACCTGGACCCGACCACCCCACCGACAACAACCAGCGGCACCCACACGGCCAGGTCCCGCCACGGGATCGCCGCGACCGACGCCGCCTGCCCTGCCAGACCCGCCAAGGAATTGAGCAGAATGAACACCGCAGCCACACCCGAGGCCTGCCGGGTGGGAGCCCAACGGGCGAGGAGCAACAACGGACTGAGGAAGATCCCCCCGCCGATCCCGGTCAACCCCGACAACAGCCCCAACCCGGCACCGGCGGCCAGAGCGGGAACCACCGGCGGGGTCAGCGTCGGGTCGTCACAGGGTTGGGCGCGCGGCGAGAGCAGACTGACCGCAGACCACAACAGCACGGCGGCAAGCATTGGCTTGTACACCACCCCCGGAACCGAGAGCTGGCCCCCGAGGAACGCCATCGGGACCGCCGTCAGCGCCAACGGCCACAAGGTCCGCCATGAGAACGCCCCCTGCCGCAGGAACGTCCAGGCGGCCAACGACGCCACAACGATGTTCAGCACAAGAGCAGAGGGGCGCATCACCTCCGGCGCCACCGCGAACAGAGCCATCACCGCCAGATAGCCCGAGCCACCCCCATGTCCCACCGACGAGTACAGGGCTGCGACCACCAGCATGCAGACGCCGATCACCACGACGGTCCCGAACACCATCACGCAACCCTCGACATTACCCATGGACCGCTCACGGAATGAGACTAGTGGCCGACTCGCCAGATGATGATCGACGCCTTCTGGTCACCGTTTCGTTCCGAGCTGCGGGGCCGAGGCCACCCCGCCGAGGGCGGCCGTCGCGTGGGAGTACGCCAAACTTGGGTCGTGGTGGAACGCGGGATGAGAGATGTCCGATGTGGGCGCCGTCCCGGGCTTCGTGGCCTGCGCGGCCGTCAATCTCTTCGCCGGGGGGGGCGCTTGTCGCGCTACGGGGACCGCATCGCCGAGCCATGCCGATGCATTCCCGGGCCGGTGGGCCAGCACCTCGTCATGCCAGGGCCTGCGGCACTGGGTGCTCGGCACCGAGGACGCCGTGCCCCTGGTCGTCGGCATCGACCGTCTGACCGGCAAACACCTGAGTCAGGGACCGGCACTCCCGTGGGAAATCCATCGGGAACTTGCCCCACGCGTGGGGGATGACCCGCTCCCAACGGGGAGCGTAGGGCGGGCGGCGACGCATTCCCCCCTTGTAAGCAGTCGGCACTGCCGGGACACAAGAAACGGCGAGAGGTTTTTCAACCTCTCGCCGCTTCGCTGCATTTTGCCTAGTCAAAGGCACATTCTGTGCGCGAAAGAGGAGCAGGAACACCAAGATCGTGGGCGCCATGATGAGCAGCGCGCCCGCGTTGAGCAGAACAACGTCGGTCGAATACTGCCCGACAAAGTTCTGCAGCGCACCCGCCATCGTCCTCTTCGTCGGGTCATCGATCAGCAC
>RRZT012319926.1_pt1 | contig 17435 bp, 19 predicted proteins | sample 2165551 | NCBI WGS metagenome assembly RRZT01 (sample SAMN10456910, study PRJNA506462) | wastewater metagenome | biome: wastewater; feature: sludge; material: wastewater sludge; isolation source: wastewater sludge with Escherichia coli K12::gfp cells carrying plasmid... | place: USA: Moscow, Idaho...
CCGGCGACCGATCCGCGAGGGCCCGTGCCACCGCTTGTTCGTGTCGTTGACCTCTCTCTCGCGGTTCACGAGCTGCACCTCGACGGGGATTCCCGGTCGAGTTCCAACCTTGACCAAGAACCGTCCGCGCCCCGGCGGGGCGCCCTCGCCCTCACCCAGCGGGTCGTACGGCGCGTGATCGGACCAGGACGCCAGCATGTCCTGTTCGACACGAGAGAGACGCACAACCTGCGTCAGCTGCGGCATTTCTGCGGGAGGTAGACCGCCCAGGACAAGCATCCCTGCCCGCTCGATGAAGCCACGGGCCTTCGCTCTGTCCTCGGCAGTCGGAAGCGAATCGAGGTCCTTCATCGTGTGAGTCACGAAGATCATGCCGACGCCGAGCTTCCTATTCAATCGAGTAAGCGTGTCGACCCGATCGACCATGCCTGGCCCGGCCCGGAGGCCTCGATGCAGCTCGTCGAGGACGACGCAGTAGTTCCGTTGGGGCTCGAGACCGGACGCGGCCAACTCATTGGCGACGTTGATGGTTCCGAATCCAGCTGACCAGCATGCGAGCAGTACAGCGGCCTGCATCGAGGCGTCGGTGTCGGGGATACTTGAGACGTCGAAGACCGCGGGGCGATCGCGGCGCAGCGGCTCGGTTGTTGGCCGGCTGAATACTCGGCCGAACTTTCCAGAGCCGACCAGACCCATCAGGGAGGCCTCCAGTTCCTCCGTGATGCGTCCGTAGCGCTTCGAGTCGCCCCGGTCCAGGGCAGCGGCCCGAAGCTCCGGAGGAGCGGACCTGATCATTTCCAGAAGATCGCTGAGCAAAGGGGCGCGGTCGCCACGGCGATCGAACGACTCGATCGCCGCCGTGACGATGTTCATTTCCCTGTCGGTAGGAGGACTCCGCCGGGCAATCGTGATCAGCGACTCCACCATGGTCAGCCGTCGAGCGAGAGAGTCGCCCAAGATCGCGTCACGAGCGTCACCGTCGAGGAGTTCGGCGGCCTCGTGCGCCTCCGTAGCATCGAGTGGATTCAGGCTGCCGTGGCCATGCCCGAGCTTCACCACCTGGGCCCCGAGCTGGCGTCCCAGGTCCACATAGTCGGGACGCAGGTCCCCGAACACCATGGGCAGCGACCCCATGGCCGCCAGCCCGATGAGCATCCGCCGGGTGGCGCTCGACTTCCCGATACCGGGGATGCCGAGAAACATGGCGCTCGGGTTGTTGATCAGGTGTGCCTGTTGGAACCAAGAGATCGGGTCGGCGCACACCGGTTCACCCGTAGTCAGATGGCGACCCAGCGGCACTCCGACCAGCGGCGCCGACGTGCCGACCGCAAACGGCCACAGCCCGCACACCTGAACTGAGGTACCACGCCATTCTCCCGGCGTAGCGACCACGGTGGCGCGGCCGCCACCGCGGCCCGGCCAGCCCTTCGGTCCGGGTCGGCGCGGTGGCGCGACGTCCTTCGTTTTAGTTCGCTTGGTCTCCATGGCTGTTGCGCCTCTCCTCGCCGTGATCTGTACTTGGCCGCTTCTCCTGGAGCTCAGCGAGGTGCCGGCCGGCCACCGCCGCGAGCTTCCCGAGCGCGGCAACATCTTGAAGGTCGATCCGAACCTCCGGCCGATGCCGGGCCTCCGGCCGATGCCGGGCCTCCGGCCGATGCCGGGCCCGGTCCCTGCTCACAGCTTCTCCCGGACGTCGCTCGGCAGAGCGAGCAAGTCCGGCAGGACGATGCCGAGTGGTAGTGCGGCCGCAAAAGCGCTGTCCTGTGCCCCGTACGCCGGCCGGAGACGAAGGCGAGCCGACGCCCTGAGCGTCGTCTCGACCGCCGCTCTAGCGCGGGCGAGGTCCTCCTCGGCCTGCACAGTGGCGGTCACCAGTAGGCCGAAGTTCACCAGGCCGGCGCCGCTCGCTTCTTCCATGGCCGTTTTCGCTGCACGCTGCACCGCCAGGCTCGCCCGCGCCGTTGCACGGCCGGCCGAGTTGTGACGGAACTCGGCGGCGTCCAGGTCGTCCTCAACGGCCTTCTCAGCTCGACTGGCGTCGATCGGGCGGTAGAGCAAGGTCACGCGCTTCCGAGGTACGTCGCGGTGCGGTGACAGCAGGCGTGCGAGCACCTGCGCACGAACCGCGCCGCGAGGCGCCTCGGTCATTTCCCACGTGACGCTAAGACCTGAGTCATGGCGGTAGTGATCCCACGCGGCCTGCGCGGCCGCCGGGCCGACGTCGCTCCACCCGAGGTCGGGCGGTTCCCCGTCGACCAGGGCCTGATCGAGCGTGGGTGTAGCTGCGGGGTCGTACGCGACTCGCACCAGCCGGCACACGTCGTCGGCCGTGCAGGGGCGTGTGACGCCCGCTCCGCACGACTCCAGTTCACGAGTCAGGTGTGGAAGCCGGGTAGCGATTTCCCGACCCACGACATCTGGCTTTGCGCCTCTCCCGTCGTAGGTGAGGGTTATCCACGCGCGCACGGTGTGTGTGTCCTCCGGGTAGTCCCGGACCACGTCGACCATAACCTCCCGCGCGAACGCGGGAGCGTCCGGGTCGAGACGCTGAATTACTCGCCGTTCAAGCTCAGTAGTTGAAAACGGTCCCGATTCGATGGTCACGGCGGCCGCGACTAGTCCCGGCTCATCGGCCAGCCCGCTCAGCCAGTGGCCGTAGTGAGCGACCCACTCGTCGATCTGCTCACGATCGACCGCGGCCGCCCCATCGGGTGATCCGGCGATCACAACGGAGTAACGGCCACGTGCGAGGTGCAGGAGCGCGAACCTGCGGTGATACGAGTCCGTGCACTCCGACAGCTCGGTCGCGGCGAGGACGCCGGGCAGCTGGTGCTTGCCGCGGGTGTGTCTGGCTAGTGGTCCCGAGCGGTACAGGTGGCTTCCCGCCCGGCGGGCGGCCATCCATCCGACACGCTCGTTCACGCGGGTGAGTGCGCTCTTGCCGTGCTTATCCTTCGCGATTAGGAGCAGGATCAGTAGGCCGGCGACGGCAGCCACTATGAGCCCATCAATCGGCCCCCGAGTGATCATTACGATTGCCGACAGCCCGAGGGCCATAAGTAGGCACATCGTGCCGATGGTGCCGAGCCCCTTCAACCCTCGGCTATCCGGCCTCCGCCAGTTCCCGTACAGGCGTACTTCGTCGGTCTCTGCACTCATTCCGCACCTCCGGCGGCGTCTCGACTGATCTTCTTCGCACCCTGAACGGTCGCGCCTGCTGCTGCCACGCCCACTCCTACGGGGCCTGCGGCGGCCGCTGCGCCACCACCCGCAGCGGCTGCTGCGCCGCCACCGGCCGGGGCTCCGCCCCCGGCCGAGGACGGCAGCGCCGCGGCCGAACCACCGGAGGGCCGGCCGGCGCCTGTCGGCCCGATGCTCCCACCCGGAGCTGAGGACGGGCCTGGTGCTGGCGCTGCTCCCCCGCTGCCATTCGGAGGCCGGTCCGCACCGCCGGCGGTCGCCGGCGCGCTGGGCGGCGCGGACGAGCCGCTTCCGCCGGCGACTCCCTGACCTTTGAGCTTGACCGCGCCCTGGGCAACACCGGTCATCGCCATGCCGGCTGCTGCGGCGCCGGCGCCGCTGCCGCCCGTGACCGCTGCGGTCATCGGCGCGACGAACCGGAGCAGGGCGGGCAGGGCGACCGCACTAGCGACCATCAGGGATAGGCCCGACACTGCGGACCAGATGCCGCTGTTGTCTTTGCCGAGGCTGCCGGCCAGCTGAAACCCCGCGGCGTAGATGATCGCCGCGGCCGGCTTGTACAGCGCCCACGCGATGAGCCAGCCCAGCGACCTCTGGAACCATTGACGGCCCATCTCCGTGGTAGTTGCCGACGCCGTGAGAGGGAGGACGCCCACGAGCACGATTAGCATCCCGCCCCGCACGATCATCAGCAGCATCTGGATGAAAGAGATGAGCAAGCCCAGAATGCCGAAGACGATCGCGAGGATCACTCCGCCAGTAGGGGTGCCTGAGGTAGTGGTGTTCGCAACCTTCATCAGCTCGATCAGGGTCGCTCCGAAGCAGTTCGCACTTGTGACACTGCAATCCAGCGAATTGTTAATGATTCTGATTGATAGTTCGTCCATCGCTCCGACGAGAGCCTGGCCAATCGTGGCCGAGGCCGCCGACACGAGGAGAAGCGTGGCCATCCCCTCCAGCCAGCTGACGCCAGCCTTGGCGTTTCCGCGGATCAGCCGGATTCCCGCGATGATCGTGGCCAGCACTGCCGCCCACAGTGTCAGGCTCACCAGTTCGCCCCGCAGGAACGCGACCGTCGCTGAGCTGCGTTCGCTGGCACCGCCGACGAGCGCACCCACGAGGGAACTCGCGGAGCCTACGAACATCACGCCGCCGGCAATCAGAGCGAGCTTGGGGAACAGAGCTTCGCCCAGGTCGGATCGCGTGCGCCAGCCCAGAAGAGCACCTAGGGCCATCAGACCGAGCACCGCGGTGATCAGCCCGATCCACTGGACGTAGCCCAGGACGTCGACGAGCTGCGCAGGTAGCGGGGAGCCGCCCCCCTGCGAGGTGTCGCCATCGAGGCGCGGGGTCGGTGTGAAGACCCAGAGCGTGCCCAGGGCGCCGAATGCGGCCGCCGCTGCCTCTGAGACCTTGTCGGCAAGGGTCTGGAGGCTCTGTGAGCCAGCGTCCACTGCGGCGTCGGTTGCCGCTGCCTTGACCTTGCACGCGAGGTCGAACCAGGAGCAGGCCATCAGCGACCCCAGACCATGTAGTCGTCGATCGCTCGTGAAGTTTCGACCCGCGGCTGGACCCGCCAGTCCGTCCCGTCCCATTGGAGCGACAGGTCGGTTCCCACGGTGGTGTCGCCTGTGACGACGACGAGTCCAACCGTCACTGAGTCTGGTGACGTCGCGGTGACCTGCGTGAGCCCCACCACCGTGAACTTGTCGCCGGCGCGATTCACGCCCTGTTCGCGCATCTGCTCGATCTGTTGTTCCATTCCCGGCTCTTGCACGGCACCGAGCCGAAGCGCCTCTTCCCAGAGGTCGGGGTCGACGATCTGTGCGCTGTAGTTCGCGGCCGCGAGGGCTGCTCCGTCTAGCGTGCGTGCGTAGCAGTGGCGGTAGCCGCTCGGCTCTATGCGTGCGGGCCCCTGGCCCGTGATCGACGCGACAGAGCTGAACTTCAGGGGTGTCCACTCTGTCGCCTTCGGCGCCGTCTCCAGACCCATTCCCGGCCGGAGTTCGTCGCTCGGCAGGGTCGGACATGTGCCCGGCGCCGGCGTGGCGCTTGCCACGCTCGGGGTCGGCGTCGGCGTGGTGGGCGGGGTCGATCCGCTCGATCGTGGGAACAGCAGATAGATGCCCAGCACTACCACCAGGGCGACGACGGCCGCACTCATCACGAAGCTTGGTCGGCCGTACCAGGGAGCTTCGCGGCTGTCATTCGATGACGACATGTTCGGAACCTCCTTCTTATCCACCAGCGAAGAAGCCGATGAGGGAGACCGCGGCGGAGATGATGATGGCGCCGATGAAGATCTTCCCGAGCTTCTCCATGTAGTCGGTGTCGCCTCGGCGGTCGCGCCACATCGTGGCGCCGACGCCGACGAGGGCGAGCACCAGCACGATGAGGCCGCCCCACTTGAACCAGCTCATCACGGCGGTGACCGGTGCCTCAAAGCCGGGCGGGGCCTTGGGGTCGGGGTTCGGAATGTCCATCGGGACGAGGAGCGGGACGAGGGTCCCGTAGAGGAATTTGGTGAACATTAGGGGTGATTCCTTTCAGTACGTGGGGGCTGGCTTGCTGGATCGTGATCGGTTAGAGCCTGGATTGCAGCGACCGGGGCCGCAGGAACAGTGGCAAGCACCGTCCACGTGGCGCCGGCGCCGATGACGGCGGAGAGGAGGCATCCGCCGACCGCTGCTCGGAGGCTCACGACTCGGCGTGGTCGGTCCGACGCGTCGTCGATGTCATGAGCGACGAGCTGGTCATAGGGATTGTTCGTCACGAGCGGTTGCGCCTTTCGCCGGGCTCGCGAGCCGCTACCTGCTCGGCGAGAGAGAGGGCCGCTCGGCGGGTCTGCGCTCGGAGGCTGGCCCAGACGATCCCCGTGCGCGCGTCGATGTGCGAGTCGGATGGCAGATCGGTGATCCGATGGCCCATCCGCTGAAACTCAGCCCGGAAGCGCTGCTCCTGGCGGCGTGCGGGCCGGCGCAGAAGCGGATAGGTGCCCACGATGATCGCCTGCGTGGCGAGGTCCTGGTATCCGGTCGCATAGAGCGAGCGGAGCAGGACGCCGGCGCCGTCGCGGACGGTCGGCACATCCCAGCGAACGGGGACCACGAGCTGGTCCGCCAGGGCGGCTGCCTCTCGGAAGATCGCGTCCCGTTCGTTGTTGCCGGCGTCGAGGATGATGACGCGGACGCCCTTGGCGAGTGCGGCCACCGCCGCGGTGAGAGCTCCCGCCGGCAGGTGGCCCGCACCCACCTGTTGGGTGCCCTCCGGATCACGCGCACCCACCACCCACATACGGGACTCTGGGTGCCAGGCGAGAAGCCGTGTCACGTCGCTCCACTCGGAGGCCTGGTCGGCGGCCTCTACTAGGTTGGGAAGCGTCGGAGTGGACCGGCCGGTCCCAGCTCGCGCAGCGAGGTTGCCGGTTGGGTCCAGGTCCAAAACGGCAACGTCACCCGGTCGGAATGACCCGAATGCCTGGCCAAGCAGCACTGCGAGCGGAGTCTTGCCTGACTCGCCCTTGACGTTGGCCACCAGCACGATGAGCGGCTCTCCGAGAGCCTCCGCCAGAGGCGGCGCGGATGGCTCCTCGTCGTCACCGAAGTCGAAGTCGTACGCGCGACGCGGGGCCGGGCCTTCATCGGTGACGTCGTCGACGGCACTCTCCTTGTCCTGGTCGACCACGTCGAGGACGTGAAGCTCCCCGGTGCTGGTCACCATGAATTCGGCGCGATCGCCGGCCTCACCGGCCGTCGCCACGACATGGATGGGCTGCGCGTTCGCGATCGCCCACGTCGTGACGCGCTGCAGGAGGTCGTCGCGGAGCTGCTCGCCCTCGCCGGGGACGGTCATTATCTCGGCGCTGCCGATCTGAACCGTGCCCCCGGTCTCTCCGAGGACGACCTCGGCCTCGATCACTTCTGCGTCGGTAGTAGTCATTTCGAACCTTCTCTGCGTTTCGTATGTCGTGGTCATTCGTCCTAGTCCGGCCTTGTTCTAGTTGCCGGAAGCCGAGGCGAGGAAGCTCACGTGAACGTGGTCACGGTGCGCCAGCGTCGCGTTGCTATTGCCGTAGGGGTGCACGTACGGACGCCATTGGGAGCTGGCGCTGGGGTTCCACTTCTGCGCGTCCCAGATGATCATCTTCACCCGAAGCTGCGTCGCGTTCGCCTGCACCCATCGCGCGATGCGCCAGCCGAGGGCTTTCCCTTCGGGTGTATTCCACCGCGGCACCATGAAGTCGACTGCCAGGCCGACACAGTGGTCGCTGAAACTGCACGTTGAGCTGCTGCCGGACCTACGGCCACCCATTGACTTGATTTCGGGGAAGACCGACGCAATGCACCGCAAGGCCCTCCGTGCGGTGGCTTGGAGGCCGTTCTCTGCACCAGAGCCGGACGGCACGCACGTCGCGCCGTCGAACCCCGGCAGAGGGCCGCCTTCCCCGCCCTCTGGGTTGCAGTCCCCGAGACTGACGTCTCCGGCTGCACCGGACGCCACCTTGGCCACCACCGGCCAGTGGTCTGAGGTCACCTCGCTGACGAAGGCGGTCTGCCGTCCGCCGACCGACCGCCAGGTGATCGGAGGGAGAGCAATCTGCCAGCCCGTCGCTCGGGCATCCCCCGCCGTCCAGATGTAGTCCAGGTGTCCCGACTTCTTGCCGGTGCGGATTTTGCCAGCCTTCGACTTCAAGCCGTTGTAGCTCTTGACGCCGGCAATTTTCGTGCTACTCGGTGCCTGCCGGGCGGCGTCGACGAAGCCCGCGCCGCCTAGCTTGGTCAAGTGATCGCGGTATATCGCACGCGTTTCAGTGTCGGAGGCGTTGAAGTCACCCGTCATGATCGTCGGGATCGCGTTCGCCGGATTGATCTTGGCGAGGCCAGCGAGTAGCCGATCGTAACCGCGGCTGCGCACCTTTGCTGCGCGCGCCGTGTTCCCATTCTCTGTGTGAACATTGACCAGGAGCAGAACCCCCGTCGACGTTTTAACCTTCGCCCAGACCGCAAAGCGGTCATGGTGTGCACCGAATACGCCCATAGTCGCAAGCCGGATCGTGCCCTCATCTACCACTTGGCCCAGTGAGCTGCGGATCGCGATCGCGTTGCGGTGATCCGGAAGCACCCACGTCATACCGGGCAGATTGAGCAGCTGGGCCTGCCCCTGTCCGCGCCACTGGTGATTCTCCTGGACGCCGAGCACATCAGGGTTCACCGACCGAATGAGCCTACTGATCGCGGCCGCCCTGGTCGGCCACTTCACCCTGCTGAGGCTTTGGCCCAACAAGTTGTAGGACATGACGGTAAGCGCCCCAGTGCTGCTCCGGGGCGCTGTCCCCAGTGCCAGGTTGCTGCCGTCAGCCCCTGGACCTGTTGCACCTGTGAGCGCAGCGACGACCTGCTCGGCGTCCGGCCAGAACTTGGTGTAGTGCTCGGGGTCCGCATTCCGCTGCACCGTGTGCGCCACGATCGTTGGCCGCATCGAGGCGCGGCCGTCCAGCCTCATCAGAGCGCGAAAGAAGCTCTGAGCGGAGCACGTCGGGTTCATCCTGCACTCGTAGCTGCCCCAGCCGCGCGCTCGCTGCTGGAACAGACCACGAGAATCTGGACCGGCAGCGTCCCCGTGGTCGATCACAGTCAGCGATGACTCCCCCATCGCCGTCATCACGCCGATGGTCTGGTCTCGTCGCGACAGCCCCAGGTCGAGCGCGGTGTTCATGATGTACGCCGCGTTCACCAGCTGCGTCCCTCGCCAGCCCATCGCTCCGATCGGGCCACTTGGCACCGCGCTTAGATCGACAGGACTGCCCGCGCCGTCCTCCGGCTCACACTGGGTCAGCACCCCGACGTAGACCAGGAGCCCAGCTAGCAGTGCGAGCGGCAGCGCTGCTGCCACACCGGCCAGCCATAGCTTCGTCCTCGACTTCATCGGCTACGCACCCCCTCACTCAAGGACGAGTCCGAGGGCGCACGTAGATAACGCGGCCGCGGCCACAAGTCGAGTCTCCAGCTGGGGGTGAGCATGCCTCCACGCTAGCAGAACGAACCGTTTAACGGTACGTTAGGTGAGATGAGAGACATGAAACCATCAGCCGGCCCGCCCCGCAGCGCCGCGCCATCCTGCGACAATGCGACGGTGCCCAGCTATGCCCAGCCTCCGATCGAGCCCCCTCTGCGGCCCGTCGTCGACGGGCTCGGTGCCAACCAGGTTCGTCTAGCCCTGCTCGCAGCGCTCGCCCAGGCCGGCGGCACCTTGGACACCACCCAGCTGATCGAGCAGGTGCCCCTGCCGCGAATGACCGCGCTACGCAACCTGAAAGCCCTGGAAGGAGCCGGCTACGTCGTCTCCTCGGACCCTCCCGGCACTCGCCGGGGAGGCCGCCGCGCGCTTTGGACCCTCGACCCTGAGCGCTTGCGGGAGACCCTCGCGGCAGTAGTCGAGTACACCACCCCACCCTCTAAGGAGGACCGGTGACGAACGCGTGGATCGCCGCAGCACAACGGCTTCGCCCCCACGATCCGGCGCCGCAGACTGACACCCTCTGGGTCTACGGCGTCCATGGCGGGTCCGGCGAGTCGCGCATCGCGGCCTTGCATACGAGCTGGACCGCCACCCAGCACGCCTGGCCCGACAGCCCCGGTGCTGCCGTGCTGCTTGTCGCTCGCACATCTGCGTACGGTCTCCAGGCTGCACACTCCGCCATCGCTGACTGGGCAGCCGGCCGGACCCCTGGGGCCGCCGCCCTCGTCGGGGTCGTCCTTGTCGCGGACGCCCCCGGACGGCTTCCCCGACCTCTCCACGACCTCGCGAAGCTCGTCGCCGGCGGTGTTGACCGGTCGTGGCGGATCGGCTGGTCCGAACACTGGCGGCAGGGCGACTTCACCGTGCCTGCCCCAGGTGCCGACCGGCTCCTCAAAGACCTGCGTTGAATCACGGGCGGGTCGCCGTCTGACCGACCGAGGCTCAGCGAGGCTCAGCGAGATATCCGGGATGCAACAGCGCGTGTCGCTTCGGCATTCCGGATTGGGCCACGGCTAGCGTTCGGGGCATGGCTATACATCGGTCCAGTGCCGCAAGCGTGGGTTACCAGATCAGGATGAGCCGTGAGCAGCGTGAACAGCTCCACCAGGTGGCCGCGGAGCACGGCATGACGGTGCGCGAGTGGGCGCTCTTCCGTCTGCTCGAAGTGACAGAGATTGAGCACGGCAAACCCGGCCGTAAGCCCAAGACCGCACCTCAGCAGGAGCTGCCGATGGCGGGTTAAGCACCTAGACATAGAAGAAGGGCGACCTGCCAGTCGCCCTTGCTTCTCAGTTTGTGAGCCGGATTGCCCTCCGGCCTATGTAGCCCCAACCCCTCCCAAGGGACGGAGACTTTGCGTTGCCCGCGACTCTACCTCACCCTGCCCAAATCGCGTCAAGACGCGCGGCGCCAGACGTTGTCGGTGCGGTACGCCGACTCCGGGCCCTCGCTGTCGCCGCCTGGACCCGCCCCTATCTAGCGGCCGAGCTGCGGATTGCTGAATGCCACCTGGGCCGCGTCTACGCGGGCCGCATCAGCTTTCCCCAGCTGGCCGTGCGCGTCCGCACCCTGTACGACCACCTGGTCGTACTCGAGGCCCCATACACACCGGCGGCGCGCATCACCCGAGGCCGCGCACTAGCCAATGGTTGGCTCGGGCCGGACGCCTGGACACCGTCGACGATCGACGACCCTCAGGGACGTCCCCTCACCTCCACGGTGCGGGCCCGCATCGAGGACCTCCAGTGGATGGTCGACACCGGCGAAGGGCTCGCCGGCGCCTGCCGGCGGCTCCATCTGGAGGCCGGCACCCTGTACAGCAGCCTGGAGCGAGCCCATCGCACCGACCTCTGGCAGCGCCTGGCGACGAGGGAGGCCGCGTGACCGCCTCCCTCGCGGCCTCCCACCACCGGGCGCGCGTCGACCAGCTCTCCCGCGCCGGCTTTGACCGCTGGTGCCAGGCACAGCTCGGACCCCTCCCCCAGGGGCCGGCGCCCGCCGACCCTGGGCTGATCGGCGTCCTACTCACCCACCGGAAATGCAGCCCGGAGCACCAGCCCCTCGTATTCCGACGATGCCTACAGGATCGTCGCGTCTTGCCCCGCTGGCACCAGGAGGACCGCGGCCGGCGCAACACGCTGCGGGGACACCACGAAGCGGCGCCGGCCGGCGCCTACAGCGGCATCACTGTCTGGTCCGGACGCCAGCACTGGGTCCAGATCGTGGCTGCCTTGGCCGTGCTGTTGAGACCGGACGTCCTGGGCGAGCACCACGTCAGCGCGACCACCTTCCGCGCGTGGGCGATCGCGAAGTCCGGCTACGCCCAGGACCAGGCCTCCGGCCGGCGGTGCATCGTGAGGCCCGACACGCTGGCCAGCGTGGTGGGGGTCGACGAGCGCACCATCCAGCGCTGCAACGCGGCCGCACGCCAACTCGGCCTCGAAGTAGTCGTCATGGAGGGCCGAATGCTGAACGGTGATGAGCGCAGCGCAATCCGTGCGATGGGCTCACGGCAGCGCGGCCTGGCTACTGAGGTCGCTCTCACGATCCCCGCGTGGCTGCGGTCCCCTGTGGATCGTGTCACCCCTCCCAAGAGGCTTCCTAAGCCTAAGAAAATTACGTCTCCTGGTACTTCCGTCACGGCCTCCGGCCAGACAAGAGGGACGGCGCTCCGCGCCGGCGCATCGACAAGACGGGATCCCGACCGTGCACGGGTGCGGTCAGTCGCCTCAGAATTGGCCCGAAGGCTCCCCTGGTTGGCCGGAGAAGGCCCAGGACGCCTCGGCCCAGCACTAAGACGCTTCGTGACCGCGGAACTCCCCTGGACGGCCGCGCAGCTCACCGCGGCGATCACTCGCATTTCCGCCGACCGCGGGCCGATCCATGCCGGCATGATTCGCACCCGTCCGGCCGCACTCCTGGCCGCACTGCTTCGCCGGCTCGATCCGATCGACGACCACCCCGGCCCAGACGGCCCGATGGTCCCTCCCCCGCCGCCACCGCCTCCCGGCCCGTGCGGCGGCCCGGACTGCGACGGCCACGGCTGGATCAACGGCGTCTCAGCCTTCGGCTATCGCTGGGCGCACCCCTGCCCCAACTGCCCGCCGGCCATACGACGCAGCGACCCCGCCGGACCCCGGCCCTCTCCGACGACCGGGGACTACGAGCCGCCGTTCTGACCCCAAGCCACCAGGGGATACCCCACGTGAGGGTTGGTTCCCCGTCCCCTCACCACCCATCGTCACCCGGCCGGCGCCGGCGTCAAGCGCTCCGCGCCAGCTCCCCCGGAACTTTCGAGGCGCGCTCCGGTCGTACCTCCCTGCGCTTATTTCGCCCCGAAACTTCCTCCGCCGCTGCCCTAACGGGTTGACCCCAACACCGGCCGGGTGAGGGGGCAGTTAAGAGGGGATGGGGAAAGACTGCGCGCGCGTCAACGAGAACGAATAGATCGAATAGACAACGGGGCCCAGCCTCGGACCGGGTGGGCGTAGGTGGTCCTCAGAAATCTGTGCGGGGAAGTTCCGAAAACCGCTTGCATAGATTGAATAGATCGCATAGACTGAACCTATCAACACGACAGCCGGGGACTAACCACCCCCACCACTCCTACAAAGGAAGGGCCTCTCATGAGCCGCGAAACCCTCACCACCCTGAACACCGCCACCCTCATCGGGTACACCTCGAAGCGCGGCACCGCCTGGCACTACCGGGCCGACCTCCAGGGCGCCGAGCCCAACCACTACCCGCGGGCCATTCCGACCGAGGACGTCTACCGCCGACTCTTCGACTGGGAGGCGCTGGTGGCCGAGGTTCACGCCGTGGCGATCACCGAGGACGGCGTGTTGAACGTCGTCGACCCGAACCGGAAGGCGATCGTGCGTAGCGACAGCCACCAGGTGCTCGGAGTGGTCGGCGCCGGCTACCAGGTGCACCCGTATGGAGAGTGGCTCGTTCAGAACGTCGAGAGCATCCTCGACGCGGACCTCCAGATCGGTTCAGCCGGACTGCTCCGCAGCGGCGCCACGGCGTGGGTGCAGATCGAGATGGAGGACACCCTCACGGTGGAAGGCGTCGAGTTCCGCCCGTTCCTGACCGCAGCGACGTCGCTCGACGGCACCCTGGCGACCACCTACCTCACCGGTAGCCAGGTCGTGGTGTGCGACAACACGCTCAGCGCCGCCCTGGGCGACTTCGACGGCCGGATCAAGATCAAGCACAGCCGGCACAGCCTGGGCCGGATCGCGGACGTTCGCGAGGCTCTGGGGATCATCCACAGCGTGGGCGACGATTTCGCCGAGCAAGTGCGCCGGCTGATCGACGAGCCGGTCTCCCCCGCCCGCTGGGATGAGTTCGTGGCCGCTTTCACCAAGCCGGCCGGCGAGGGCAAGCGCGCGAAACTGAACGCGGCGCAGAAGGTCGAGCAGCTCAACGAGCTGTGGCACCACGACCACCGGGTGAACCCCTGGCAGGGCACGGCCTACGGTGTCGTGGCGGCCGTGAACACGTGGACGCACCATGAGCTGCCCGTTCGAGGCGCCGACCGTGGGACCCGTAACACCGAGCGAGTGATCGCAGGCAAGATCGACCAGCTCGACCGCCACACCCTCGCGGTCCTCGCGACCGTCTAACACCCCCCGAACGCCGGGGAGGCCGAGCCGGACACAATGAGCCCTCGGCCTCCCCCAGGCACTCACTGAATAGATCAAATAGAACGCAAGGAAGGAGTGGAGACGTGGAGAAGGGGACCGAAACCGCAGCAGTGGAGCCGTTGCTCTGCGGCCATGAGTATGGGCGCCCGATCGCACCGCCGGCGGCGACCGAGCCGACGCCGGACGCCGGCGTCGAGCAGCCGGCCCTGCCCGACACCAACCCAGACGAGCCGGCGCTACCTGGAATGTGAGCCGGCCCTCGCCGTGTCCCAAATCCAGGGGCAGCGAGGGCCGGCCATCAACACGACAGCCGGGAACCACCCCGGAGCCGCAGGCAGCACCCTAGTTGGCCCCCGTGCCCCCATGTAGCCGAGCCGGGCTAACGACACCTATTCCATAGAATGAATAGATGCGATACACTGACACTAATAAATAGATCACCCTCAGGAGGAAGTCATCATGACCAACGTCACCATCACCGGAAACCTCGCCTATGACCCGGAAATCCGATTCACGCCCACCGGCAAGCAGGTCGCTCAGCTCGTGATCATGGAGAACCGCCGGCGGCCCACCGACAACGGCGGCTGGGAGGACGCCGAGCCCAACACGTTCCGCGTCGAGGTCTGGGGCCAGACGGTCGAGAACCTGGCGGAGTCCTGCCACAAGGGGGACCGGCTGGTGGTCGTCGGCACCATCGTGACCGACCGCTGGGAGGACAAGGAGAGCGGGGAGAGCCGGTCGATGCAGCGCATCCGCGCCGATGAGGTGGGGTTCAGTCTCCGCTTCCACACGGTCGCAGCCACGAAGAACTCGCCGCGCAACTGACCGCCGCTTTCTCGGAGGTGGGGGAGTGGCGGCCGCGCCATCCCCCACCCCTAAGAGATAGATTGACTCGAATGAATAGGAGCGCACATCATGACAACCATTGACCAGCTCGCGGCTGACTACGACCGAGTGCACGACGTAGCGAACGACGCTCGGGAAGCGACCGAACAGATCGCCCGCGCAGCCAACGGCAACTCGATCCGAGTCCTCCCCGCGCCGGCCGTCTATGAGTTGCTCGGCAACGTCAAGGTGATCCTGTGGCACCTGAGGGAGGCCGCAGAGTACCTCCCGCGGGGACTCGCACGCTCGCTCAGCGAGGAGGCCATCGAGGTCTACGACCGCGATCCGGGCACCGGCGAACCGCGAGACGCCGCGGTCCAGGTCGGGATCGCCAGCGATCAGCTCGCGGAGCTGATCGCCAGCCTGGCGGCGGCCGCCCGAGCTGCCGAAGCCGCGCAGACCGCGATCAACTCTCAGGGCTACAAGGAGCGGTCGTGACCGTCTACACGATCGCGCTCGCCAAGGGTGGGAGCACCAAGACCACTACGGCGGCCGAGCTGGTGCATGCTCTGGCCGGAGCCGGACGACGCGTCCTGGCGCTCGACCTCGACCAACAGGGCAACTTCACCACTCGCCTCGGAGTGGGACGTGGTGCAGGCGTCGATGCCGTGGCAGCTGACGTGATGACGGGGGAGGCCACGGCAGCTGAGGCGGCGATCGACGCGCCGAGCGTCCCGGGTGCCCAGGTCATCGCCGGCACGCAGGACATGGCCCGCATTGAGCACATGCCGGAGCTGGGCCTAGCGCTCCGCGACTACCTGCCCAGTCTGGGGGAGTGGGACGACATCGTGATCGACACTCCGCCGGCGCTCGGTGTCATCACCCTGGCCGCACTGGCAGCAGCAGACGTAGTGATCGCCCCGGTCACCACCAGCGGAGAGGCGTACGAACAGCTCGACCGCCTCGCTCGGTTCGTGTCGCAGCGGGTCGCACGGCTGCGACCAGGGCAGGAGGTGCACGCGGTCATTCCCACCCGATACGACGGCCGGCGCATTCTCGACCGCGAGGTGGTCGAACGGCTTGAAGAGCGTTGGCCAGGAAAGGTGATGACCCCAGTGCGTGAGGGGGTCGTAGCCCGTGACGCTTACCTGGCCCGACAGCCGATCGGTGTCTACGCGCCGGCGTCGAATGTGGCACGGGACTACACCGCGGCCCTCAGCGGAATCATCACCACCACCACCACCATGCAAGGAGCTGACTCATGACCCGGCGACGGAGCCTGCGCGATTTCGACGATGAGGCGATCGCCACCGACCTGCCGCGAATTCAGACTGGAGTCACCGAGGCGGCGCCGGCGACCGTCGTCGCCCCTCATCACTCGGAGCCGCCGCGCTCACGAAGGCCTCAGGCGAGGGCCGGCGCGTCCTCCCAGGAGCGCACGGGAATCTACCTGCAAGCTGCAACATTCGCGGCCGCGCGTTCCGCCTATATTGCGGACTTCGAGAATGTCGCCGGGTCTCCGGACACGTTCGGCGGCTGGCTCGCCGGCGTCCTCGACAGGCACGCCAGGCGCTCCCCGCGATCGCGTGCGGCACTGGCCGACCAGCTGCACGCCGAGACCGTGGGCGGTGGAGTCAACCGAGCATTCATCCTTCCCGCCGCCACCGTGCAAGCGATGCACGAGGCCATCGCCGCGGACCGGCGTGCAGGCAACATCGCTAGCCGCAGCCAGTTCGCATCGGTGGCCATTCGAAGTGCGATCGAGGACTCGCGCGACCGAGCGGGGGGAGAGCTGCCGCCGGCTCCCGCGCGGCTGCCCAACAAGCTGCGGTGAACCTAATGAATGGATCGAATAGACCGTGCTCGGCCAAGCGTAAGGCTGCCGCCGTGCGAGCGATCGCGTATCGTACATGTGTTCGATCCGACATTCTCACGGAAGGGGTGGGCTGTATGGGCTCGAACCGGAGGTACGGCGACCGACTCGGCGGAGACCTGGACCGGCGCGTCGAGCAGCTCGCCACCAGGCCACAGCCAATCAGCCTCACGGACCGGGAACTCGACACGGACCACGCTCGCCCTCACCAGCCGGCGAATCCGGTTCGGGTGCGCGCCTGGGTGCGCTTCCCTGAGACCCCAATCCACACCGTTGCTTGGGCAACCGCATGGACAGACCGCGCGGTCCACATCGAGTGGCAGGACGCCGAGGGTCGGACAATGCGGGCCTGGGTGTGGGCGTCCGCGGTGGAACGGATCAGCGCAGACGAGTAGCACCCAATTTAGTGAATAGATCAGATAGAACAACTCGAAGGAATCACCCCCATGAATCAAACTTTCCTGTTTGGCCTCTACCTCTCACTGATGTTCGCGGTCGCCGGCGCGATCGCTTACCAGTTCAGCGAGACCCTGATGTGGGCGCTATTCGCGGCCGCCGGCTGCTCCCTGGTAGCCAACGTGCTTGCAGCTTTGACCGAGGCCGCCGGTAACCGAGCGCGCGAGCGCGCGCTCAACAAGCATGAGTGAGGACACCAGGGCGTGTCGTCGCCATGGTCCTCGTGTTCGTGCTCGGCGCCGGGGGAGTGCTGACGGCGCTGGTTGCCGCCCGCGACGGAATTCAGGACGCTAGGTGCAGCTGGAGTTCGCCGTCGGTCTGCCCGGTGAGCGGCGCAACGAGCTGGGGTCCGTTGGTGCCCGACCTGGTGCACGAGGTCTACGATCACGTCAAGTTCGACGTGTACGGCCCCA
>RRZT011177280.1_pt1 | contig 17433 bp, 18 predicted proteins | sample 2165551 | NCBI WGS metagenome assembly RRZT01 (sample SAMN10456910, study PRJNA506462) | wastewater metagenome | biome: wastewater; feature: sludge; material: wastewater sludge; isolation source: wastewater sludge with Escherichia coli K12::gfp cells carrying plasmid... | place: USA: Moscow, Idaho...
AAGCAGAGCGTTTTGTAACTGAAATAAACTACGACTATGTAACGGAAGTAACTATTGGCGAAAAAGAAGCTGATGTACATACTGTAAAATGAAACAAAGGAACTTACCGAGCACGTTGTATGATTATTTCGACTGGTGCAACAGCGAAATATTTAGGTTTAGATGATGAAACTAAATACGCTGGTAGTGGAGTTTCAGCTTGTGCAACTTGCGATGGTTTCTTTTACCGCGGTAAAGATGTTGCGGTAGTTGGTGGTGGTGATACCGCTGCTGAAGAAGCAACTTACTTATCAAAACTTTGTAACAAGGTTTATTTATTGGTTCGTAAAGAAGAAATGCGCGCGTCTAAAGCGATGCAAGATCGTGTTGCAAATACGCATAATTTAGAGGTTTTATATAACCACGAATTAATTGGTTTGGAAGGAAACAATGTTGTTGAAAAAGCGAAAATCATCAACAATATTACAAACGAAGAAAAAGAATTAATCGTTGATGGAGTTTTTATCGCGATTGGACATAAACCAAATACAGAATTATTCCAAGGGAAATTGGATATGGACGAAACAGGATATTTAATCACTCAAGATCGTTCGTACAAAACAAATGTACCAGGTGTTTTTGCTGCTGGTGATGTACAAGATTCTGTTTACAGACAAGCAATTACTGCTGCTGGATCTGGTTGTGCTGCTGCATTAGACGCAGAACGTTATGTTGCAGAATTCTTTGACGAAGTATAATATCGTTTAGCATATATAAGAAAAAAGAAAAGCTCAACCATTGGTTGAGCTTTTCTTTTATTGTCTATATCGTTCGAATTGATGCCAATATTTATCTTTGTAAACTGTAAATGAAATCTCAAAAACGTCTTTATACTTTTGTTCGGTTTCATAGAAAATTTTAGATGGTTTTCTAAAATCTTTACACGCAAAATAAATTTCTCTTTCGCCTTCAGTAGTTTCTCTTCCTACGTTCAAATAACCATCTTCATCTTTCAATGTTTCCATTAATTCGTCTTCTATTGCATTCAATAATTCATAATCCCTAGAATTTGGCATTCCATTCGTTTCGCTACCATCATATTTAATAATCAATGTCGCCAACCACGGATGAGAAGGTTTTGAATCCCAATTCAATAAATTCGTATTAATCACTGCCAATAACATATTTCCGCTTTCTAGCTGCGCTTCTAGCATAGAATAACTATCATTTTCAGTTTCGTATCTTGTTGCTTGATATTGCTCGACAAATTCCTTTTCTCGCCAAGTCAAATAATCCTTCAACTTATTCATCGGAATTAGCTCTTGCTCAGCATCATCTTTCGCAATTACAGATAGATTGTCAATAATTGTAACGGTATTCAATTCGCCTAAATAATTATCTAAAAAGATATAAACTCCATTCAGAATTTGGTTTTTATCTTCTTCTTTATACTCATCGAAAGCAATTACAATATCAATTTCGTCAGGATAATTTTCGTGATTAATGGAATAAAAAGATAGTTTATCTTCATCAAAACTATAATCTCCCATATTCAATCCCATATTTCCAGTTGCAGGCTTTAGAGCAGTAAATTTCCAATTCGGTAAATTTGGAGCAGCTGCCACAAGCTCTTCTACAAAAACGATATTTTTAATAATTCCGTCTGGAGTGAAAATTAGTTCAGCCGTGTTATCATCAGCCATTCCAGTCAAAAAATAAAGCTCACTTTTAACACGATCCAATTGAGGCGATAATTTATCAAAAAAATTAGCTTCTATATTTCGTTGATTTTTTACGGCTTCATAAAACTTTTGTTCATTCTCTTGAAACCATTTCCAGAAAGACTCATAGGAATCAACCTTCTCTTTTTTATTGAAAATATTCTTAAAAAAATTCATAGTTATTTAGTTGTAGTTTAATTTGTAATTAATCAAATATAGAGCTTATTGCTCATCAAATAAATTAATTCTTACTACAATAATCCTACAACCAAATTTCTAAAGTGACTACAAAACGACTACAGATTTTTTACAAATATGTCAATATATTTCCTCTAGTTTTCAACCAACCTGTAATACTATATCTTGGTCGATTAACGGTTTTTACTTCGTGCGGAATACTTTTACTATCAAAAACAGCCAAACGACCAGCAAGAGGTAAAATATCTAATTCCTTTTCAGCCTTATTCTCATCTGCCAAATACAAGGTCAATTGTCCGCCAAATTCATCTTTCCATTCTTCATCATTCAAATACAACACAATCGAAAGTGTGCGTCTATCATCATTCTTGAAAGCATCAACATGTTTTTGATAAAATGTCCCTTCGGGATAAATGGCATAATGAAACTCACTTTCCTCAATGCCCATGTAGCATGTTAGATTGAGATACTCAATAAAATCATTGATTTTTGAGAAAAAAATTTCTTCCGTTTCTGTTTTATTTTCTTCATCAATCCATCTGATTTTATCGCCTCTGATTGATTTTACAATTTGTTCGTTAACCGAACTTCCGACGGCTGCTTGATGAAAATCTTTTTTATTTTCTTTTCGAATTATTGCTTCGCGAAGTTGCTTTGTTTCCTCTGTTGAGAAAAAAAAGTCTGAAATAGAGTATTTTTGATTTGATAAGTCATCAATAATCTTTTCATAAATTGGGTTTAATGTAATATTACTCATTCATTATTATGAAAACTTCAGTAAAAGTATATTTTATTACGAAAAACATAATCATATTTTTGAGTTTTTTTCAAAAAAAAGAACAGAAAAAAATCTGTCCTCAAAAAATAGTTTTAATTATCAATTACTTAAACCAGTCAACTTTATTCAACTGATAAATAAAATTTAACTTTGGCTCTTCTCCAAAAAATTCAATTTGTTCTTCTTTCACTTTTTTACAACCCAAGCGCTCTACAGCAATCTGCGAACGTACATTATCAGCACCAACATGCAAATAAATTTTGTCAACAAACTGAAAAATATAATCAAACATCAATTTCTTAACGGACGGATTAAAGCCTTTTCCCCAACAATTCGTCGAATAAAACGTATATCCAACCAAAATAGACGAATCTTGCTCATTATAATCGTAAAAACGAGAACTACCAACAACTTGATTTGTCTGTTTATCAATAATCTTGAAAGCGCCTTTACTTTGAATTGCTCCTTCGAAAAAATTCATAAAAACATCTCTTTTCCAACGATTTTTATTCGGATGCTGTTCCCAAACTTTCGGGTCCGAAGCAGCTAAATAAAGCGCTTCAAAATCATTTTCATTGAGTGGTTGAAGTTCTACCAAATCATTTTCTAAATTGGGCTGAATATTTATCATTTGTTTTATTTAATACAATACTAATTTATCTAAATCTAACAACAAATAATTAATATTTTGATTAATTGTTCGCGTTGCAGACTGCATTTGATTGAGCATTGATGTACGATTATGTAAATCATCTGCACGATATTCGCCTCCATTCTGAAAGTTAACCGATTGATTTGCTGCATTTATATTATTATCAAAATTGAGTTGCAACCAACGTTTCTTTATATTTTCGATAATCGACAATCCTCCTGTATAATTCGAAAACTTTTTCTCTGTGTACATATACCAAACAAACGGTGGAAAATTCTCTGATTCTAGTTTTTGATTCCAAACATCTCGAAGCAAATTTCGCTCATGAACAAATTCTACTTTTTTTCCTTTGGGATTTAAAGTTGCAAAGCCCAAACCAGCTCCCAAAACTCCACCAGAAATATCGACAGCACTACCCCAACCATCACTTTTTATAATTCCGCTTGCTACAGAAGCTGCTGCACCAGCTACAATCGAGTAAATAATCAATTTATTATTTTTATTATCATTAAGATTATCCACATAATTTGCCATCTGCGCTACACGCTCGCCTTCGCAATCAAATTCGGCAGCAACAGCGTCCAATTCGGTTAGTGCAATTGTAATTTTACTGTTAATCGAATTCTTCAATTCGAGCACTTTCACGCGAGATTCTAAAGATGAATCTTTCTTTAATTCGACAATTTTCTCCACCTCATCTATCGTTCCAAGCGCATTAAGAATCAATATACTTTGATCGGAAAAATTATGTTTTAAATCTTTGTTCGTTTCCAAAATTGAGTCAGAGTTATAAGAAGGTAATTTTTTATCATAATTATAATGATATGGCGCCTTGCAATAACTATTTTTAAGCGAAAGAATATTTTCCTGAATATTTTTATTGTGCTGAGAAACGCACGCGCTAAGGAAAACAAATAAAAAAAGATAGGACAGATTTTTTATCATAAAGTAGGTTTAGAATACAAATTTAAGCTTAAAACCTATCAAAATGAAATCAAAATATTTAACTTTAGTAAAAACAAAAACCAATAAAATTATGACTCAAAAAACGATTGGACTTTTTATAGGAAGTTTACGAAAGGAAGCTAATTCCAGAAAAATTGCTAAAAATTTAATAAAAATGACACCCGAGGGATTTACCTTTAAGATAATTGAAATTGGACAATTAGAATTTTATAACCAAGATTTTGATGACCATAATCAAGTTCCTGATTCTTACACTGCTTTTCGTAAAGAAGTTTCTGAATTGGATGGCCTAATTTTTATCACACCAGAATATAATCGATCTATGCCAGCGGTTCTAAAAAATGCTTTAGATGTTGCTTCTCGTCCTTTCGGAAAAAATGTTTGGAATAATAAACCTGGTGCTGTTATTAGCAGTTCTACTGGTGCTATAGGTGGTTTTGGAGCGAATCATCATTTGAGACAATCCTTAACTTTTTTGAATATTCCGACTATGCAACAACCCGAAATTTATTTAGGACAACTAAAACCAGATGTGTTTGATGAAAATGGATATTTTAATAACGAAAAAACAACAAGTTTCATTCAGAATTTTGTAGATGCGTATGTAAAATGGTATGAGCAACTAACAAAATAAATCTAGAATTTTATTGATTATTACTGTACGACTAACTAACTTCACAGAAAAAATATGTTTTTAAATTTTGAAGATAAAGCTAATCTTATTTCGAAACTAAAAAGTTTGAAAGTAGATCAACAGCCAGAATGGGGAATTATGACACCTCAACATATGGTTGAGCATTTGATTGTTTCTACAAAAATGTCTAATGGCGGATTGAATATTCCTTGCCGAGTTCTTGCAGAACAAATTCCGCAATACAAAGCATTTTTATTAGAATCTGACCAAGAAATGCAAAAAGGGATAAAAGCAAACGGAATGGAAGGTTTACTGGATTTACGTTACCCTTCTTTAGAAGCTTCTATAGAAAAGTTGGAGCAAGAAATTGATAAATTCAATTCTTATTTCACAGAAAATCCTGATGCAAAAATTGTCAATCCAGTTTTAAATGAGATTGGATACGAAGATTGGAAAACATTTCATAAAAAACATTTTACACATCATTTCAAACAGTTTGGTTTGATGTAATTCAGATAAAATAAAGCTCAGTTATAAACTGAGCTTTATTTTATTTATACCAACTACTATACATCAAATAATTATTGGCGATTCTTTCTATTTCACCTTCTTTCAATTCTTTTGGAACATCTTTAATTTTTTTCGCAGGAATTCCAGCCCATAATTCTCCTTCTTTTACATGCGTTCCTTTGGTTAAAATTGCACCAGCAGCAATCAAAGAATTAGATTCAACAATGCAATCATCCATCACAATTGCGCCCATTCCAACCAAAACATTATCGTGTATTGTACAACCATGTACAATCGCATTATGTCCTATCGAAACATTATTTCCAATTGTTGTTGGCGATTTTTGATACGTCGCATGTATTGTTGCATTATCCTGAATATTTACTTTATTTCCCATTTTGATATAATGTACATCTCCACGCACAACTGCAGAAAACCAAATTGAGCAATCGTTTCCCATTTCTACCTCTCCTACAACTACCGCATTATCCGCTAAAAAGCAGTTTTCACCGAACTTTGGTGTGTGCCCATTTAATTCTTTAATTATTGCCATAACAAAATCTATAATTCTAATGATAAAGATACATTTTTATAGCGTATTTTTGTACAACTATGAGAGTATACGAAGAAATTACACCAAATAATAACGTGATGAAGTTCGTTTGTGACGAGACTTTAACACAAGGTGGCGTGGAATTCGATAAAGAATCTACAGCTACCGAATCTCCTTTAGCGCAAGTTTTATTGACTATACCATTTATTCAAAAAATATTTATCACAGCGAATTTTGTTGCGATAGAAAAAATAGATGCAGTTGATTGGGCTGATGTGACAGAAGATTTGAAAGAAATTATCAATGAACATTTAGAAGAAAACGCAATTTTAGCGCCAATGAAAAAGGCTCCTATTTCTATTTATGCAGAAATGACGCCTAACCCTGCTGCGATGAAATTCGTTTCAAATTCTATGTTAGCGCCAGAAATCATCGAAATAAAATCGAGAGAAAAAGCTGCTGGAGTTCCATTAGCTGTTGCGATTTACAAAGAATATCCTTTTGTAGAAGAAGTTTTTATTGTTGATAATTATGTTTCTTTAACAAAAAACGAAACAGAAGATTGGTCACTTTGGGCGATGGATGTTCGTTCGTTTATTACGAATTATTTACAAGCTGGAGGTCCAGTTTTTGATGAATTTTACGAATTCACAACAGAAGCTCCTGAACATGTTGTGGTAAAATCTGCTGAAGAATTTTCTTCTATTGAGCAACAAATCAAAGCTATTTTAGATGAATATGTTCAGCCAGCAGTTGCAAATGATGGTGGTAATATCGAATTAATTGAATTTGATGAAGAAACACGAACAGCTAAAATGTTATTACAAGGAGCTTGTTCTGGTTGTCCGTCTTCTACAGCCACGCTTAAAAATGGTATTGAAGGAATTTTAAAACAAATGATGCCTGATGTTGTTGACAACGTTGAAGCTGTAAATGGATAAGATTAAAAATATTTTTATTTAAAAAATCTCAGAGCAAAATGCTCTGAGATTTTTTGTTTTTTCTCTATTTTCCTCCACTTCTATTTGCTTCTTCTGCATTAGACGTTTGACGTTTACTCACATTGATTTTTGAGTTACCAAATTTATAAGAAACTGAAAAACGTATCGATTTCGAATCATAATATTGTCTAAACGATTGCGGAATATTTTGCACATTTGTCGACAATGTTGAAAGATCTGTTTTGAAAATATCATACGCCATCAACGACAACGTTAATTTCTTATCCATCGCCAAATATTTAAAACCTATATCTAACGATGAACTTGAACTATAATTAAATTCTCTGTTTTTTCCTTTTGGTGTAAATGTATAATTAGCTTGAGCCGTAAATGTTTTTTTAGGATTTAAATTCAGGTTATTATAAACCGAAAAATTAGCTCCATTTCCTGTATATTCTTTATCTAACACATCAATTTCATTGATTGATTTATTAAATCCAAAATTAAATTCAAGATTAGATTCCCACCATTTATAAGGTTTTAAAGTTGATGATAAACTAATTCCGTAATTAGACATTTTATAATAATTTAGTCGCTTAAATATTTGTGTTTGCGTCAATTCTCCATCCAATTCTTGTTCTTGATGAAAGGCAATTTGACCAAAACCATCTTGTATATTTTGATAATAAACTTTTGCTTGTAAATAATCTTTGAATCCATAACTTAACTCGAAATTATACACAAAAGCTGGCTGCATAAAAGGATTTCCTTCTGTGTAAGAAATAGGATTACTGTACAATTTATTTGGATTTAATTCCCAAAAAGCTGGTCGTTGAATTCTTCGCCCAAAATTAAAATTGAACGAATGATCTTCTGTTGGTTGATATTGAATATAAAATGTTGGAAATAATTTGAAATATTCTTTTTCAGTAACTGTATTTGTGGTAATCGAATTGGCTTTAGATTGCATAAATTCTCCTCTAAGTCCAATTTTTGTTGACCATTTATCTGATAATTTTCGTTGATACGATAAATATAAACTTTCTACATTTTCGGTATAATTAAAATGATCATTTTGAGTCATCAAATTCTCATTGGTATTGATATCTGTAAAAACTGAATTTAATTTATAATCAGATTCTGTAGAACTTACTTTTGAACCAAATTCCCACGTTCCCTTTTTGTATGGAAAATAAAAATCAATTTTCCCCGAAATATTCTGAATATCCTTATCATTTATATTATTTGCTAAAATTGTTTTGCGCTCTTTCTTGAAATACATATCCGAAATAAAATCATTTTCATTAGCTCCAGTATTCGACATATAATCTAAATCAACAGAAAATTTCTTTCCAATTGTATCAAACTTGTGAGTAAAATTTAAGTTCAAATTATAGTTATCTCCATCTCCACCTGTACGAGAATTGGTAGAAAAATCTTTAATAATCTGACCATTTTGATTACTAATTGTTCTTGTTCTTTCTTTTCCTCCATTGTAATTATGACCTCCATTAAACTGAATTCCAACTGTATTTTTGTCATTTATCTTATAACTTAACGTTGTCAAACCAGATAAACCGCGGTATATTTTTTTATTTCTTACCTTTTGATTCCAATGCTCAGTTGGATAATCATAATTCATATCGTTTGTGTAGATATTATTTCCTGTATAATGCGATAAATCAACCAATGCCGAAAACTTATCTTTGGAGTATGAAAAATTAATTCCATCATTCAAAATCCCATAAACACCTTGCGTATACGAGCTTCTCAACGTTGTACTCCACGCATTTTGCTTTGCTTCTTTCAATACAATATTGATTAATCCACTATTTCCCTCAGCTTCATATTTTGCAGGAGGATTTGTTATCACTTCAATCTTTTTGATATTTGCAGATGGAATACTTTTGAGATAATTTGTTAAATCATTTCCACTCATCTGAACAATTCTATCATTCACCAAAACATTCACCGTACTTTTTCCAACAATAGAAATTTGATCATCTTTAATTTTGACAGAAGGTGTATTTTTCAAAGCATCTAAAGCATCTCCACCAATTGCCGCAATAGAATTTTCAACATTAAAAACCAAACGGTCAACTAATCGCTCATACGTCTTCGCTTTTCCTTGCACCAAAACTTCTTTCAAACCTAATTGTTGACTCGTAATCGCAATATTTCCTACATCCAAATCATTGTTTACAGCTATTTTTCGCTGTTCTACAACTTTTCCCATTTCTTCTATCAATAATTCTACTTCTCCTTTTGGAGTTTTAAGAAGAAAAGTTCCATCTGTATTTGTTGTAATAAAATCTATAATAGAATCATTTTGAATGATAGAAACATCTAAAAATTCGACAGGTTGATTTTCTTGGTTAACAATTTTACCTTTTATAGAATATTGAGCAGACAAAAAATTCTGGAGTAAAAAAAGCGTTAGAATGGATGCGTAAAATTTCATTTGTGTTAATTTTTATACCTTATAGACGCTTGAATCGCTAAAATGTTACATCTTTTTTTAGTCTAAAATGTTATCTTTTATAAATAATTGATTATGTTTATATTAATTAAATCATTACGACTATTATGAAAAAGAAACTATATCTATTTGCTATTGCAAGTTTATTTGCAACATCTACCATGTTTGCGCAAACTTCTAAAACTTTTGTCATAGATGCTGGACATGGCGGTTTTGATAAAGGTTCAAATAATGGAAATATTGTAGAAAGTGAATATTCTTTAGAATTGGCTCAAAAAATTCAACAATTAGCTAAAAAGAAAAATATCAATGTTATTTTAACGAGAGATGGGAATGATTTTCTTGATTTACAATCTCGTGTTGATAAAATGCATGAATTGAATCCTGAATTGATTATCTCTTTACATTTGAACAACGCGATGAATAATAGCTTGAAAGGTGCCGAAGTTTTCATTAAAAAAGATAATACAGACTCTCATACAGAGAAAATTGGAACTGAATTAGCACAATTAGTTAGTATCAATTCAATCGAAAATAGAGGCTTGAAAAAGGCTAACTTTAAAATATTAAGAGATTCTAAAGTACCAACTTTTCTAATCGAATTAGGTTTCGCAAGTAATCCTACTGATGCCGAAACTTTGAAAAGTGCTTATCATAAAAATCAATTAGCAGAAAAAATTGTACAATTTTTAGAGAATTATCAATCGATATAAAACGAAAAAAAGGACTTCAAATTGAAGTCCTTTTTTATATTTATTTTCAAATTATTTTAATCACAATTTCCGTCTACATCACAAGAAGCACCATTTTGCAGTTGATCCAAATGATCTTTTTCGTAAGCCTGTGTCAAAGCAGAAACGAAATACTCGACAGGTTGAGCACCAGAAAGTGCATATTTACGGTCAATTACGAAAAACGGAACGCCAGAAACACCAATATTACGTGCATCTAAAATATCCGAAGCAACTTCAAAAACATTTGCATCAGAATTTAGCATTTCAAGAACTTCGGTTTTGTTCAAACCAATTTCTTCACCCAATTCAGCCAAAACTTCATAATCAGCTACATTTTTACCTTCAGTAAAATACGCTTTAAAAAGTCTTTCTTCTGCTTCCGAACCTTTTCCATTCGCTTGCGCAAAATGAATCAATCGATGAGCATCTCCTGTATTGACAACTTTAGAATTTTGTTGTTGAAAATCAATTCCAACAGCTTTTCCCATTTCAGCCAATTGATTATTCATTGCCGAAACTTGTTCTTCCGAAATTCCTTTTGCTTCGATCAAATAATCATTCACAGAAGTAATTTCAGTTTTTGATAAATCAGGATTTAACTGAAAACTTTTCCATTCAACCTGTATTTTATCTTGATAAGGAATTTGCGTTAGAGCTTGTTCAAAATGTTTTTTTCCGATGTAACAGAACGGACACATTACATCCGACCAGATTTCAATTTTCATATGGAAATTTTTGGTGTAAAAGTTTGTAAAAATACGCTTTTTATTTGAATGGATTCGGTTATTTTTCGGTTAATTTAATCTTGAAAAATTATTAACAAAATCTTGAAAAATAATCGTGCTAAATTGAGTTTTAAATTTGTTTAAGACAAGGTTTAAATTACCTTTGCAGTGAACCAAGATAAGATGATTAGTTTCATTTTTATTCCAAAACAAATAACGAACAAACAATATGTCAACACACGTAGTAGTCGGTCTTCAATGGGGTGACGAGGGAAAAGGAAAAATTACAGATGTATTAGCCGAAAAATCGGATTATGTTGTACGCTACCAAGGTGGTAACAACGCTGGTCATACGGTATATGTAGGCGATGATAAATTTGTCTTACACTTATTACCTTCTGGAGTTTTACAATGCAAAGGAAAATGTATTATTGCGAATGGTGTCGTAGTAAATCCTGAAGCTTTTTTTGCAGAAACTGAACAATTAGAAGCAAAAGGTTATTCTACAGATCACGTTTTTATCTCGAGAAGAGCGCATATCATTATGCCTTATCACATTTTGTTAGACGAATATCGTGAAGAATTTGCAGGAAAAGATAGTCAAATTGGTACAACAAAACGCGGAATTGGTCCTTGTTATGAAGATAAAGTAGCTCGTGTTGGTATTCGTGCAATTGATTTATTAAATCCTGAGGTTTTAGCAGAAAAAATCAAAGAAAATTTAGTGGTTAAAAATGCTTTATTCGAAAAATTATTCAATAAAGAGCCATTAAAATTCGAAGATATTTACGAAAAATATTTAGCTTACGGAGAGCGTTTGAAAGAACGTATCATGGATTCTGAATTAGAAATCAATCATGCGATTGACGAAGGTAAAAATGTATTATTCGAAGGTGCGCAAGCATTAATGTTAGACATCGATTTTGGTACATATCCATTCGTTACATCATCTTCTCCTACAACTGGTGGAGTTTGCGTTGGTGCTGGAGTTCCTCCTACAAAATTGAAAAATTTGATCGGAGTTTCGAAAGCATATTGTACACGCGTTGGTAACGGTCCTTTCCCTACAGAATTGGACAACGAATTAGGAGAACAAATTCGTCAAGTTGGTCACGAATTCGGAGCTTCAACAGGTCGTCCACGCCGCACAGGTTGGTTAGATTTAGTAGCATTGAAACACGCTTGTATGATTAACGGAATTACACATTTAGTGATTACTAAATTAGATGTAATGTCGAATATTGATACAGTAAAAGTTTGTACAGGTTACAAAACAGAAGATAGAAAAATCATTGATTATTTTACTTCTTCTACAACTAAATTAGCTGATTACGAAGCACAATACGACGAATTACCAGGATGGAAAGAAGATATTACGAACGTAAAATCTTTTGATGAGTTACCGAAGACAGCGCAAGACTACATCCACTATATTGAGAAATACTTAGGAATCGAAGTTTATTTAGTTTCGGTTGGACCAGAGCGTTCTCAAAACATTATTAGAACAACTTTATTTTAATAAATTAAATAGTATAGCCTGACTTTTTTGTTGGGCTATAACTTTATGAGATATTTTTATGAACGAAATTTTAGAACGATTAAAACAATTGAATTTAGGTATAGATTCTATCGTCCCGATGAAAGGTGGTGATATTAACGATGCTTTTCGATTAGAATCGTTTGATAAAAAATATTTTTTAAAGGTAAATTCCGCAAACAACTTTCCTCATCTTTTCAAGAAAGAAGCACGTGCTTTAGAAGCCATCAAAAAGACCAAAACATTTTCGGTTCCGAAAGTGGTAAATGTTGGCGAAGCTGGAAAAGATTTTCAATATTTATTATTAGAATGGATGGAAACCTCTACTCCAACTGTTGTAAATTGGGAAAACTTAGGAAAAAATTTAGCAAAACTTCATCAAAATACAAGTAAACAATTTGGTTGGTCAGAAGATAATTACATTGCAATTGTCGTTCAGCCAAATAGTTTAACAGATTCTTGGAGCGAATTTTATGCAAAAAATCGCATCATACCAATGATGAAACTACTGCAAAACAAACAATTAATCAATTCAAAACAAATAAAATCTGCAGAGAATTTATGTAAACAATTGAATTCGATATTTCCAGAAGAAAAGCCAGCTTTATTGCATGGAGATTTTTGGAACGGAAATATTTTAGCCAACAAAAAAGGTGAATTCTCGGTTATAGATCCTGCAATTTATTATGGTCATCGCGAAATGGATTTGGCTATTGCAAAGCTTTTTGGAGGATTTGATGATGTATTTTTTGATGCTTATCACGAAAATAATCCTTTAGCACCAAATTTCGAAGAGCGTTTACCGATTGCACAATTATTTCCATTGCTGATACACGCTTACCTTTTCGAAGGTTATTATGTGAAAGATGTGCAAACCATTTTGAAAAAATTTTAAAAAACAAAACAAACAAATACAATGAACAAGTATCAAAATCCTTTAGAATCGAGATATTGTAGCGACGAAATGCTATATATCTTTTCTCCTGAGAAAAAATTTACAACATGGAGACAGCTTTGGATTGCTTTAGCAGAAATTGAAAAGGAACTTGGATTAGATATTACAGACGAACAAATTCAAGAGTTAAAAGATAACGCAACTAATATTGATTATGATGTTGCTGCGGCTTACGAAAAGAAATTTCGTCACGATGTAATGGCTCACGTGCACACGTACGGAGATGTTGCACCAAGTGCAAAAGCGATTATTCACTTAGGTGCTACTTCAGCTTTTGTTGGCGATAACACAGATTTGATTCAGATTCGTGATGGATTTCAACACGTAAAAGGACAATTAATCAATGTGATTGATGGTTTAGCGAAATTTGCACGTCAATACAAAGATTTACCAACTTTAGGATTTACACATTTCCAACCAGCACAATTAACAACAGTTGGAAAACGTGCAACTCTTTGGTTACAATCTGTTTTATTAGATTTAGAAGAATTAGAATTCAGAATATATACGTTACGTTTTCGTGGAGTAAAAGGAACTACTGGTACAGCAGCTTCTTTCAAAGAGTTATTTGATGGAGATTACCAAAAAGTAAAAACATTAGACAAAAAATTGTCTGAACGATTCGGATTCAAAAATGTTTTTGCAGTTTCTGGACAAACTTACGATCGTAAAATTGATGCACAAGCATTAGAATTATTATCAAACATTGCTCAATCTGCACATAAATTCACAAACGACTTACGTTTATTACAAAATTTAAAAGAGATTGAAGAACCTTTCGAGAAAAATCAAATTGGATCTTCTGCAATGGCATATAAACGCAACCCTATGCGTTCTGAGCGTATAGCTTCTTTAGCGAAATACGTGATGTCTTTGGCAACTTCTCCTGCAATGGTTGCGTCTACGCAATGGTTCGAAAGAACGTTAGATGATTCTGCCAACAAACGTTTAGCGGTTCCTCAAGCTTTCTTAGCGATTGATGCAATTTTAATCATTTGGAACAATATTTTAGATGGTTTAGTCGTTTATCCTAAAATCATCGAGAAGCATATCGCAGAGGAATTACCATTTATGGCAACTGAATACATCATTATGGAAGGTGTTAAAAATGGTGGAGATCGTCAAGAATTACACGAAATTATTCGTACACACTCTATGGAAGCTGCAAAACAAGTGAAAATGGAAGGAAAATCTAACGATTTGATTGAGCGTATTATTGCTGATGATAATGTGAAGATTGATAAAGAAAAATTAGTCGAATTATTAGATCCGAAAAACTTTACAGGATTTGCTTCTGAGCAAACAGAAGAGTTCTTAAAAGATTTGGTTGATCCAATTATCGAAGAAAATAAAGCACTTTTAGGCGCTCATACAGACCTTAAAGTGTAAACACGCTTAAGACAAACACATGAAACAAAAAAAAGACTTCCGAATTGGAAGTCTTTTTTTAATTTTAACCTTTAATCAATTTCAATCAATGAGAAAATTCTTTCTGCTTTTTGCACTTATTTGTTCTTTTCAACTATTTGGACAAATCAAATATATTACGAATAAAGAATTTACTGTACAAGGAAAAGCCTTTGATAATACGCCTTTTTATCATAGAATCGATACCAACAAATACACAAATCTTCCCGAAAAAGTAAAAGGTTTATTTACTGCTCCCGCTGGATTATATGTTACATTCAAATCGAATACATCACAAATAAAACTAGATTGGACAACTCGTTCTACTTATTTGGGCGCGAATACAACTGGAATTATGGCGCGTGGATTGGATTTGTATATCAAAGAAAACGGAAAGTGGGTTTTTGCGGGTGCGGCTTTACCAAATCAGCAAAATATCAAAAGTGAATATGATATTGTCAAGAATTTATCTAAAACAGAAAAGGAATTCATGCTTTATTTACCACTTTGGAACGAAATTACAGACTTAAAAATAGGAATTGATGCATCTGCTAATTTTATCAATCAACCGATTGTATATAAAAAGAAAATCGTGGTTTATGGTTCGAGCATTGTGCAAGGTGCGTCGGCAAGTCGTCCTGGAATGAATTATCCATCAATTTTAACACGAAAAACTGGTTATGAATTCATTAATCTTGGTTTGAGTGGAAATGCTAAAATTGAAATTGAATTAGCTGAAATGATTAAAGATATTCAAGGGGTTGATTTGTTTATCTTAGATTGTGTTCCGAATAGTTCACCCGAAGAAATCAAAAGTAGAACAATTCCGTTCGTCAAATTACTCCGAAAATATCATCCAAAAACACCTATTTTGATGGTAGAAAGCTTGATTCGACCAATGAGTAAATTTGATTTAACTGCTCACGAAGATATGACAAGACAAAATCAAACCTATCGTGCACAATACGATACATTGATAAAAGAAGGTGCAAAAGATTTGTATTTATTGAAAGGTGATAATTTAATCGGTTCAGATAACGAAGGTTCTATAGACGGAATTCATCCAAATGATTTAGGTTTTAGCAGATTATCAGAAGCAATTGAGAAAAAAGTAAATGAGATTTTGAGTAAGAAATAGATCAATACTTAACTCCGATTTTACGTAAAATAAAACCTAACAACCAAATTGGTCCAACCAACAAAAATTGTAAGTCTTTGAGAAAACTTGGCTTCTTCCCTTCTATTTTGTGACCTACAAATTGCAGAATCCATGTAATGATAAAAACTACTAAATAAACTATCCAAGATTTTGTACCGAATTGAAGATTGCACAACGAAATAAAATATTCCATAATCAACATTAGAAAAATCATAATAATACCAACGACAACCGATAATCTAAAATAAAAGATTGAAACAATTACCAACGCAATAATTGACGCAATGCTCATATAACCAAAGTTCTGTACATACAAATGCGGTGTTGGAATGTAGGAAATAAAACCAAGAATCGTCCAAAAGATGAGTGGAACACAAATCCAATGAATGGTTTTGTTTGTCCCATTTTGATGACTTTCTCCATATTCACTAAAAAGTTCTTCTATTTTTCTCATTTTGGATGATTTTATATTAAATATAAATTAAAATTAGATAAGATCTAAAAATTATAAATAAGTTTAATAACTCAATATAGTAATTCATATATTTGAAAGCAATATTCAAAATAGAATTTTAATAAAATATGATTATCAGAACTGATGAAAAATTAAAACTTGAAGTTAAAAAAATTTTCATTGATAAGTGGAAGACAGATTATATGATTTCAAAATATAAAATTCATTATGTCGATAATTTGGAATCATTTGTTTATTTAGAAAATAACACAATTGTAGGGCTTTTAACTTTTGTTATTGAAAATAATGATATAGAAATTGTTTCATTAGATAGCTTTAAAGAAAATAATGGAATTGGTTCTCTTTTAATTAACGAAATAATAAAATATTATAAGATTAATAATTTTAAAAAAGTTTGGTTAGTAACTACAAATGATAATTTACATGCATTGAAATTTTATCAAAAAAGAAATTTCAATATTTCTAATATTTACTTAAATGCAGTTAATAAAGCAAGAGAGATTAAACCCTCTATACCTAAAAATGGCTATGATGACATTCCTATCTTACACGAAATCGAATTAACTTATTTATAAAATGATTTTATACGAGAAAGCCAACATCTAGATGTTGCCTTTCTCGTATACTTTGGAGCAACGACTCGTGAAAAGAAACACGAAGTGTTGATCTATATTATAAAAATTTTAAGCTTGCATGACAAAAATTGCGGGACGTTTATGAAAATCATACTTTTCATTTTTCCACTCTTTGATAGATAACGTGCGGATATCTTCGTCCTCTAATGTAATGTGACACGCCACACAAATCTTGGTTTCGGCACGAAGAATTTTCGTTAAATCGTCTACCATTTGATTGTTACGATACGGCGTTTCCATAAAAATTTGAGCAATTCCGGTTTTCACACTTTCTGCTTCCAAATGAGCCAATTTCTTTTTACGTTCCGTTTTATCGATTGGTAAATAACCGTGAAAAGCAAAGTTTTGACCATTCATTCCAGAAGCCATCAACGCCAACAAAATCGACGATGGAC
>RRZT011158719.1_pt1 | contig 17430 bp, 14 predicted proteins | sample 2165551 | NCBI WGS metagenome assembly RRZT01 (sample SAMN10456910, study PRJNA506462) | wastewater metagenome | biome: wastewater; feature: sludge; material: wastewater sludge; isolation source: wastewater sludge with Escherichia coli K12::gfp cells carrying plasmid... | place: USA: Moscow, Idaho...
CAGCCCCCAGAAGGCAAGGCCCACCCAGTAGTTCTTGTGGAGCAGATCCAGCACGGGTTTGAGCCAGTAAACAACTGGGATGGCTAAAACGGCATAACCACAGCCAGTGACCTCAAGCATTGCCCAGCCAAGGACGACAACAGTCATCAAAAATATATTAATTAAATCTTTCACGGTGACCTCCCTTAATATTTCACATCCATATTATCGCGATTTCATAAAATGCAACCTTAAGAAGGCTATGATTAAATCATTAATGAGTGAAGGCATAGGGTAATGTTCATTAGTAGAGTCGGCAACATTCGCCATCAGAGCTAAAAAGTTTCACGTATGAAATTATCTGAGCCGTCATGGCTGCTGCCTAAAGAGAGAGCATATTTATTGAGTACTACAGCATTTGAAAACGAACAAAAAGCCGCACGGAGGCGGCCTGTGGTGCGATGTTTTATCAGAATGGGTAGACAAAGAGCTCTGGTTTCCCTTGTTCAAGCAGGTAGGGAAATACGATCTTGTCGCTATTATTTATTTTGACTTGTTGAGGAGCTAGGTACAGGAAGGCCCAAACTGGTAGCTTCTCACTGATCTTGCTGTATACGGCTTGTTCTGGTGCGTGGCTAGCCGCTCCATTCGTAACATTAATAAAATTAAAATCCGTGTCATGGCCGGAAGTGAATGCATAAGCATCCCCTTGAGCTCCAGTAATAAAGGCTGGTGCCTTGTCTTGATTCGGCTCTACGATTCGTACCTTAATAGAGCACATGTCCGAGACCTTGCTTTTACCGTTGGTCCAAGTCGGACAATCCCATTCGTTGCTGTAAAAATGATATGTCAGGTTGCCATCTTTTTCGTACAGCAGGTCGAATTGAACACCCAGATCGGTTAACGATGACTCGATAGAAAGTTTCACATGAGAAATCAATTTGGTCTGAGCATCGGCTGACGATGCCGCCTTAATTACAGGCATCCAAGCTATCAAGCTATTCCGGGCACCATGCTGCTTGGGGCCAAACGCCCAATTAGCCATGTTGACTACCCCACCTTGCCAGTTTGATAGGCCTCCCACACTGGGAGCGATATAGCCGGACATCACATAAGCTGCACCAAAGGTTTTGGTATCTGTCATGCGTTCCAACTGATCACTTGGTACAGCAGCATCCTTAATTCCAGTAATCAAACCACCAGCCTCGGCAATATTGTAGGCGCGACTGTGCTCTGTCTTGTACCGGTAGCTATTTGGTGTCATGGCACAACCAGAGGCCAACCCCAGCCCGGTTGCAACGATTATGGTGGTTAGTTTTTTCATCATTGTTATGTCTCGTGTGGAGCTTGTCATAGGGTGGCATGAATCCTATAAAAAGCAACGAAATGCATCTATCTGATTGAAATTATTAAATATATGTACATAGCGAATATTTTTACTGTTGCTGGATAGAACGCCTAAGCTGGGTTGCAACATTAATGACCTGGGGTGTTGTAGCAGCCCACAGTGAGCTACATAGGAGCTTTGATTTGGATGTTCTACTGGTTTTTTCGATCCGCATCTTTCACCTGTGAAATTTTAAGTTTCTCTCTGTAGAGATATGCAGCAGCTACCGCAACGCCTAGAAGGAAAAGGAATAGAGTGACCAAAATTACGATGCTGTTCATAAAACGCCCTCCAAATGGTATGGAAAACTATGCATTACGCGGTCAGGTTGATCAATAAGTTATTGATTTTTATGTGACTTTGTCTTTTCAGAACAAAGTTCAGTTGCAGGGTTTTACAAAAACGCGCTCGTCCGCCTAACTCAGTGTTAGGGGCCGCCAGTTGACTAGCTTTATATTATTTTTCATATAGATAGCCCCAGGGTGCATTCCGATACCATCGTAGCCGATAGCTCATTAATCCCTCCCTGAGGCTGTACGGGAAACTACCTTCAGGAACAGCGGCCGTTTTTGTAATTCGTTTGCGCTAAGAGCCGAGTCATGACAGAACGCCCATCTCATCGAGGTGCTGGATCAGTGTTCCTAGTAGACGTTGGCTGCTGCGAGAAAGCCGACGCAACTGCATCAACTGATCATTGAGTTGGCGTATCAGGGCAAAGCCTTCCTCTGTGGCCAAAATGACTGGTTTTTCCCAGTCATGTGCAGGTGTAAATGTCGCTTTGTAATACGAAAACTGACCATTGCGCGGCAGGTAATGGCTAAGAACCTTGTGCTTCCCCGATCCTTTTGGCTGTTCAATGAATTGGTTGTAGTACCAGTGGCATTCCAGCTTGAATTGACGAACTCGTGCCCTGCAACCGAAATGGCCCGGATAACCGGGGGTCTGCCTGGTTCTGTGTGCTCGATTGTGTTGCCAAAAATGGTCGCAGAGTCGATTCGCTAAAAACTCGTAGCGCCTCTGCTCAATCTCCGCCATGTCATGGATGGCGATGAGGAACTCCCCGCACTGCTGTAGTGCCATACGGGTGGCGTTATCCCGATCTGCTTGAGTCGTCTGTTTGCGACTGATTATTCGCCATGCCTCCGCCATGCGGGAAATGTTCTGTTGTGTCATACATCCTCCTGATCTTGGTTATGACACCACAGATGTTAAACATGAGGCTGCAAAAACCTACGCTCTGTATCTGCCCTTTTGGGGCGTTCTGAGAGATATTGCAGGTCCCAAGATGATTACTCCCGCTCCAAAGACCTATCCAATTCCTTTCCAATAGCTTATCTGATGTGGGACCCATCAATAACGAACAATCAAGCGCTGCAACATGGTGCAAGGACCTTGGAAAAGTCGTTCCACCAATGATGTGGGACCTGCCTGTAATGTGGTAGATCGCTGTGCTGTTCGTGGGTGAGCACGCCACCGATCATGATGATCGGCAACTACCGACCACAGCGCTCATTGGTGCTGTCATCAACTGACCTTAGGGTAGCAAAGTACAGCAGTCGTTCCTGGTGTTAGGCCACAGGTGCGAGATCGGCCAATCCAGACGTTCGCGTGTCAGCTGTTCGAGGGCTGCTATGCGACGGGTACACTCCGTTGAGGAAAGTCGCAAGTTAAGTATTCCCCCTAGCTAGTATCTACAAATTCCAGCACCATGGGGATGCTCTTATGTGACCATAAAAAATCGAGCTAGTAGATAGCAAAACACTAGCCAAGAACTAATGACCTAGAGGTCCCGTCTGGTATGGCGACACAACAAATTCAATTGAAAACCGTTCATGAGCTACGCACCTTCCATGTAGATGAACGGCCGCAACGCTTCTTCATCCCTGCCTACCAGAGAGGATACCGCTGGACCTCACTCCAGATAACCCAACTGTTGGATGACTTCCGCGAGTTCACCCAACGACCTAATCCTCAGCCTCAGGAGTTCTACTGCCTACAACCCTTAGTAATCAAGGCTCGGCCACAAGGGGACTGGGAGGTAGTCGATGGCCAGCAACGCCTGACTACACTGTTGTTGATCCTCCGTCATTTCAACGAACGATTGGCAGAGCGCTTCCGCCAACCACTCTACCTGCTGGATTATGAAACTCGCCCCAAGCTGGCGGGCTTTCTAGACGAGCCGTCGCCGGCACTAGCGGATACTAACGCCGACTATTTTCATCTCTATCTGGCCATGCAGACAATAGAGAGCTGGTTCGCCCAGCACGAAAGCGAGGTGGAAGCGATCAAGGCTGTGATACTAAACCAGGTCAAGCTTATCTGGTTCGAGTTGGCCGAAGGGGACCATCCAGTCGAGGCCTTCACCCGGCTGAATGTAGGTAAAATACCGCTAACATCAGACGAACTGATCCGCGCGCTGTTTCTGCGCCGAAGCACCGGTGCCGGAGCGGATCCCACAAGTGCCCAGTTACGCATCGCCTACGAATGGGACCTACTGGAAAAAGCTCTCCAAAACGATGCTTTTTGGTACTTCATAAGCAACAAGCCTGCTCCCGCCCAGAACCGCATCGGCCTATTGTTTGAACTGGTAGCGCAACAAGACGGTTTACCGCAGGCATGGCAACACGACGCCTATGCCGCTTTCCATCACGTCAATGGGCGGCTCAAGGCATCTGGTGCCAGCGTTGCGGACGAGTGGGGACGCATTAAGTCCAGCTTTCTGCAGTTAGAGGAATGGTTTGAGGACCGAAGGCTCTTCCATATGGTGGGTTATCTGGTTCATCAAAGCGTCGGTATCAACAGCATTCGCCAACTGGCGCAAGGCACAACTAAGAGCGGTTTCGAGCTGACTTTGCGTCGAGAGATCTTCAAATGCGTTACAGGATATGAGCTGTCTGTTCCTGTGCAAGAGGCGGTTGTACGGGAGCGACTGCTTACACATATGGATAGACTCAGCTATGACCGTAAGGTGAGCCACGTACGCATCCGTGCATTGCTTCTGCTGTTCAACCTCGCAACCTTGTTGCAAGACGGGCGCTCCAACCTGCGTTTCCAGTTCGACAGTTTCAAGACCCAGTGCTGGGATATCGAGCACATTCGTTCCGTTAGCGACGACAGGCCTGGCCGTCCTGATACGCAAAAGACCTGGCTGGAACACTGCCTTAGATTTCTCGCTGCGCAAGGCACAGCCAATGTTTTATGCGAAGAGATTGATACCTACTTAGCTGACCAAGCTCTCTCTAAGACTCCGGAAGTGTTTGACGATCTGTATGACAGAGTGCTGGAGTTTTTTGCCGAAGCTAAGGAGTGGGAGGAAGAGCATGGCTTGGGCAACCTGACTCTGCTTGACGACCATACCAACCGCAGCTACGGCAATGCCGTGTTTGCGTTAAAGCGTCAACGACTACTGTCGCTAGATCAGGCCGGCATCTTCGTGCCGCTGTGCACCCGCAACATCTTCCTTAAGTGCTACAGCCCACAGGTGGGCAACACTCTGTTTTGGACCGAACAGGACAGAGAAGCATACGAAACAGTCATGTTGGATACACTCACCCGCTTTTTCTGCGGTAGCAGGAGAGGAATGCAATGAACTTAGGTCAACAAATCAGCTACATTCAACTGCTGCAGCGGCACACACACATCCAGATTCCGATTATCCAGCGTGACTACGCCCAAGGCCGACCTGATGAGCAAGAGGTACGTGATTCCTTCCTTGCCGCACTGGAAGATGCCTTGCTCAAGCCTGCTCATGACACCAGCCTGCCGCTGAATTTAGACTTCATCTATGGCAGTGTTGAAGCATGCCATGGAAAGACACACTTCCTTCCTTTGGACGGACAGCAGCGTTTAACCACTCTGTTTCTACTTCACTGGTATCTCGCATGGCACGATGACGCTTGGGAAGTGTTCACAGCACTATTCGTGGCAGACGGCAAATCCCGTTTCTGCTACGGAGTGCGCCCCAGTAGCAATGATTTTTTTGATCAGTTGGTGGCGTACCGTCCAACCGAAGCAGTGGACGAAGTGGCTTCGCTCGCTACCATGTTGTGCGATCAACCTTGGTTTTTCCGAAGCTGGCTGCGCGATCCAACTATCCAGTCTGTCCTAGGCATGATGAATGCCATCCATAAGCGTTTTGCAACGCATTCGAGCTTATTCGCCAGACTGATAGACGAAGTTCGTCCAGCAGTCACCTTTCAACTCTTGGGTCTGCATGACTTCGGCCTATCGGATGACCTTTACATCAAGATGAATGCCCGGGGAAAGCCTCTCACTGCTTTCGAAAACTTCAAGGCTCGTTATGAGCAGTTGCTGAAAACCCAGCTCGTAAATCGCAGGTTTAATATCAGTGACCAATCATTCCCCGTCCATGAATACGTAGCCATCCAACTGGACACACAATGGGGGGACTTGTTCTGGCAATTCAGAGACAAAGTCAGCAACCTATTTGATCAGACTTTCCTACGCTTGTTTCGGGCAGTGGCTTTGGTGACGCGAGACTCAGGGAGAGAAGCATTCAACAACGATACCGAGCGGTTACGCAATGTGCATCAAACACTCTCATTCCATGACTACTATCGCCAGGATTGGCTGGATGAACATTTCTCTACGTCGCTCATTTATTTGCTGAATGCGTTACACGCCGAAGGAGGCAGATTATGCACGGGATTGCTAAACGGTCAGTCCTTCAATGAGTCAGCCATCTTGGGAAAAATTCTTAATCCTAACAACATTTCACTCAGCTACAGTGAGGCGGTGCAGTTCGCGGCCTATGTGGGCTATCTCCATAAACATCAGGGCAAACCAGAGCCAGAGGCATTCGATCACTGGATGAGGGTCATCAAGAACCTATCCGTGAACACCACTTATAACCGGATAGATGACTTCCGGCGTAGCGTTGAAAGTGTGAATGTACTGTTGATGCATGCGGACCACATTCGGGAGCATCTAGCAAATCCGGACAACTCCGTAGAGGGCTTCAGTAGAGTTCAAATCGGCGAGGAGCGTATCAAGTGCGCGTTGATGCTGGCCCATGAAGGGTGGAAGCCTCTGATCCAAGTAGCAGAATCGCATGGGTACTTCGCCGGACAAATTGACTTCCTTTTAGAGTTCTCAATGGTGACAGACAAGTTCAAAATGGCAGCACCCAGTGACTGGGCTGCTGAGCAGCACCGAGAGCTCCAGCATGCTTTTGAACACTACTGGAGCTGGGCTCGTGTCACCTTCTCGAATATGGGCTTAAAAGAATTGGGGTCGCATTGTTGGCAGCGAGCTCTTTTGAGTCTTGGTGATTGCTTATTGCAAAAGGGAAGAAATAAATCCTTCTTAGTGGACCGCTCAGATGATGAAGTCAGCTGGAAGCGATTCCTACGCATGGTGGGAAAGCGCGATCTGCTGAAAAAATTATGGGATCAAATGGACCCCAACATTGACTTATCTAATCAACTGGAGCGTGTCATATCCAGTGTGTCCGAGTGTGAAAGTTGGCGACGATTGATCGTCGGTACACCGGAGGTCATGGCGTTTTGTGAAGCTAAAGCTATTCGCTTTGAATCTAGCGAGAAGGTTTACATACTAAAACGTAGACAACTTAATGGTGAACATGCCGAGCTGCTCACATTCTGCCTCTATCATAAACTTAGGGCTAAATCGCAAACTTTTAACAATTTACATATAACCTATGTGACAGCAGTTGGTACTGCCTCCAGCCCTTATATCAAACTGACTTGCCTCCAGGCGGATAGATGGCCTGAATTCAGCATCGTCGCAGATCAGAGCCAATTCTGCATAAGAACAACATTACCAACCAAGGAAATTGAGCCACAAATTAGCGCAATGCTTAGAGATATTTTTCACAGCCAAGAACATGGTCACTATCAAATAGTGTCGAATAGCTATGACGTCGGACATGTATTGGAGCAACTAAATAATCACATCTCAACGGCGTCTGATTTACCTGAGCGAATCACTTCCTAAAGGACTCTCATTCCAAACATCAACAGGGTAGTGGAAGGCACAGTACCAAGGCCATAGGGTCACTACAGCACAGCCCGATATGGAGACATGACTAAGGAACTGGCAAGCAGGGCTGCCAGAACGGATGCAGAGGCGGCTTGCTACTTGAACGATAGGAACAATTATGTCTGAACGTATTGGGTATGCTGTTTACAGCAAGATAGAAGGTGGGTATCTGGTCACTGCATCACCGAGCAATTATCACTGGGATCCTGCTGCAGCACTGATGTATGAGACTACGGCTAAGGCTTGGGCATCAGCAAAACGTCGGGGACCAGGGTACGCAATTGCTGTTGTCATCAGCCGTGGCGAAGATGGTTCTTTGCATCATGAGGAGTTATCCCCTCCCATGAAAGCTGTTTCAGGCAGTTGGATTGTGCGAATCGAGGATACGGGACTGCCAATAGGCCCCCTATATGTCTCAAGCCTTAGTCGCGATGGAAAAAGTCGTGCATCTACAGAAATTTGTGACGCCAGAGGGTTTAGTCATCAGCAAGCAGTTGAGTTAGCGGCCAAATTCCAAGGCAGGCCGAATTGTACCGCTCACATCGAGCAAGTATCGGATTGAATTGATTCGCTATGCCGGTTGTGTCAATTATATTGATTCTCATATGAACCAAGTAAGTGGGTAAGGTTGCATGCATAGCAAATGGAGATGGCCAGCATTGAAGGTCGCCAGATGGGGGCTGCAACATGGTGACTTCTTCGAGCTTTACGATGTCGCCTATCAGTTTGGGATACCGATTCATGAGGCGGGTAAAGTTATGCTCTACCTTAGATCATTACGCTATGTGGAAAAGCAGGCCGAAACACGGCATTGCAAGCCGGAACCTGGGAGAATGGCTGCTCGCCGGATTTTTATCAAGGTACTGGCCATTCATCCAGAATCAATAAAAGTAGACCCTATAGTTCAGGAGAAAACCAACCTTACTTAGCCCTAATCCACTAATGTACAAAAAGTTCTTTCAACGTAGCTAAGTCACGATTGTCGAGCTATTTTATATCGAGAATTGAATATTCATTATTTAATAAAGCTCGAGAACTTATATCCTGCTCAACACCCCCTATAACCTTAATTACTCATGTAAAAATAATATTACATTGTTAATAGTAATGAATTCTCTCTTTCGGCTACACTTCTGTAATAGCGTGAGCTTGATCACGAAGGCATAATAATAATTGTACCTCTTCCCCATGAAAATTGCATGACCCTCATATAAATAGTACTCTTATGACTACACATATAAATAAAAATGGAAATCTTTATGGAAAAAGTAAAGCTCGTACCGGCCAAAAGGTTTTTTGTTGAAATGTTGACCAGGGATATAGATTTGGCTGATGCAATTTTGGACCTCATCGATAATTGCCTAGATGGAGCTATGCGTGTATTAAAAGGTAATAACAAAGGGCCCAAACCATATCATGGATTCCAAGTCGATATCAGTTACGATGAAAATCATTTCATGATAACTGATAATTGTGGCGGTATACCTAGACAAGTAGCTATTGACTCCGCATTTAGAATGGGAAGACATGACAGCGAACGGGACAAAGACCTACCTACTGTAGGTGTGTATGGTATTGGTATGAAACGGGCCATATTTAAAATTGGGGAGGACAGCTCTGTTGTATGTAATACAGACCATGAACGCTATCAAGTCAATATTACAAAAGAATGGATGATGGATGACTCTGATTGGGAGATACCACTTATTGATTTATCCCATGGGGATGACAGTAATTATGGGACTACAATAGAGATTCGTGAGCTCAGGGAAGGAATAAAACTCCAGTTTTCGAATCAAGACTTTATTGAACAATTACATAGTATAATCTCAACTCACTTCTCCTATATCATATCTAAAGGCTTGAACATCAGAATCAACAAAGAATCTGTCACCCCAAAAATATCTATAACTCGCTATACTAAAGACTTCTCTAATAAAGAAAACGTGATAGCCCCATATATTTATAAACATAGTATCGATGGTGTTGATGTGGAGGTAGCCATTGGCTTCTACCGTTCACTTAGTACAGATGAAGAAGAGCAGGATGAGAAAGACGGAAAGTCAGTGAGCACAAGCGCTGGCATAACCATTATCTGTAATGATCGGGTCGTTCTCCACAACGATAAAACACATATAACTGGTTGGGGTGAAGCAGGAGTACCAAGATATCATACTCAATTTATTGGCATATCTGGCGTAGTTATTTTCCAATCAAACTCTCCTGTGAAATTACCACTTAAGACAACTAAAAGAGGGGTGGATAGTAGCTCTCAAATTTATGCTTTAGCTAAGGATAAAATTAGAGAAGGTATAAAAATATTCACTGATTTCACTAATAAATGGAAAAAAGTTCCTAAGGGCGAGTTGTCACAGCATTTCAGAATAGAGGAAACAGAGTCAGCTCCCAGTATAATGTTATCCCAAAGAGTAAGAAAAGAAGATTGGAGTAATGTACGAAGGGATGGAGGTCAAGTCTTCAAACCAAAGCTACCATTACCTAGAGAAACCGACCCCACTGAACGAGTTATTTTTACTAAGAAGAGCAGTGAGATACAAGCTGTATCAGAATATCTCTTTGATGAAGTAAAACCCACTTCTTTCATTGGGGAGTATTGTTTCGACCAAATTCTTAAAAAGGTGTTGTGATATGTCTTCTGGAACATCAATACCATATCACCTGAGGCCAAATAAGGCTGTCGAGCGCGGTTTATTTATTCATTCACTACGGAAAATAGATAATTACTTCAACATCTCTGATTATTGTTACATCGGGTTTGGAGGCCCATTTCTAGAAGATTTTAAAGTGCTACATCATGAGTTGAAAATCACAGACATGAAATGCATTGAAATAAATGACAATGTACGACTGAGACAAATTTTCAATAAACCTTTATCATGTATTGATTTTGGTGATAATTCATGTTCTTCAACTGAATTTATAAATAAACACGAGTTCAATAAGCAAACAATTATATGGTTGGATTACGTTTCATTCAAAGACTTATATCAACAACTATCAGATATAACTCAATTATTAAAAAACCTATCTCATGGGGATATATTTAAAATTACGCTGAATGCAAACTCTGCGAATCTAGGTTCAATCAACGACATTTCAAATTTAATGGAGTATAGACTTAAGCAATTCAAAAAGCTGATTACTTCTGATTATGAACCACATAACTTAACAGAAGAGTCTATGCATTCCAGAGAGTTCCCTAATGCTTTATTAAAAGTATTAAAACGAGCTATAGCAAAAGGGATGGCATCATCTAATGACCTTGAAGTCATTCCAATAAGTGCTTTTGTTTATGAAGATGGGCAAAAGATGCTAACTATTATGGGAATTGTCATCGAAAGGGCTCAAAAAATAGAATTTATAGAAAAATCTAGAATTGAGTCTTGGGCTTATTACTCGAAGGATTGGAAAGAACCGATTAACATTACCCTTCCTGCATTGTCAGCAAGAGAGCGTTTATTAGTCGAGCAGATGTTACCTGATAGTAATTATGATGATATAAGAAGTGCATTAGGCTTTTATATTGGGTCAGCTGAGCAACCAGCAAAAGAGCAAATGGAAAGTTTCATATCATACTATCGTTCATTTCCTTGGTTTGGGAAGGTAGTCTTGTAATATTGTTGATACATAAGATGCCGGGGTTCAATCACCCCGGCATCTATATAAGAATGCAAATTTATTGATTATAGTTCTGGTCGTTCACCACAGCTCCAGCCTCTCAATGAGGCCCTTTAAGAAGACAAATAAAAAACCATTAAAATCAAATGCTTAAATTTAATGCAGGTAACGGTCGCGTAAGCATACAAAGTTTGCGATAATGTGTGGACTGAAGGTTATTGGAAGCACAGCGATGATTAAAAAACCATCTATAGTTGACCTGTTTAGCGGATGTGGAGGCTTCGGCTTAGGAGCTGAACTTGCCGGTTTCAGAACCGTTGCTGCAGTTGACATCGACGCAACCCTTCAATCTTCATATCGGCTCAATTTCCCCCATGCCCGCACCATTACTGGAGATTTATCCAAAATGGATGCCGAGTCTTGGCAAATGATACTTAACGGCCTTGAAGTTGATGGCGTAATTGGTGGTCCACCTTGTCAAGGTTACCGCCGAATGGGTAAATCTGATAAGGATGACCCAAGGCGGTCTCTGTTGGGACATTTTTTTAGAACTGTGAATATCATTCGTCCAAAATTCTTCATCATGGAAAATGTTGAAGGTCTTATGGATGAACGGAATCGTTATGAGTTAGAGAATGCAATACAAGTCCTTGACAAACACTATGTCGTTCTCGAACCAATGATCGTTGATGCATCTCTATATGGTGTTCCGACAAAACGGAAACGTGTGATTCTAGTTGGTTATGATCCAGAGCATATAACATCTCTAACCGCTGAGGATTTTAAACCAACCGAAGCCCCCACCATCACTGTTCATGACGCAATATCGGATCTGGCAGACCCAATATCACAATCCAAAGACAAGGATGATTTTGGTTGGGGAGGATATGCCAAGAATCATGATCTATCGGCTTATGCTATTCGCATGCGTGAAAAACCTGTTGATGGATTAGGGTGGGCTGAATCACTTCAAAAACAAAACCATGGTCTCATCAGTGGTTTTTTCGATACACAGCATACGATAGCAGTTAGAAAACGTTATTTAGAAACAGAACCTGGAACAGTAGACAGTATCAGCAGGGCTAAAAAATTAGCATGGGACGGTTTATGCCCCACATTGCGAGCAGGCACAGGCTCTGATAAAGGTAGCCACCAAGCCGTGCGCCCCCTCCATCCAGAGCAACCGAGAGTCATTACCGTTAGAGAGGCCGCAAGACTGCAAGGGTTCCCTGATTGGTTCACCTTTCATCCAACCAAATGGCACAGCTTCAGGATGATAGGTAACAGTGTATCGCCATTACTTTCAGAGGCTATTTTAGGTAGAATAAGAAAGAGACTCGAACTGAACAACATAGACTCTTCAAGAAAAGTAATGTAATTAAGCAGCGAGGTTGTATACCACCAATGGAAACCGTGCGTGATGTAACAATAAAGACAGGTATTGAGCCTTCATTTTTAGTCGAAACGCTTACAACAGACATTGAGCTTACTGATGCGTTATTTGACCTGATCGATAACTCTATCGATGCTGCAAGGGATAAAATCCTATCAGAGCATAATGTTAAATTTGATGACTATGGCCTTCCTGCTGATTACTCAAGCTATAAAATAATTTTAAGATTCACTGAAAATAGTATTACAGTTAAGGATAACTGCTCAGGATTTAATGAAAAAACACTAACCGATACGGCCTTTATCACTGGCAAAAGGTCAAATCATCAGTTTGGAATTGGCCATTATGGATTGGGATTAAAGCGAGCACTGCTTAAAGCAGGGGAAAAATTTGGATTGGTCACCGATAACGGTGAATCTAGATATCGTGCTATATTTAGCTCATCTTCTTTTGCTACCAATGGGAAAAATGAAATCCTAGCAAAGCAGCTTCATTCAAAAAATAAATCATATACGTTATTTACCGTTTCAGATTTATTTCTAGATATAAAATATCAAATCAAAGATAATGCCTGGTTTAATTATGCAATTAAAAAAATAGCCGTAAGATATGGTCTCTTTATCCAAAAGGGGCTATCGATAACGGTTACAAGATGTATATCAGGTAGCTGTTCAACAGAAACAATTAAAAGTTCTATCCCAGGCCTAAGGATGACCACCCCGCTCCTTCCTTTTACCGATAGAATTAATGACTTTGATGGGATAAACGTCTATTTTAATGTTGGTGTCCATGAAGGCTATCGTTTTTCTGGGGAAGCAGATCATGATACAAAAAATAATGGCCTCATTAGTGGAACATATGGCTTGTATTTTATAAGTAATGATCGAGTAATTGTAGATGCAAGCATAGACAAAAAATACGGCTTTACAACATCTTGGCATAATGAATATAGTGGTTTCATTTGCTTGGTACGAATGGTTGGCAACAACCCTGGTAAATTACCTTGGAACACAGCCAAGACAGAGCTAAAACTTGGCTCAACAATTTTTTTAGGTATTAAAGACAAAATAGAAGTTTTAGCAAAACAATATCGTTCCAGAGCGAAAGTATTAATTAAAGCATGGAAAGAAATCAAGTTGGACTCATCTATCTCTGAAGAGAATAGAAAAATAACTTTTGCTAAAATGACAGGAATTAGTCTTTCTAATTTTGCCAATATTCCAACATCAGCAGCCTTAGATAAACCCGATGTAAATGCCGTATCTATTAATAAACCTCAAGATACCAATGCAGGAAAACCAACAGGGAAAAATAACAGCGAAGCACAAAAAACTGCTTTTGAGGCTAAAGATCTAAAAAAGAGAGCAGAAAATAACAAAGATAAACATTCTCAAAATTGGACTACATTATTGCCGGCTAAATTTCCAATATCAGGGGATGAGCAAATATTAGACAATCTAATTATTGAGTCAATCGACCTAGAAATGAAGGTCGCACCTCACGCCAGTGCTATGCTATATCGCTCTATTATCGAAGCAGCATCCAAACGATTCGTTAAGAAAAGAGGCTTGTTCCAAGAAATTAAAGAGCACTATTATTCCAGAGGTGAAGGTAAGAGGAAAAATCACTCTGATGAATATAAGCAGCAACAGGGCATTGATTTAAGTATGATTGCTGATTGGCTAGTAGTGCAAAATAATATTTTTCCATTAGATGAACGTAAACAATTGAAGTTAGCTGCGAAAAAACTGAAAGAACATATCAGTACATTAAATGGGATTGTTCATGGAGTTCAACTCACCAATGATCCTCAGCTTTCTATTATTAGGAATGATACTATAGCGATCATTCGTTTTCTTGTGACTTAATAAAATACGGACACAATACAAACTTATCTTCTTTATAAAAGATAGTCTGACATCGGAACAATCCCGATATCAGATTATCTTTTATATAAAAAGTATTACTGCTATTCGCGAAAGGGCGTTACCATATCAATATTTCTATTTACCTTCTTCAAATCTCTATATGCCTGAAGGGCTGTTGCAATAAGGCAACCGCGCATGGGATCCCATACTGTAGCCTCCAAGATACTTTTATCTGACTGTTGTGTATGTATCCACTCAATAACACCAAGCGCAGTGGATTGTGTATACGTTCGGCCAGTAGTCATGACAGTTATAACCGCTAATGGAATCTGAGAAATCCACCCATACAAACTCAACGCGCACTCTAAGCTGATATAAGACAGTTCACGAGGACGTAATCTATTGATCAAATGCTCCAAGGGATACATAGGCATTGAACGAGCATCCGGCCAGACATAGAGACCTCCACCAACCTTTAGCAAGTTTCCAGCACGACATTGCCTCACAAGTGAGTTCTTCAGTTGTTGATGAGGCTCTTTTGGAAACATCAATGCTAGTTCATGATGTGCGTAGACCCAACAGTCATGTTGTTGGTCAAAGTGCCTTAACTGAGCGATCAGCTCTGATGATTTCATAGACATATCATAATCAATTTTGATTACTTTATGTATACTTGAGATTCAAGCAGCTCACATCCTCAGCAGATAAAAACCCTTGAACAAGCTCGAAAATTGCTAGAACAGCACTTAGAAGCTGTTCACAATCTCCTGAGCAACAGAGCCAGAAAGGCCATGAATGGACCCATACAGAACAATCCGCTACCACAATTTTGAACGGCACGGTATGGAACCCTATGAGGGGATGCTTGTGCAGGCATATCGAGACATCAAGCGGGTTGGACGTAACCTTGATCTTGTTACCCCACACCAAGAAGAAAATGGAGTGAGCGATAAAATATGAAGGGTGGCATATGGCGGCTCTTATGGCTGTACTTTTCATCTTAAAAGCGCTGTTCGTAGGATCAACTGAGCTGTTGTTTGACTTACTCGGGTTCCACAACGTGATCCTCTTCAAAGATCAGTTCTGGTGGGGGGCTGCATCTTGGGCGGCAGCTCTCGCGGTTCTGCTGCGCTGGACGCGGCCATAATCTTCAAAAACACATGGATAGCATGAAAACTCCATTCACTATTGAAAAACTATCAGCACAAGAGGGAGCTTGGAGAATCGATTGGTTTGGCAATGTGGCCTATCCAGACCTCAACAGGCGGCAATCTCAGCCATCCATTGCAGTTCAGTTGTCTCGGCACCCACGTCCCCACCCCATGAAAGAAACTGACAGGAAAGAGGTATGGTTGCCAATTGGACTTCTGCCATTTTTAAAGGTAGGCGACATCTGGCAACACGGTCAGGCAACCGGTGAAAATACCGCTCCGACAAAAGAAGCGTTTCTTAAGCTGAAAATAAGCGCTGAAACAACAAGCTTTTATAAAGCTGGCGGAAAACCAAATTCCGAAAAGTATGGGGCGTTACGTTCATTAATATACTGGCTACCTATTCATTTGCATCCATGGCATAGCGCACATACACATTCGAACTGCATCGTCATCACAGACCGAACTCAACTACAAATCATCATCCCTTGTATGGAGCTCATACGCTTTTACTTCGGATCTTCGAGCTCGCTTTTATCTACCCTTTTCAAACCAATGCTTACCCGAACTGAGTTAGCTAAACAGTACGTAAAACGCTCAGATGAATCTGTGTTTCTCCGTCTTGCTGATGGAATCTCTGGTGCATCCGCCGCAGATATTGCACGAATACTCTACTCCCCTGCGGCGTGGAGTGCGGCTTCTTTGATCGGAAAAAGTGCTCTTTCTTGCTCCAGCCTTGGTCTCCCAATCTACCCAAAATGCCGGTTTCCTTTTGACGGTGAAACAGATCTACACGTTTCTGGACAATGGCTCAGGCATGATGGATCGCAAGTTGGAACATTTATTGTTTATGAGATCCTTTCCTGTTCTCATGAGTTTCCGTTTAAATCCATCCGATATGTAGCTACTGGGAATAAAGCCAAATTCAAGCCGTCTGACTCGACCTCTCGGCCTGATCAACAAAAAAGTGAAAGAAAAAATGATGATGCCATCTTATTAACTGATTCAGATCCAGATGAGAAGAGACAGACTAGGCATGTACAGTTCATCTCAGCTAGTTCCAGATTCCCGGATCTCGAAACTAAAACCATTTTTAGAAACCCAAGTTTTTCGATTCCAAAAGATCAGCCTTACTCCGCTGCACCTTCTGGTGCATTCAGTGTCGGGGCTACAGGTCAAGGTAAGGGCATTACCCCCGTAGAAATCGAAAGTGGAGTACCCTCTCAACACTTTGATGTTCAAGAGTTACCTGAGTTCTTCCAGGCTGGGCTATCAACATTGCATAATGCGCTTTGCTTCACACTCATGACGCCTTACAGCCTAGCTGCATATGCGTTCCCGATCCCTGTCATCCATGACCCACAGATGAATCCCTACGCTACTTGCTTTACTCAAAATGGAAGCGAGAAACCAAGACGTCGCATGATGGGGTGCGTGCAAGTTGAGTACACCGACCGGGTTGAAGGGACTCTCATCATTGAGCCTATCTATGGCGATATACCTGAGGTCGTTTCGTTTGAGCTCTCTGAGGAGTTTTTTGATCTGAATTTGGTGAAAAAGCAGCTCCGTATTTATTGGGGTGAACAGACTGAACTTACAACTTGATTGAACACTTGGGGATCCAATAAATCAGTCCTTCATGAAGGAAAGTCAGCCCGTCACCATCGTCTTCAAGTCCCTCTTTCGCAATCTGCTGCCTGATACTGACATTCGACAACCCGTGAAAGTATGCCAGAGCAGTGATAGCCCACATTTTTTGAAATACTTTATCAGACATAGACATCTGAACCATTTCTGTAAGCCTCTTCTCCAGCACAGCTTTAGCCTGATTTTTATGCTTCTTTTGATGGATCTGCCTCACATCCAGCGCGCCATGCTGTTCCCGGTTCAGGTACGTAATCAGGGTGAGAGCGTGAACATTTTGTTAAATTTCACCCAGTTTTTTGAGACCCGCATTGAGTACCGTTTCCAGGTATTCACTGCTCATTCCTG
>RRZT012610022.1_pt1 | contig 17430 bp, 13 predicted proteins | sample 2165551 | NCBI WGS metagenome assembly RRZT01 (sample SAMN10456910, study PRJNA506462) | wastewater metagenome | biome: wastewater; feature: sludge; material: wastewater sludge; isolation source: wastewater sludge with Escherichia coli K12::gfp cells carrying plasmid... | place: USA: Moscow, Idaho...
ACTCTCGACCTCAACCTTGGCAAGGTTGCGCTCTACCAACTGAGCTACTCCCGCATGAATCCAGTTCGTGACGCACTAACAACATATTTGGAGCGGGAGAAGAGTCTCGAACTCTCGACCTCAACCTTGGCAAGGTTGCGCTCTACCAACTGAGCTACTCCCGCATTCTGTTGAATCTGTGTACCGTGCATCAGAGAGGCCGCATTATGACCATGTGGCCGTAATGTGTCAAGCGGCTTTGCTTACTTTTCCATCCGGGCGGTAGTTTGAGTGTTGCGGATTTCGGTGTGAATGTCAGCAGCCCGACTGTTCACCTCCAGGTGCAGTCGCCATTGGGTGTTGCCATTTGCGCTCGGGGGGAGGGTAACCTTGGCTTGCCATTGGTTTTTCGCGACGACGTCGAGTTTGTGACTGTTCTGGGCGACATTCGTGCCGGAAAGATGCCAGAAGATCTTGATGCCGGCTGCAATGCCGTTAACCTCGAGGGTGAACGGTTTGCCGGCTTCGGGTTGCATATCGCTTTTTACGGTGTACTGCTTGTCCTTGATGCGGAAGGTGCAACCCTTTTCCAGTTGCGGGCATTCAATTGCGGTTTCGGCCTTGATTTCGCCAAGCGTCTTGCGCCACCAGCCGGTGCGGTCGCCGTAAATGACCAGAAACAGTGCGACAGCCACCAGTGCGGCAAGGCTGTAACGCAGCGGTTTGTTGTTCTTGAAGGGTTCAAAGCGTTTGAGTTTCATTTGGTTATTCCCAAAAGGCGCGCAGCATGGCGACGCCTTGGCCGCCGCAGGCTATGGATTGTTCGATATCATTGAAAGTCATGCCGCCGATCGCGTAAACCGGGAATGGCCAGCCTTGTGACAGCAGCTGGTTGAATCTCTCCCATCCGAGTGGCGGAGAGTCCGGATGGCTGCGGGTCGGGGCGATGTGGCCCAGAACGGCGTAATCCAGCCCCAGCCGGCTGGCGGCGGCAAGTTCGGCGGCATTGTGCACGGATGCGCCGACCCAGTCGAGTCCGTTCGGGCGGCAGCGCAGGTCGGTCAGGTCGCGCGCTGCCAGATGTACGCCAGCTGCGCCGATTTCCCTGGCCAGGGCGGCATCGCGGTGCAACAGCAATGTGCCGTGCCGCAGGCGGGCCTGGATCTTTTCTGCGAGCTTGCGATAGCTGGCAAGACCGAGTTGTGGCTCTCGCAGAACCAGCCGTACTGGCCCGATAGCCTGGCGTTCGTCCAGCCGGTGCAGGAAGGATTCCTCGCCGAGTTCGGCTACGTTGGAAAACGCGATGACACTCGGCTGTGTCAGTCCGCGCAGAATCGGGCCGTTGGCGGGCAGGATCGGCGACACGGTTAATGCGCCGGGGCGTTGCCAGGCAAATGATTGCCCCTCGTGTGGGTGAGGTTCGCCGTGCCAGCCGGTGACGCGGAAAAAGTGCAGCCGCACGGTTGCGTGCGGGTAGGAGAAGGTTTGCACGACCCATGGCGTTGCGTGCGTGACAACGATGCCGAGTTCTTCTTCGAGTTCGCGAGCAAGCGCCTGTTGCGCGGTTTCGCCGGCTTCGAACTTGCCGCCGGGGAATTCCCAGTAGCCGGCGTAAACCTTGCTGGGTGGGCGACTGGCGAGCAAAAAACGCCCATCGGCATGCAGCAGAATTCCGGCGGCGACATCAATGATCTGGGTCATGGCGGGACTCACAAAAGCAACATGCGGCCTGTTGGCCGCATGTCGGGGTGGTGTGGCGAGGGATTTATTCGACTTTGGCCTTGGCGCGCAGGTCGGCCATCAGCTTTTGCAGAGCCTGGTTCTGCAATTGCTGCTGAATTTCGTTCTTGATTTCTTCAAAGGCCGGACCCTTGGCGTCGCGAACATCCTCGACCTTGATGATGTGGTAGCCGAACTGGCTCTTGACCGGCGCATCGCTGACCTTGCCCTTCGGCAGCTTCTGCATCGCGCCGGAGAACTCCTTCACGTAATTGCCGGGCATCGACCAGCCGAGGTCGCCGCCGTTGGCGCCGCTGCCCTTATCGGTCGACTTGGTCTTGGCCAGGTCTTCGAACTTTTTGCCTTTCTTCAGGTCGGCGAGGATGGTCTTGGCTTCGGCTTCGCTGGCGACGAGGATGTGGCGAGCGCGGTATTCCTTGCCGGAGAATTTCGGCTTGACTTCCGAATCATAGAACTTTTTCATGTCCGCTTCGGAAACCGGATGCTTTTGCACATAGTCTTCGATGAATGCGCCGAACAGGATCTGGTTGCGCGCCATCTCCATTTGGGCAGTCACTTCAGCGCTCTTGTCCAGTCCTTTCTTTTTGGCTTCCTGAACCACAATTTCGGAACGGATCAGGTCTTCGCGAATCTTGTTGCGCAGTTCCGGGCTGTCTTTCTGGCCTCGGTTGGCGAGTTGCTTGATGATGGTGTCGACGCGGGATTCCGGAATGGCAACGCCGTTCACCTTGACGAGCTTATCGCCGGCAGCCAGTACGGTGGCGGAAAGCAGGGCGGCGGAAAGGGCCAGTGCGATATGTTTTTTTTGCATGAAAAGCTTCCTTGGTTGACTGCTCGGTGGTTGGAGTCCCTCCGGCGCCGGCGGACTGATGCCGGAAGGCCGGATGCGTTATTGTGTCGACAGGTTGATCCTAATTGCTTCGATCATACCGAGAGTTTCTGTTGCCGGATAGCAGTCAGCTCTGGCTGTCGTCCTGCTGCACGATTTCGGCGTGACGCGAGATATAAAATCCTTGTGCGACGATAAATACCAGCGTGAGCGCGAGTGTGCCGAATAGCTTGAATTTGACCCACAACGCTTCGCTGAAGTTGAACGCGACGAACAGATTCAGCACACCCATCGTGGCAAAAAACACAGCCCAGGCCAGCATCAGGCGGGTCCAGATCAGGCGTGGCAAGCGGATCTGCTCACCCATCAGTTTTTCGATCAGGTTCACATCCTTCAGCCATTGTCCGCCGAGCAGAGTCAGCGCGAATACCCAGTACAGCACGGTCGGCTTCCACAAGATGAAGGTCTTGTTGTGCAACAGCAGCGTCGCGCCGCCGAGCACTGTGATCAGCACAAGGCTGATCCATAGCATCGTGTCGACCTTGCGGTGGCGGATCAAACAATAGAGGACTTGGGCGAAAGTCGCGCCGATCGCGGTAGCGGTGGCGGTGAAAATGTCATGGGTGATTGAATAGGCGCCGAAAAACAGCAGGACGGGGAACAGGTCGAAAAGGAATTTCATGGCGGATCACGAATGGGCAACTGCACGATTATGCCGCCGCAGCGGATAAAAAAAAAGCCGCGCCAACAGGCGCGGCTTGAAATACCACTGGAGATACACGAAGCATCAGCTTGCGTGGCGCACATGATATGAAAATACGCTGTAAGCTGCGTTGATCCGTGTCAACAAGCCGGAAATACCGCATGGAACGGCGGTATCTTGAAAAAGGGGAGGTGGCGAGCCCGACCCCCGGCACTGGCATCAAAAGCTGTGGCTGCTACCTTCCGGTCCTGACCAGGTTCACCTTCTAGCCATGCGGGGAGGCCCGCCATGGGGCGCGAACCGTCTGGTTCGCACAATGCGGCGCAAGTCTAACACGGATCCTGCGACACTCAAAGCAGCCGTTCGCCGCGCAGGTTGCACATGAAACCGTCGCGGGCGGCGTCGGGCGAATCGCTTGCGGCGAACAGGTAGTAGAGCTTCGCGAGCACCGCTTCGATGTTCATGTCGCCAGCGGGCAATGCGCCCAGCGCCTGCAATGGCGAACTGGTTGCGTAATGGCCGGGCAGCACGCGGCCGGCATGGCACTGCGAGCAATTGACGATCAGTGCGCCTTGCCTTACCTGTCGTTCCAGTGCAGTCAGCAATTTTGCGTGTTCGGGCAGGTTGCCGCTGCCGAAGGTTTCCAGCACCAGCGCCTGTAGCGGCGCCTCGAGCGCCGCGGCCTGCCAGTCGCAGGTAAACCCGGGATAGAGCTTGATTGCGGCGATGCGCGCATCCGGATCGATCTCGACACAATGCAACGGTTCAGTCGGTGCGGCGAATTCAGGCCAAATGCCGTTCCAGTTCGGCGCGGAAAACGCTTGATCGTGATCGGCATCTGATTTGCGCACGCGCGGACCGGGCAGCAGCCGGCCGCTGAAGGCGACGCGCACGCCGGCCCAGCCGCCGGCGGCGTTCTTCAGCGCGAGCGCGACATTGGCCGGAGCGTCGCTGCCCGCTTGGCGCCAGGGACGCTGCGAGCCGGTTAGCAGTACCGGCTTGGCGAGGTTTTCCAGCTGGAACGAAAGCGCCGCGGCGGTATAGGCGAGGGTGTCGGTGCCGTGCAGCACGACGAAACCGTCGAATTCGTCATGCCTGTCCGCGATATCGCGGGCAATGCGGTTCCACTGCGCCGGTCCCATGCTTGAGGAGTCGAGCAGCTGCGGGTATTCGAGCCATTCAAGTTGCAGCGCAATCGACTGTTGCCTGACCAGTTCGCGCAGCGGTTGTTCCAGTGCGCCGGCAACCGGGGTGAGGCCGTGATCACTGGGCTGGCAGCCGATCGTTCCGCCGGTATAAAGGCAAAGTATGCGTTTCATCAGGGTAAGACTGCTAGAATGGCGTGTTTGCAAAGCAGAATTCTAAGCCATGACGGTCATTGCCGATAACCGCAAAGCGTTTCACGACTTTTTCATCGAAGAGCGCCTCGAAACCGGCCTCGTGCTCGAGGGGTGGGAGGTCAAGGCGATTCGCGCTGGGCGCGTGCAGCTCAAGGAGTCGTACGTCGTCTACATGAACGGCGCATTCTGGTTGATTGGCGCGCACATTTCGCCGTTGTCGACTGCGTCGACCCACGTGAAGCCCGATCCGATCCGGTCACGCAAATTGCTGATGCACCAACGCGAAATAGAAAAATGGTCGGGTCGTGTCGATCGCGCCGGGTTTACCGTGATGGCGCTGAACCTGCATTACCAGAAGGGGCGGATCAAGCTCGAGATCGGCCTCGCGAAGGGCAAGAAACAGCACGACAAGCGCGAAAGCGAGAAAGATCGCGAATGGCAACGCGAGAAGGCGCGGCTTGTTCGTAGTGAGAACAAGCGCGGCTGATGTGTGTAAGTTGTTGATTTATTTGATATTTTTACGCAGTTGATCGCTCGCGGAAGCCTTGCGGATTTTCCAGCGGGCAAGATTCTGCTTCGATGCGCTCGACCCGGGCCGATGAAGGGCCGCTTCCTGCCCATTCCTGCAGCGCCAGCACGGCGCTTTCTTCGCCTTCCGCATGGATTTCCACGCTGCCGTCGCGCCGGTTTCTGACCCAGCCGCCGACACCGAGGCGGTTGGCTTCCCTTGCCGTGTGCCAGCGAAAGCCGATGCCCTGCACGCGGCCATAAACTCGGATTCGCCTGCTGATCATCGCGGACTCTCCTGAATTGGACGCACGAAGGGCACGAGGAAACCCGATTTGTCGGCTTCTTCGTGCCCTTCGTTTTTGAAACGACCTTGAGCGCTTATTTGATGCGCATGCCTGGTTTCGCGCCTTCATCCGGCGTTAGGATGTACAGGCCGCCGTCGCCGCTGGCGGCGAGCACCATGCCCTCCGACATGCCGAACTTCATCTTGCGCGGCGCGAGGTTCGCGACCATGACGGTCATGCGGCCCTGCAGGTCTTCCGGCTTGTACGCCGACTTGATTCCGGCGAATACGTGGCGGGTTTCGTTGCCGATGTCGAGCGTCAGCGAAACCAGCTTGTCGGCGCCTTCGACGGCCTTGGCTTCGACGATCTTGGCGATGCGCAGGTCGATCTTCATGAAGTCGTCGATCGTGATGGTTTCTGCAATCGGCGGGATGTCGTAGGCGGGTTGTTCGGTCATGGCGGGTTCCAGGCTTTGCTTGTTGGCTTCGACCAGCGCGTCGACCTGTTTCGGGTCGATGCGGGTCATCAAGTGTTGATAAGTGTTGATCGTGTGATTGGTTAGCAAGCTGTCTGCATCGGCCCAAGTCAGCGGCGTGACGTTCAGGAACGCCTCGACCTCGCCGGCGAGCTTCGGCAACACCGGCTTCAGGTAGACGGTCAGGATGCGGAACGCGTTGATCAGCACCGAGCAGACCTGCTGCAGTTCGGCGCCGCGTCCTTCCTGCTTGGCCATCTCCCAAGGCTTGTGCGCGTCGACGTACTGGTTTACTTCGTCGGCGAGCGCCATGGTCGAACGGATCGCGTGACCGTATTCACGTGTTTCGAATAGTTGGGCAATCTCGCCGCTCGCCGCCTGCAGGCGGTCGAGCAACGGTTGCTGACCGAGCTCGCCGGCGAGTTGACCGCCAAAGCGCTTGGCGATGAAACCGGCGGCGCGGCTGGCGATATTGATGTACTTGCCGACCAGATCGGCGTTGACGCGCGCGACGAAGTCCTCAAGGTTCAGGTCGATGTCCTCGATCTTGCTGTTCAGCTTGGCGGCGTAGTAGTAGCGCAGCCACTCGGCGTTCAGACCCTGGTCGAGATAGCTCTTCGCCGTGATGAAGGTGCCGCGGCTCTTGCTCATCTTCTGTCCGCCGACAGTCAGATAGCCGTGGGTGAAGATGCCGGTCGGCGTGCGCAGGCCAGCATATTTCAGCGTGGCTGGCCAGAACAGCGCGTGAAAATACAGGATGTCCTTGCCGATGAAATGATAAACCTCGGCGTCGGAATCGGCCTTCCAGTATTCATCGAAGTCGAGGCCGTTCTTCGCGCAGTAATTCTTGAACGAGGCGAGGTAGCCGATCGGCGCGTCGAGCCAGACATAGAAGAACTTGCCCGGCGCGTCGGGGATCTCGAAGCCGAAGTAGGGCGCATCGCGCGAAATGTCCCAGTCGCGCAGATCGCCTTCGAGCCATTCCTGCATCTTGTGAGCGGCTTCAGGCTGTAATGAGCCGGGGCGGGAAGTCCATTCGTTGAGGAAGTCCTGGCACTGGCCGAGCTTGAAAAAATAGTGCTCGGAAGTCTTCAGAACCGGTTTCGCGCCCGAAACCGCCGAGTAAGCGTTCTTGAGTTCGGTCGGGCTATAGGTCGCGCTGCAAGCCTCGCACGAATCGCCGTACTGGTCCTTGGCGCCACACTTCGGACATTCGCCCTTGACGAAGCGGTCGGGCAGAAACATGTTCTTTTCCGGATCGTAGAGCTGCTCGATTGTGCGGCTCACGATTTTGCCGTCGGCTTTCAGTGCGGCGTAGATGCGGTAGACAAGCTCCCGGTTCTCGGAGGAGTGTGTGCTGTAGTAGTTGTCAAAGCTGACATGAAAACCGTCGAAATCGGCGCGGTGCTCGGCGTTCACACGGTCGATCATCTGTTCCGGGGTGATGCCGGCCTTCTCGGCAGACAGCATGACCGGCGTGCCGTGCGTGTCGTCGGCGCAGACGTAATGGCAGGTATTGCCGCGCATTTTCTGCATCCGCACCCAGATGTCGGTCTGGATGTATTCGACGAGGTGGCCGAGGTGGATAGCGCCGTTGGCGTAGGGCAGGGCGGAGGTAACGAGAATCTTGCGGGTCATGGCCGGAGCGTTTGTCAAATCAGTGAAGGCGCGATTATAGCGCAGCTGGCCGGACTGTCCGACTTGCCCGGGATGCTGTTTTTGTAATCCTTGCCGTCAGGTCCTATATTTTACGAACCGACCAAGCGAGGACTGACATGCAGCTTCGGCGACATTTCGAAAGCCGGGAATGGCTGGCGCCGTTGTTGGCGGCGTTGGCAGGCACAGCGCTGAGCTTGATGCTGGCCGGCTATTTCAGTCAGCGCGGTCGCGAAGGCTCCTATACCGAATTCCAGCAGATCAGCGAAAAACTCGTGCAGACGCTCGAGCGTCGGCTCGATGGCTACCTGTACGGCCTGCGCGGTCTACACGGCCTGCTGCTGGTCCGAAACGGGCAATTGACTCGGGCTGATTTCAGCCGTTTTCTGTCTGATCGCGATTTGACCGATGAGTTTCCCGGTGTGCTCGGCTTTGGGTTTATTCGTCGACAGCCTTCACGTCCGCCATCGCCCAATGCATCATCCGTAGAACGTTACGTTGTTGAGATCGCCGAGCCGTTCGAGGGAAATGGCGCATGGCTGGGGATGGATTTAGCGGTTGATCCGGTCCAGCGTGCCGCCTTGCTGGTCGCCATGCGTTCTGGGTATGCCGTGCTGAGCCAGCCTGTCCGCTTGGTGCAGGACGCGCGCGGCGAGCGCGGCCTGCTTTATTTTCAGCCTTATTATGCGCCCGGCATGCCGCTTTCAAGTGTTGGCGAGCGCGAAGCCGCCCTTGTGGGCTGGGTGGGTGCGGCGATCGCGATCGCTCCGCTGATGGCGAACCTGCAGCAGCCGGTAGATAAACTGTTCGATTACGAACTCTATGCGGGTTCCTCTGTCGATCCGGTTTCGCTGCTGTATGACAGCGACACGGAAAAAACGACCGGGGAACGGGAGGCCATGGGTGATATGCCCGTGCGGCGACTGTTTGTCCGCGATGCCAGCATCCGCGTTGGCGGGCAGGAGCTGACCCTGCGGATCTCCAGCCTGCCCCGTTTCAATTCCCGTTATGTCGACGATTATGGCTTGCCGTTCGGGTTGGTCGGACTGGTCATGACCGGACTTCTGAGTTGGGCGCTGTGGCTGGTTGGACGTACTCGTCGTCGTGCATTGAAGCTGGCAGAGCGGATGTCCGCCGCTGCGCGTGATCGCGAGCGGCGGATCGATACGATTTTCAACAATACGGTCGAGGCGATTATCACGACCGATTGCAACGGGAGTGTCCGCTCGTTCAATCGTACTGCGCAGCGGGCGACCGGGTATACCGAGGAGGAAATATACGGGCGTAATATCGGCCTGCTGATAGCGGGCGACAACGTTACGATCGACGAGCTGCGTATCCGGGATCTGATGGCGGTTCGCGAGCAGGCGAGCGGCCCGGATCTGATCGAATTTCTGTGCCGTGACCGGTATGGCCGGGAGTTTCCGGTCGAGGCGTCGGTTCGCGAGTATGACAGCGAAGGAGAAACCTTGTTCATCTGCCTGGCTCGCGACATTTCCTGGCGCAAGCGTCAGGAAGCGGAAAAGGCGGCGATTCAGCAGCGTCTACAACTGGCGCTCGACGCGGGAGGTTTCGGTGTCTGGCTCTTGTGGCCGGAAGGGCAACGCCTTGAATGGGATGACAATACCTGTCGTCTGAATGGCGTGAATCCAGGAAGCGCGCCTGATGATTTTGGCCAGTGGGTCAAGCTGTTGCATCCTGATGATCGCGAGGTGGTGTTGCAGACGATGGATCGGCTGCTTGCAGGAAAAGGGTTTACACCCCAGGCATTTCGGGTTTTCTGGCCAGATGGGGCGGTGCACTATCAGCTGGCTAATCTGCGCCTTGTGTGCGACGGTACCGATCGCTATGTGATCGGCGTGGTGCAGGATGTGACTGCCCAGAAGCAGCTGGAGCAATCGCTGCGGGCTTCCGAGGAGCGGCTGGCGCTTACGATCGACTGCGCGGGTCTTGGTACCTGGGATTGGGAGCTCGCGACCGGGCGTGTCGAATATGGCGGTCGTTGGGGGGAAATGCTCGGTTATGAGCTGCATGAACTGCCTGCGGAAATCGCCAGCTGGGAGCAGCTCGTGCATCCGGATGATTACCCGGGAACAATGGAGGCGCACCGCGCGCACTGGCGAATGGAAGCTCCGGTCTATGCCGCCGAATACCGCATGAAGACCCGTTCGGGTGACTGGCGCTGGGTCAAGGGAGTCGGTCGTGTCGTGGCGCGCGACAGCGAAGGCGAGCCGTTACGCATGCTCGGCATGAACATCGACATCGATGAACACAAGAGAAATGAAGCGGCGCTGCAGGAGTCGCGCCTGCTTGCCGAGGCAGCCAACCGGGCCAAGAGCGAATTTCTGGCAAATGTCAGCCATGAAATCCGCACGCCGCTCAACGCGGTGCTCGGATTTTCCTCGTTGCTGGCGCAAACCCCACTGGATTCGCAGCAGGCGGATTTCCTCGACTCGATTTACACCGCCGGGGACGTGCTGCTGACGCTGATCAATGACCTGCTCGACTTTTCCAAGATCGAAGCGGGAAGGCTCGATCTCGAGGTTATCGCCTTCAATGTTCGCGCTTTACTGGAAGGCGCCCAGAACATCGTCGCAGCGCGAGCTGTCGCCAAGGGGCTCAAGCTGGTCTGCCAGATCGAATCCGAAGTACCGCAGCGCTTGGTCGGCGATCCGTCGCGCTTGCGCCAAGTCTTGCTGAATCTGCTGATCAATGCGGTCAAGTTTACCGAGCGCGGCGAGGTTTCGGTAAGCGCCAGAGTCCTGGGTGAGCAAGCCGAGAGCGTGCGCCTGCGGGTCGAGGTTCGCGATAGTGGCATCGGTATTCCGGAGGAGGTGCAGGGGCAGCTGTTCAGTCCGTTCACCCAAGCCGACGCTTCGACGACGCGGCGCTTTGGCGGAACTGGACTTGGCCTTTCGATTTGCCGGCGCCTAATTGAGGCGATGGGCGGCGGGATAGGTGTGTGCAGCAAGCCTGGCGAAGGATCGGTTTTCTGGTTCGAGGTGGCTTTCGGCATTGCTCCGCCCGTAGATGAGACTGTACCGCCCGCGATTGCCCTGCAAGGGGGGGCTGCGGCGGAGTTTGGGGTTCCTGTCGCTCAGGGGAGGCCTCGCGTGTTGCTGGCTGAGGATAATCCGGTCAATCAGAAGGTCGCGGCGCTGATGCTCGAAGGCATGGGCTGTGAGGTCGATATCGCAGCCAATGGGGTTGCAGCGGTCGCGGCTGCGAACGAAGATAACTACGATCTGGTGCTGATGGATTGCCAGATGCCGGAGATGGACGGTTTTATGGCGACCGAACGCATCCGCGCGATGCCGGGTGGACGCGGCAGGGTTCCGGTCATCGCGGTTACGGCCAATGTGTTCCAGATGGATGTCGATCGTTGTTACAGTGTCGGCATGAATGACTTTATCGCCAAGCCCATCACGTCCGAGCGCCTGCGGCAGGTGCTGCTGCGCTGGTTGCCTGAACGTTTGGCGACCAGCGTGGCGACGCCTGCAGCGCCGGCCGTCGCAAGGGGGGGGGAGGAAGAAAACAAAGGCCAGGATTGGCTGGCTGCCGATGTCGCGGATGTGGGACAGGCATTCGCTGAGCTGCACAAGAATCTCGGCATGGATGTGCGCGATGAGTTACTGGCGCTGTATTTTCCAACTCAGGGCGATTGTCTACTGCAGCTTGTGGCGGCGCTGGATGGCGAGGACGCATCTGCGGCGTGCCACTGGGCGCACAAACTCAAGGGAGCGGCCGCGCAACTCGGAGCCAAGCGTCTGCCGGCGCTGTGCCTCGAAATCGAGCGTGCCTGCGGTGTGGGCGATCTGGCCAGCGCGCGCAGGCGCGTTGCCGCGCTTGAGACGCTGACCGAAGGGTTGCGCCAGGTATTGGAAGGACAATAATTTTGACTGAGTTTTTATAAAAAGTTCATATTAATCAATATGTTAAATATTATTTGTCACGGGCATTTTGAGCGCGGCGCAGATGGCCGTTGCTGAGGGAGGGTGATGTTCTTGCCGAATGAAGGCCTGGCTTCCTGGCTGCGCGAGCGTCTGGCTCGCGGCGGCGATTCGCTGGCTAGCGACTTGTCCGCTCCGCTGGCACACCGGGCTGCTGCGGTGCTGGTTGGCTTCGTGCCGCGACAGGATGGGGTGACGATTCTGCTCACCCGGCGTGCCGCGCATCTGCCCGCGCATCCGGGGCAGGTCTGTTTTCCGGGCGGCGCCCGGGAGGCGCACGATGCTGATTTGATTGCGACCGCGCTGCGCGAGTCGCACGAGGAGATCGGACTGCTGCCGCGTCAGGTCGAAGTGCTCGGCCTGCTTGGCGAATACCACACTGTTAGTTGTTTCCGGGTCACCCCGGTAGTCGGGCTGGTGCAGCCGGAATTCTATCTGTTCCCTGATCCGGCCGAGGTCGCAGAGGTTTTCGAACTGCCGGCGGCGGTGCTGCTGGATCCGGCGCGCTATGAGCGGCGCTGGGTCGAGCGACCGGGCATGCGCATCAAGTCGCATTTTCTCGAGTACAACGGCTATCTGGTCTGGGGAGCGACTGCTGCGATGCTGATCGGGCTTGCGCGGCTACTGGGGGCGACGGGCGAGCCGGTTGAGCGCGACGACCTTGTGCATCGCCCGTGACGTTCGGCGGGAATAGTTGTCACTGTCACCGAACAGCAGCTTTAGCGTGCTAAAATCTATGGTTTCCCAGAATACCTGAATCGATTCCATGACCCGCGCCATTCGCAATATCGCCATCATTGCCCACGTTGACCACGGCAAGACCACCCTGGTTGACAAACTCCTGCGCCAATCCGGCACTTTCCGTGAAAACCAGCAGGTTGACGAGCGGGTGATGGATTCCAATGACTTGGAAAAAGAACGTGGCATCACGATCCTGGCCAAGAATACCGCGATTGAGTACGAAGGTGTGCATATCAACATCGTTGATACCCCGGGGCACGCCGACTTCGGTGGCGAAGTCGAACGCGTGCTCGGCATGGTCGACAGCGTGCTGCTGCTGGTCGATGCAGTTGAAGGCCCGATGCCGCAAACCCGTTTCGTGACCAAGAAGGCGCTGGCGCAAGGCCTGAAGCCGATCGTTGTGATCAACAAGGTCGACCGTCCAGGCGCGCGTCCGGACTGGGTGATCAACCATACCTTTGACCTGTTCGTGAAGCTTGGTGCAACCGACGAGCAGCTTGATTTCCCGATTGTTTACGCCTCCGCGCTGAATGGTTTTGCTACGCTCGATCTTGACCAGCCGTCCGATACGATGCGTCCGCTGTTCGAAACGATCCTGTCGCATGTCGCGCCGCCGCAAGGGGATCCGGAAGCCCCGCTGCAGTTGCAGATTTCCCAGCTCGACTACTCGACCTACACCGGCCGCCTCGGTGTCGGTCGCATCCTGAACGGTCGCATCAAACCGGGCCAGAGCGTTGTCGTGATGAATCACGACGACCAGGTCGGCCAGGGCCGGATCAACCAAGTACTCGGCTTCCAGGGCTTGGATCGTGTCCCGGTCGAAGAGGCGGAAGCGGGCGATATCGTAATCATCTCCGGTATCGACGATATCGGCATCGGCGTCACAATTGCTGACAGGGAAAACCCAGTCGGTTTGCCTGTCATGAATGTGGATGAGCCGACGCTGAATATGGACTTCATGGTGAATACCTCACCGCTGGCCGGCACCGAAGGCAAGTTCGTGACCAGTCGCCAGATTCGTGAGCGCCTGACCAAGGAGCTGCTGACCAACGTTGCGTTGCGCGTCGAAGATACTGGCGATACCGATATTTTCCGTGTTTCCGGGCGTGGTGAGCTGCACTTGACGATCCTGCTGGAAAACATGCGCCGCGAAGGCTTTGAACTGGCTGTCGGCAAGCCGCGTGTTGTGTTCAAGGAAATCAACGGCGAGAAATGCGAGCCATACGAAAACCTGTCCATCGATCTGGAAGATAATCACCAGGGCGCGGTCATGGAAGAAATTGGTCGTCGCCGTGGCGAACTGACTAACATGGAATCCGACGGCATGGGCCGTACTCGCCTCGAATATCATATTCCGGCGCGCGGCCTGATCGGCTTCCAGGGCGACTTCATGACCATGACCCGTGGCACTGGCCTGATGAGCCACGTGTTCGACGACTACGCGCCGGTCAAGCCGGACATGCCGGGCCGCCACAACGGTGTGCTGATTTCGCAGGACAACGGCGAAGCCGTCGCCTATGCACTCTGGAAGCTGGAAGACCGTGGCCGCATGTTTGTCAGCCCGGGCGAAAAGTTGTACGAGGGCATGATCATCGGTATCCATAGCCGCGACAATGATCTGGTCGTGAACCCGATCAAGGGCAAGCAATTGACCAACATTCGTACCTCCAGTACGGATGAAGCGGTGCGGCTGACCACGCCGATCAAGCTGACGCTCGAATCGGCGGTCGAGTTCATCGATGATGATGAGCTGGTTGAAATTACGCCACAGACAATTCGTATCCGTAAGCGTCACTTGAGTGAACACGAGCGTCGCCGCTCGCAGCGCGCCACGGCCGATTGATCGGTAAAAAACTCCCCGGAAGCTCCGGGGAGTTTTTTTATGGCGATGTTTTGTAAGTTATTGATTTATATGGTTTTTTATCAATGAGTGAAGACGATAAAGTTCGTCTCGACAAATGGCTATGGGCTGCGCGCTTTTTCAAGACGCGGTCGATGGCCACCGATGCGATCGAAGGCGGCCATGTGCACCTGAATGGCGACAAGGTCAAGCCGGCACGGACGGTCAAAGTTGGCGACAGGCTGCGCATCCTGGCGGCGCATGGCGAGTTCGACGTCGAAGTGGTGGCGCTGGCGGACAAACGCGGTCCGGCCGAGCTTGCCCGCGCGTTGTATGCAGAAACCGAGGAAAGTGTGCAAAAACGCGCGCAGCTTGCCGAAGAGAAAGCGCTGGCGCCGCAGTTTGAACATCCCGATGTTCGCGGCCGACCGACCAAAAAGTGGCGTCGGCAGCTGCATTGCTTTGAACGAAAGAACAGCTGATGCAATAATCTCCTCACCGCAATGAGGTGTAAATGAGCAATAGCGCCATGAGTTTAAACGAGTCTCTGATTTATCTTGTGACCTGCGACGAGCGTCAGGCCGGTGAGCTTTCCGCGCAACTTGCCCTGTTTGGTTTCAAGGTCCATGCATTCTCGCGTCAGAATGCCTTGCTGGCGGCGCTGCACACCGCCGCGCCGCTGGCGGTGCTGATTGACGAATCGGGACTTGGGGATGCGCAGCTCGATCAGGCGGTTCCGCTGATCAAGCGGCTCGCGAAAGGGCCGCTGCTCTATCTGGCCGAGCCGCTCTCGGTGGTTCGCCAGCTCGAGATGATGCGCTGTGGCGTGACCGATCTGATTGCCAAGCCATTCGATGTGCAGCAGTTGATCGACCGGCTCGACCACATGATCGAGCAGGGGCATGAAAGCCCGTTTCGCGTACTGATCATCGACGATTCCGAATCGGTGTCAAAATGGACCAGTGCGATTCTGGGCGATGCCGGCATGCAGGTCAGGACACTGGGCAATCCGCTCGATGTGTTCCTGTCGCTCGAGCGATTCAAGCCCGACATCATTTTGATGGATGTCTACATGCCGCAATGCACCGGCGACGAGATCGCGCGCGTGATTCGCCAGAACGCGCATTTTGACAGCATTCCGATCGTTTTCCTTTCGACAGAAACCAGCCGTGGCCGTCAGTTGATGGCGCGTAGCATGGGCGGCGACGATTTCCTGGTCAAGTCGGCGGACACCGAAGAGCTTGTCGCTGCGGTAACGATCACCGCCGAACGCTATCGCCGCTTGCGCCACAGCATGACTTGCGACAGCCTGACGGGACTGCTCAATCACACTCATCTGACCGAGCAACTCGAACATGCGGTCCAGCATGCGCAGCGCGAGCGGCTGCAGTTGGCCTTCGCCATGATCGACATCGACCATTTCAAGCAGATTAACGATAACCACGGCCACTCGTCCGGCGACCGGGTGCTCAAGAACCTGTCCCGCTTGCTGCGTCAGAGCGTGCGCAGCCAGGATTCGGTCGGCCGTTATGGTGGCGAGGAATTTGCGATCATTTTCGACGACACGTCGCTGCTGCGTGCGGCGCAGCAACTCGACGCGCTGCGCGCACGGTTCGAGTCGCTCGATATGCAATGCGGCGATCAGGTGCTGCGGGTGACTTTCAGCGCCGGCGTGGCCAGGCTGGAGCCCGGAATGACGGCGGGCCAGCTGATCGATGCGGCTGATGAGGCGCTCTATCTTGCCAAGAAAGCCGGGCGCAACCAGATTTCCATCGCCCGGCCTGCGGCGGCGAGCTGACGTTGCATCCGTGAATCCTGCGCTGGCGATGTGCCGGGCGTTGCGCTAGTCTCGGCCCGATATCGTTTCCATTGCCCATTATGACCATCCGTTACCGCATCGCGCCGGCCTCGCCCGAAGCGCATCTGTTTGATGTCACGCTCGAACTCGACCAACCCGCACCCGAAGGGCAGGAATTCTGGTTGCCTGCCTGGATTCCCGGCAGCTACCTGATGCGCGAATTCTCGCGTCATATCGTCAGTGTCGAAGCCAGCAGCGCGGGGCGGCCTCTGGCATTATTGAAACTCGACAAGCTGCGCTGGCGAGCCGCGCCGGCTGATGGCCCGATCGTGCTGCGCTATTGCGTTTACGCGTTCGACCTGTCGGTGCGCGGCGCCTACCTCGACACGACCCGGGGTTTTTTCAACGGCAGCAGCGTGTTCCTTGCGGCGCGGGGCAGGGAGGGCGAGCCGTGCGAGGTTGCGATCGAACGTCCGTCAGGCAAGGCATACAAGGCCTGGCAGGTCGCGACTTCGCTCGCTCGCGCCGGCGCCAAGGCGCATGATTTCGGTGGCTACTGCGCAGCCAATTATGATGAATTGATCGATCATCCGGTCGAGCTCGGCGAGTTTTCCCTCATCAGTTTCAAGGCATGCGGCGTGCCGCACGAGATCGTGATCGCGGGTCGCCATCAAGCCGATATGCCGCGATTGAAAAAGGACATCAGGAAAATCTGCGAAACGCAGATCCGCTTCTTTGGTGAGCCTGCGCCATTTGACCGCTATGTGTTCCTGACGCTGGCGACCGGCGATGGTTATGGCGGACTTGAGCATCGTGCGTCAACCGCGCTGGTCTGTTCGCGCGACGACCTGCCGCTGGCGCATGAAACCGGCATTAAGCCCGGCTATCGTCAGTTTCTCGGTCTGGTCAGTCACGAATACTTCCATGCCTGGAATGTCAAGCGCATCAAGCCGGCGGCCTTCGCCCCGTATGCGCTCGAGTGCGAGGGTTATACGCGACTGCTGTGGGCGTTCGAGGGTGTGACCTCCTATTACGATGACCTGATGTTGCTGCGCGCCGGACTGATCGACGAGCAGGAATATCTCGACCTGCTGGCGCAGACGATGACGAGCGTGCAGCGTACGCCGGGCCGTTTCGCGCAGACGCTGGAGGATTCGAGCTTTGATGCCTGGATCAAGTATTACCGCCAGGACGAGAACAGCCCGAACAGCCAGGTCAGCTATTACACGAAAGGCGCGCTTGTTGCATTGTGCCTCGATCTGACTCTGCGCCAGCAGGGATGCAGCCTTGATGAGGTGATGCGCGAGTTGTGGCGGTGTTTCGGTCGCGATTTCGAGACACTGCAACGCGGGGTTGGCGAGAATGAATGGGAGCTTATCGCGCAGCAGGTAGCTGGATTTGATCTAACCGGCTTTTTCGAGCAGGCCTTGCGTTCGACCGATGAGTTGCCGCTACCAGAATTGCTTGCGAAATTCGGCGTCGAGAGCCAGTTGCGTCCGGCTAGCGGCAGTCACGACAAGGGTGGCTGGCAGGAAAAATACCCCGAATCCAGGCCGGTACTGGGCGCGCGAACCAAGACGGATGA
>RRZT011706034.1_pt1 | contig 17424 bp, 16 predicted proteins | sample 2165551 | NCBI WGS metagenome assembly RRZT01 (sample SAMN10456910, study PRJNA506462) | wastewater metagenome | biome: wastewater; feature: sludge; material: wastewater sludge; isolation source: wastewater sludge with Escherichia coli K12::gfp cells carrying plasmid... | place: USA: Moscow, Idaho...
CCATTGTGCGACCCAGATTGCCCTTTCGACGGGGCCCGAGTGTCCTCTCGACGGCCCCAGAGTGTCCTCTCGACGACCCCAGAGTGTCCTCTCGACGTCCCCCCCGTCGAAAGGGCACTCGGCCCCCGTCGAGAGGGCAATTCCTGAGCCAGCCGCCGGGCCTGCGCGGCGCGCGGGAACCGGCTCAGAAGTCGCCGGCGTCGTGGCGCATGCGGGCCAGCAGGTCCACCAACTGTTCGGCATCGGCCGCGCCGAGTCCGGGCTCGGCGAAGACCTCGGCATTGAGCACGGTGGTGGCGGTCTGCGCCACATCACGACCCGCGGAAGTGATCGTCACAAGGAAAGCACGCCGGTCCGTGGGGTGAATGGTGCGCTGCACGAGGCCGGCGCGTTCGAGGCGGTCCACGGCATTGGTCACGCTGCTCTGATGCACCTGAAGGCGCGCCCCGATGACCGACATCGGCAGCGAGCCGCGCCGGCTGAAGGTCAAGAGCATCAACACCTCATACCGGGCGAAGGTGATGCCCAGCGGCTTGAGCGCGAGGTCCACCCGGCGGGCGACGATGGCCTGCGCGCGCATGAGAGAGGTGACGGCGCTCATGCCGAGGGCCTCCTGCGGCCAGCCGTGCTCGGCCCAGAGCCGCCGGGCCTCGGCGATAGTGTCCACCGCCTCAGGCTACATGGACGTCCAATGAACGATGAGCCATGGATCAGACCGAAGAGCAGGCTCGTGCCCGCCGCGTACCGCAGCCATTTCCGGCCGAACGGATCGTTGATCGCGCTGCCGCGCCGCAGCGTGCGCACGGTGCCCTCCGGTGCGCGATGGCGGCCGACGATCTCAGCTCTCCTGCGCCCAGCTCGGTGCCCGGCCCAGCCAGGGCGCCAGGGCTGCATCATGGGGCGCGAAATGCGCACGCAACTCGCGCGCCAGGCCGGGATCGAGGGGCACGCGCGGGCGGGCGTTGTGCTGCTCAAGTCGTGTCTCGATCCGAGTTTGGATCCCGAGGAAGGTCAAGACCGCGTCGAGTTCGCTCGCGCCATCGGTGAAGAAGCGGTGACTGTCGACGACGTGGATGCGCTCGCGGCCCAAGACGCGGCGGCGCGCTCCAGTTGCACGGCATACTCCCCTCGGCTGCGATAGGCCTGGTGCCGGTGGGCATGGCTTTCGTATGCCGGGTCGCCGAGCAGTCGCTCCACCTCGCCGTCGAGCCGGCCCTCCTCCGCCTCCAGGGCCGCCGCGAAACTCAGGTCCTCATAACCCCGCGCAGCCTCATGCGCGTGCGCGCTGTAGGCGCGTTCCACTGGATCTCGCACCAGGACAACGAGTTTCACGTCCGGCAGGTCGGCGGCGATGCGGTCCAAGGCCAATGGGTGAAACAGATAATAGGGACTGGATTCGAAGGTCAAGGCCGTGTCCCCGGCCCGCCGCCCCGCGGGTCATGCGCTATTTCTGTGGCCCGCGCCCATTGGTCTGGCCGATCGAGGGTGGGGTCTTCGGCACGACCCCGGTCGTCGTCTCGTTCAAACGGCCGCCGGCCGAGGTCGTCGCCGGTGCCCATGACGGCGAAATCAAGGCCTGGCTTGCGCTGCTGCCGCGGGACCGGCCGACCTATATCGCCTATGAGCATGAGATGGACGCCAAGATCGCCAAGGGCGAGTACACCGCTGAGGCCGTCCGGGCGGCATACATCCATGTGGCGAAGCTGGTTGCCGCACAAGGCAATCCACAGCTCAAGGACACCTTGATCCTGACCGGCTATCAGTACCGGCCGCGGTTGGCCGCGGTCTGGCCCGGGCCGGAGTATGTCGATGTGCTGGGTGTGGACACCTATCGCTGGAGCAACAATCCGTCAGTCAGCTCTCTGCCGAGAACCTGGCGATCGCGCGGGAATATCGCAAGCCGCTCGGGCTGGCGGAGTTCGGCTTGTGGCAGGGCAGCACGACGCAGAAGGCGGGTTGGCTCGGGCGTGCGCTGAACCATCTCGATGGCAAGGTGGCCTGGAGCTGCTATTTCGACGCGGACCGCAGCGATGTCTCGGGCGACCACGACTGGGAGATCTCGGACATCCCGCCCGCTGCCCGGGCCTGGCGGGTCGGCGTCTCCTGACCCGATTTGCATGGATGTCCTAGTATTAGACGGACACGCAATCCAAGGGAGTATGCCGTGACCGTCGCCAAGCCCGCCCTGCACGTCCCCGCGAACCCGGTCCGGTTCGTCACGGCGGCCAGTCTCTTCGACGGCCACGACGCCGCCATCAACATCATGCGGCGGCTCTTGCAGTCCCAGGGGGCGGAGGTGGTCCACCTCGGACACGACCGCAGCGTCGCCGATATCGTCACGGCCGCGATCCAAGAAGACGTCCAAGGCGTCGCGATCAGCAGCTATCAGGGCGGGCACGTCGAATACTTCACCTATCTCGTGCAAGAACTCGCGGCGCGTGGCGCCGGGCACGTCAAGGTGTATGGCGGTGGCGGCGGCGTCATCGTTCCGTCCGAGATCGAGCAATTGCGGGCCGCGGGCGCCCATATCTTCAGCCCGCAAGATGGCCAGCGACTCGGCCTGCCCGGCATGATCAACGAACTCATCGCCCAGACCGATGTCGATATCGCCTCGGGCGGTGATCTCGACGCGCTCCTTGCTGGCGAAGAACGCGCGCTCGCGCGGGCGATCACTCTCATCGAGTCCGGCCGGGATGCCGCCTTCGACGAGGCGGTCATTGCGGCGGGTGCTCGACGCCAGGTCCCGGTGCTCGGCATCACCGGCACCGGTGGATCCGGCAAGTCCTCCCTCACCGATGAACTCGTGCGCCGGCTACGGCGCGATGCCGGTGACAAGGTGCGGGTCGCGGTCCTGGCGATCGACCCGACCCGGCGCCGGGGCGGGGGCGCCTTGCTCGGTGACCGGATTCGGATGAACAGCATCGAGCCCGGGGTCGTCTTCTTCCGCAGCATCGCGACCCGGGGGGCCGGGGCGGTCCTGCCGCGGGGCATCGATGCGATGATCGCGGCGGCCAAGGCCGCGGCATACGACGTGGTGATCGTCGAGACCCCGGGGATCGGTCAGGGTGACGCCGCGATCACGGACCATGTCGATGTCTCGCTCTATGTCATGACGCCCGAGTTCGGCGCCGCGAGCCAGCTCGAAAAGATCGACATGCTCGACTATGCCGATGTCGTGGCGATCAACAAGTTCGAGCGCCGCGGCGCCGAGGACGCCCGCCGCGATGTCGCCAAGCAGTTGGTGCGCAATCGCGAAGCCTTCGGCGTGCCGTGGGAGCAGATGCCGGTCTTCGGCACCTCGGCGGCGCGCTTCGACGACGACGGGGTCACGGCGCTCTATCAGCACCTCAAGGGGCGCCTCCACGAGCGCGGCCTGCCGGCCTTCGACGGCATCTTGCCGTCGCCGCAGACCATGGTGTCGACAGCACTGACCTCGGTGCTGCCCAAGGGTCGCGAGCGCTATCTCGCGGAGATCGCGGCAACCCTTCGTGACTATCACAGCGTCACCGGGACCCAGGCGGCTTCTGCGCGGACGCTGCAGCAGATCACCGCGACGCAAGATCTGTTGCGGGAGAAGGATTTCGGCGCCGCCGATGCCCTTGAGGAGCTGCGCGCCGAGGCCGCCGGAGCGCTCGAGCCGAGCACCGAGGCACTGCTGGCTGCGTGGCCGGCGCGCGTCGCGGCATACGCCGGCGATGAGCAGGTCTATGTCGTGCGCGGCAAGGAGATCCGCACGCCGCTGACCCGCACCACCTTGTCCGGCTCGCACGTCAAGCGAGTCGCGCTGCCGCGCTATGTCGATCACGGCGAACTCGTGCGCTTCCTGCGCAGTGAGAACCTCCCGGGCTATTTCCCCTTCACCGCAGGTGTCTTCCCCTTCAAGCGCAAGGAGGAGAACCCCGCGAGAATGTTTGCGGGAGAAGGCGATCCGGCCCGCACCAATCGCCGGTTCAGGCTCTTGTCCGCGGGGCAACCCGCAACACGCCTGTCCACGGCCTTCGATTCGGTCACGCTCTATGGCCGCGATCCCGACCCGCGCCCGGATGTCTATGGCAAGGTCGGCACCTCCGGGGTGTCGGTGGCCACCCTCGATGACATGAAGGTGCTCTATGGCGGCTTCGACCTCTGCAGCCCCAACACCTCGGTCTCGATGACGATCAATGGTCCGGCGCCGACGATTCTCGCGATGTTCCTCAATACCGCGATCGATCAGCAACTCGACGCCTTCCGCGAGGAGGAGGGCCGCGAGCCCGATGCGGGCGAGACCGAGGCGATCCGGGCCCGAGCTCTCTCGACCGTGCGTGGCACGGTGCAGGCGGACATCCTCAAGGAGGACCAGGGTCAGAACACCTGCATCTTCTCCACCGAATTCGCGCTGCGGGCGATGGCAGACATTCAGGAGTTCTTCATCGCCAACGAGATCCGCAACTTCTATTCGGTCTCGATCAGCGGCTATCACATCGCCGAGGCCGGGGCGAACCCGATCAGCCAGCTCGCGTTCACCCTCGCCAATGGCTTCACCTATGTCGAGGCCTATCTCGCCCGGGGTATGCAGATCGACGACTTCGCCCCGAACCTCTCCTTCTTTTTCTCCAATGGCATGGACGCGGAGTACTCCGTCATCGGCCGGGTCGCGCGCCGCATCTGGGCGGTGGCGATGCAGGAGCGGTATGGCGCGGGCGAGCGCGCGCAGAAGCTGAAGTATCACGTGCAGACCTCCGGGCGGTCCCTGCACGCGCAGGAGATGGACTTCAACGACATCCGCACGACCTTGCAGGCCCTGTGCGCGCTCTATGACAACGCGAACTCCCTGCATACGAATGCGTATGACGAGGCGATCACCACCCCGACCGCGCACTCGGTGCGCCGGGCGCTCGCGATCCAGTTGATCATCGATCAGGAGTGGGGGCTCTCGATCAACGAGAACCCCCTGCAAGGGTCATTCATCATCGAGGAGTTGACCGACCTGGTCGAGGAGGCCGTGCTGACCGAATTCGAGCGGATCGCCGATCGCGGCGGGGTCCTCGGGGCGATGGAGACCGGCTATCAGCGCGGCAAGATCCAGGACGAGTCGATGCTCTATGAGCAGCGCAAGCACGACGGCTCCCTGCCGATCGTCGGCGTCAACACGTTCCTCTCCGATGATCACAGCCACGACGCCCACAGCGTGGAGCTGGCGCGCGGCACCGAGGAGGAGAAGCAGTCGCAACTGACCCGCTTGCACGACTTCCACACCCGCCACCAGGACCAGGCCGAGGCCGCCCTGCAGCGATTGCAGGACGTCGCGACGTCCGGTGGCAATGTCTTCGCCGAATTGATGGAGACGGTCAAGGTCGCCAGCCTCGGCCAGATTTCGACGGCCTTCTTCGAGGTGGGCGGCCAGTACCGCCGCAACGTCTGAGCTGACCGACCTCGACGGGTTTGATGCCCGCGAGGCGGCCAGTCGTCGGGTTAGGCGTTGTCCTGCGGATCGGTCGGGACGTCGCTCTCGGCTGCCGGGTCGTCGTCCCCGTCGCGCACGATGTCGACGCGAACCTTGGTCACCAGGGCGGCGATCGCCCCGACGGCCGCGAGCAGGGGTGAGGCGAGCGTCAACACACCGGCCCCGGCAACGCCGAGGTTGAGCGGCAGGCTGAGCATCTCCTTGCCGTCCTCACCGCGCAGCACGATGCGGCGCGCGGAGCCATCCGAGACGAGCTTCTTGACCGTCGCGACCAATTGGTCGCCAGCGACCTCGATCTGTTCGACGAATTCCTTGCCCTTGGCCTTGGCAGCGGCGCTCGTGTCATTCATGGTCATTCCCTTCGTTGAGGTTCTTGGTGTGATCGTAGGGCGGTGGGCCCGCGCCCAGGGCTCACCAGCGCGGGGCATCCTGCGGGGTGGGTGCGCCATACGGCTGCTGGGGCCCGTATGCCGTGGGTGCGCCATAGGGAGCCTGCTGCCCGTATGCCGTGGGCTGGCCAGATGCGGCCGCCGGGAGGCTGCGCCGGCGACGGGCCGACAGCGCGATGCCGGCCACGATGGCCCCGACGACGAGCATCGGCCAGAAGATCTCGGCGCGCACGCCGATATCGCTGAGGATGGCCAGGGCCGCGATGACGCTGAGGGCGATGGCCTTGGTCTCGCCGCCACGCAGGGCGCGCTGGATGACGGTTCGGCCCCGGCCGTCCGGCAGCAGCACCCAGGCCAGCAGATAGATCGCGAGCATCGGGGTGACAAAGGCGAGGACGGCGGTCGCGATCCGCACGACCTTGGGGGCGACCCCCAGGCGCTGGGCAACCGCGCCGCATACGCCGGCGATCACCTTGTTGTCGCTGCGTCGAAAGGTTGAGTTCGAGGTGGCCTCGAGGAAGCGGTCAAGTCCGGTGCGAGTGTTGGCTGTCGTTGTCATGTCTCAACTCTCGCGCCCCCGGCCCGGCCGCCACAGTGGGCGATCCCCTGACGTGACCCCCGACCCACCCTGGCCCCCTCGGGGGTATGCCGCAGGGAGCCAGCCAGGCACGAGAGCAGTCTCGCCGCGAGGGCGGTTCGAGCCAGAAATGGCCTTGGGCCCCCAAGTTTGGGGGCCCAAGGCCAATGCGGAAGCGGTGAACCGCTGGATCAGCGCATGAGGAACAACCAACCGATGTAGTGCATCGCCTTGTCACTCCTTCCTGCGGGTGCTCGGCGTCCTGGCGAGCTGCCGCAGCGCGGGTGCCGGTATGTCGGCGCTGGCTCAGCTCAGGTTGTCCTGAGCCTTCTCCCCGGCGTCGTCGACGGTGTCGGCGGCATCGTGGCGGGTGGCGGCGGCCGAGTCGCTGGCGTCATCGCGCGCGTCACCGGCGGCCTCGGTGGCCTCCGAGACCTGGCCTTGGGCATCCTCAAGCTTGTCGGCCGCGGCGTCCGTGGCATCCTCGACCTTTTCCGCCGCGCTGTCCTTGGCCTCGACGGCCTTCTCCTTCAGCTCGTGCGCCTTGTCGGCGGCGGCGTCCTTGACCTCGGCAGCCTTGTCCTTGGCGGCCGTCGCCACGGCCGCCGCCTTGTCCTTGAGGCTCTCGCCGCCGTCGGCGACGGAGGTGTCGGCGAGGGGGGTTCGGGCGGCATATGGGTCGCTCGTGGGGACGGCCCAGGGGTCGCCGGCCGGCGACTTCTTGCGGGAGAAGACATACGCGGCGCCAGCCGCGAGGCCGGCGAGCAGCAGCCACGGGGCCAGGGAGCGCTTGGGCTTGGCCTTGGCCTCGCCCTTGAGCACGGCATACGCCTCGGGGGCGCGATGCGCGGTCTCGGCCGCCGAATCCTTCGCGGCAAGGGCCCCGGCGGCGACGGAGGCGAGGGCCCCGGCGACCTTCGGGAGCACATCGTCGACCAGGGTGGCGCGGGCGCTCTCGACCCGGGGGGCGGCGGCGTCATACCCATGCTGGGCCTTTTCCCGAGCCAGGTCGACCGCCGGCGCGGCGCGCTCCTTCAGGTGCGCGGCGCGGTCTCCGGCGAGTTCGGCGAGGGCCGCGGCCCTCGCCGCGGCGGCGGCGCGCGCGTCGGCCGTCTGGTCGGCGAGGGTGGCAGCCCGGGCACTGGCGCGCTCGGAGGCCTGCGCGGCCAAGCTGCCTGCCTCGTCCGCGAGGAAGCTCGCGCGCTCGCTTGCCGCAGCGGCGGCATCGTGGCGCAGTTCGGCGGCCCGCTCAGTGGCCGAGCTGACGTGATCGGACACGGCGGCCTTGGCCTTGTCGGTCCGCGACGGGGGATTGCACAGCATGGGTCCTCCTTCAGGACATCTCAACTTGCCTCCATCCTGCCCTGTTTGCTCCCGCCGCTCGCGATTAGCACCAGACCAAGCGCCAGCTCCCAGGCAACTCACATCTTGCGTTCAAGGAGCGCATGACAGACTGAACCCATGAAGGCAATCCTGCACACCACCAAGGGCGACGTCGAGATCGAGCTCTTCGAGAATCACGCCCCCAAGACCGTCGCCAACTTCACCGGCCTGGCCTCGGGAGAGAAGGACTACCAGGACGACGCCGGTCGCTCCAACCCGACGAAGTTCTATGACGGCCTCGGCTTCCACCGCATCATCCCGGGCTTCATGATCCAGGGCGGTTGCCCCCTCGGCCAGGGCATCGGCGGCCCGGGCTATGCCTTCGATGACGAGATCCACCCCGAACTCGTCTTCGACCGGCCCTATCTGCTCGCCATGGCCAACGCCGGCAAGCGCATGGGCCGCGGCACCAATGGCTCGCAATTCTTCGTCACCGTCGAACCCACCCCCTGGCTCAATGGCAAGCACACGATCTTCGGCGAGGTCACCGACGCCGCGAGCAAGCAGGTTATCGACGCCATCGCGGCCGTGCCCACCGGCGCTGGCGACCGTCCGGTCGAGCCCGTGGTCATCGAGTCGGTCGAGCTGGCCTGACCTGGCCGATCCACTGCCTGTGAGCACCACGCACTGCACTGTGAGCACCACGCACCGCACCGGGGGTGCCGGATGACCGAGCCGTATGCCGGTCCCGGCGCCCCCGCGCCGCTGCCCGTCTGCCCACGCCACCCCGACCGCGTGGCCTATGTCCGCTGCCAGCGGTGTGGCAACCCGACCTGCCCAGAGTGTCAGCGGCCCGCCGCGGTCGGGGTGCAATGTGTCTCGTGCGTCGCGCAATCCGCGAAAGAACATCCCCGCACCCGCACCGTTCTCGGCGCCCGGGACGGCCGGCCCACGCCCTACGTCACGATGGTCCTGATCGCGCTCTGCTCGGGCATCTGGTTGCTGGAGCAGGTGACCCGCTCGGGGTGGCTGTTCCAGACCTTCGCCCTCGCGCCGGTGATCGGCAAGGAAGAGCCTTGGCGCTTTCTGACCTCGGCGTTCCTGCATGGCCCGCTGATTCACATTCTTTTCAACATGTTTGCGCTGTGGATGCTCGGCGGCTATCTCGAACCCCTGCTCGGCCGGGTGCGTTTCCTGGTGCTCTATCTCCTCAGCGCGCTGGGTGGCAGCGTCGCCTATGTGCTGCTCAACCCGATCAATTCGTATGGCGGGGTGGTCGGCGCCTCCGGTGCGGTCTTCGGCCTCTTCGGTGCCGTCATCGTGCTCAACAAGGCCCTCGGGCGGGCCACCTCTGGCATCGGGCTGACACTGGCCCTCAACGCCGCCCTGCCAATCCTGTATCCCGGCACCATTGCGTGGCAGGCCCATGTCGGTGGCTTCATCACCGGCCTCGCGCTCGCCGCAATCTTTGCCAAGGCCCGGGCAAACCAGGCCCTGGCGTATGGCGGGGCGGCCGCGGTGACCGCGCTGGTCACGGCCGCGGGGGTAGCCCGCTACGCCCTGGGCTGAGGCCGCTTTCCCCCGGTGCGGGGAGTTATCCACAGAGTTATCCCCGAAAGTGGGTTATCCACGCAGTTGTCCACAGATGGGGACAAATGACAGCCGTGTGATTCCGGCCGCCGCGGGCGTCACCGCCAGCGCGTCGTCATCCCGAAGCCGACGAGGATCAACGAGAAGCCGATCACGAGATTCCACTGCCCCAGCGCCGGGACGGGGTATTCCTGCCGGGTGATATAGAACGTGACCACCCACAGCAGCCCGAGGATCATCAGGCCCAGCATGACCGGGACGAACCACGCCGCATTGCCGGTCTTGACCTTTTGGGCCTTCGGCGGCGGGGTGTATGCCGCCTTGTCGCGGCCCTTGGACTCCGGCACGGGTGACTCCTTGAACGTGCATGACTGGCGTGAACGCCCCCAAGGGTAGTCGAGTCGCGCGGGCGCACCCGGCGTCGCCCACCCGACCCCCGGCGCGCAGTGCGCGAGCCGCAGCGGCCCGCGAGGAGATCTTCTACCCTGGAGGCTGTCATGCCCACACCACCAGATGCCCCCACCTCGGCCCCCTCGGCCCCCTCGGCCCCCGAACCGTCGCGGGGGCGACGGGCCAATCGACGCCTCCTGGTGCTGACCCGCAATCCGAGCCGTTGGTCGGCCCTCGTTCCGCTCGTCGGCATCCTGGCGGGCATCCTCTTCACCACCTCCAGCCAGGCCTCCCGCGGCACCGACCTGCGCTCTGAGGTCACGGGCCTGCCCGACCTGATCCGTGAGCGGCAGGTGAGCAATGCCGATCGCGGCCGCGAACTCGCCGCGATGCAGGCCGAGATCGACCGGCTCAGCGAGGCGGCAGCGCCGGGCAATGTCACCTTGACGACCCTGACCGAGCGCACGGACGCCCTGGCCCCGAGCACTGGCACGGCGCCGGTGCGTGGCCAAAGCCTCACCGTGGCCCTCGATGACTCCCCGCTGACCATCGAACAACTGCCCGACTGGGCCAATGTCGATGACATCGTGGTCCACCAGCAGGATGTCCAGGCAGTCGTCAATGCCCTGTGGCGAGGCGGCGCGGAGGCGATGACGATCATGGATCAGCGGGTGATCGCCACGAGTGCGGTGCGCTGCGTCGGCAACACCTTGATCCTGCAAGGCCGGGTCTATAGCCCGCCCTTCGTCATCAGCGCGATCGGCGACCCCTCGGCCCTGGAGGCCGCGCTCGCGGCCGACCCCGTGCTCACTCGGTATCAGGAGTATGTCGTGGCCCTCGGCCTCGGGTATGCCGTCGAGCGCACCGGGGAGAAGACCTTCCCTGCCTTCATCGGGCCCCTGTCGAATTCGGCCGCCCGGCCGCTGAAGTAGGCCGTCCTCAGCCGGCGGCGACGATGCGCGCGATGCCCGCGGCATCGCGCACCAGCGGGCTCAGGCCCTCCGCGGCGGCGACGGCGGCGGGGTCACCGCATACGGCCAGCCAGTTGGCCAAGAGCCGGTGACCCCCCTCGGTCAGCACGCTCTCGGGGTGGAATTGGACCCCGTGCAAGGGGAGGTCGCGGTGGCGCACCGCCATGATGATCCCCGACTTCGTATGCCCGGTCGCCACCAGGTCCGCGGTCAGCGTGGGTGGGTCGATGGTCAGGGAGTGATAGCGGGTGGCAGTGAAGGGGTCGGCGAGCCCGGCGAGCACTCCGGTGCCGTCATGGTGGACCTGCGAGGTCTTGCCGTGCAGCAATTCGGGGGCCCGGCCCACCGTGGCCCCCATGACGACACCGAGGGCCTGGTGGCCCAGGCATACCCCCAGCATGGGTTGGGCGCGCTCGGCGCACCCCTCGATCATCGCCATCGAGACCCCGGCCTCCTGCGGAGTGCCCGGGCCGGGGGAGATCAGGACGCCGTCGAAGTCGGCGGCGTCGGCAGGGGCGATGGCGTCATTGCGCACGACCGTGGTGTCGGCTCCGAGTTGCTGGAGATAGCCGACGATCGTGAACACGAAGCTGTCGTAGTTGTCGAGCACGAGAATGCGGGCCACCCCGTGATCGTAGCCACCGTGAGCGGGAGCGTTCAGGGCAGTTCGCCCGGCGGGTCCGTGCTCACGGCGCCCGGGGTGTCTGGCTCCTCCCCGCTCTCGCGGCGGCCATCGGAGGTCGGCGGTGGGGAGTCGGACGTGGACGGCTCGGTGCTGGTGGGCTCCGTGGTGGACGTCTCGGTCGTGGGCTCGGTCGTCGTGGTCACCGTCGTCGTCGACGTCACGGCCCGCGGCTTGGCCAGCACGAGGGTGACGGTCGTGCCGACCTTGACGGTGCCGGCCCCCGGGTGGGTGCGGATCACGCTGCCCTCGGGCTGGGAGCTCTCCTCGGACTGGGTCTGCACCGGCAGCCGAAGCTTGCTGAGGGCATCGCGTGCCTCATCCTGGCTCTTGCCGGTCAGGTCCGGCAGATCGACCTCACCGGAGGCGACGCTCAGGTCGACGGTATCGCCCTCATTGGCGTCGGCAAATGCGGCCGGCGTGGAGCGCACGACGACGTCCTTGGCCCGGCCGGGAGCGTCGATGGTCGTGACATCGCCGAGTTCCAGACCGGCCTGCTTGATCAGCTCGGTCGCCTCGTCGAGAGACTTGCCCGTCAGACTCGGCACCCGGGTGCCGGCGGGGCCGCCGGAGACGACGAGATTGATCTGGGTGCCGGCGAGCTGTTGGCTGCCCCCGGGCGGATCCTGGCTGATCACCTTGTCCGCCTCGACCTCGCGGGAGGGCTGATAAACCGGGGAGACATCGAAGCCCGCGGCCTTCAACTCGGCCGTCGCCGTGGCGATGCTCTTGTTGACGACCGGGGGAACCCCGACCAGATCCGGCCGCGAATCGAGATACATCTTCGTCGCGAACCCGAGCACCCCGACCGCGATCAGCAAGAGCGAGACGACGGCCAGGGCTCCCATGCCGCGGCGGCGCGGCTCCTCATAGGGCGGGGCGACGGGCACATCGGCCGGGGCTGGCACGTGGGCCGCCGGGGCCACGGCGATGGTGGGGGCGTCGGCGCGCAGGGCGGCATACGCGGCGACGCTGACCGGCCGGCCGAGCCGGAAACTGCGCAGATCGTCGCGGAAGTCCTCGGCGAGCTGATAGCGCTGCTCGCGGTCCTTGACCAGAGCGAGCGCGACGACGGCATCGAGGCTCTCGGGCACGGAGGCATTGAACTGCGAGGGCAGCGGGGGCGGCTTGCTGACGTGTTGATAGGTCAGCGCCACGGGTTCCCCGACGAAGGGCGTGCGTCCGGTGAGCAGCTCGAAGAGCAGGCACCCGGTGGAATAGAGGTCGGAGCGCGAATCGACCGCTTGGCCTTCGGCCTGCTCGGGGGAGATGTACTGCGCCGTGCCCATCACCGAGGACGTCTGGGTCATCGTGGCCTGCGTGTCGGCGACCGCTCGCGCGATCCCGAAGTCCATGACCTTGACCGTGCCATCGCGCGAGACCATGACATTGGCGGGCTTGATGTCGCGGTGCACCATCCCCATGTCATGGCTGTATGCCAGCGCATCCAGCACGCTCTCGGTGATCCGCGCCGCCTCCTGGGTCGGCAGGGGGCCATGGGAGTTGAGCAATTCGCGCAGCGTGAAGCCGTCGACGAACTCCATGACGATCCAGGGCACGGGGATCGTGGCGCCGCCGGACTCGATGAGCTGGTCCTCGCCGGAGTCGTAGACGGCGACGATATTGCGGTGGTTGAGCCCGGCGACGGACTGGGCTTCGCGCCGGAAGCGGCCGAGGAAGTGTGCGTCGCGGACGTGATCGCTGCGCAGGATCTTGATCGCGACGGCACGCCCGAGGCGGGTGTCGTGGCCGTGGTGAACCTCGGCCATGCCACCGCGGGCGATCAGGTCGCCCACTTCGTATCGACCACCCAGCAAGGTGGGTATGGAGGTCATGTCGGCTCCTTGCGGGAGGATGGGGAGCAGGTCATGAGGAGATCACAGCTTCCATGACGGCCTTGGCGATGGGCCCGGCGACCGTGCCGCCGGCCGCCTCACTGCCCGCGGAGCCGCCGTCCTCGACGACCACCGCGACCGCGACGCGTGGGTCCGCGGCGGGCGCGAAGGAGACAAACCACGCGTGCGGGGCGGCGCCCACGGCGTGCTGCGCGGTGCCCGTCTTGCCGGCCACCTCAACCCCGGTGATCTGGGCGGCGCGGCCGGTGCCTTCGCTGACGACGGCCTTCATCATGGTGGTGAGCTGGCGCGCGGTGCTCGTCGAGACGGCCTCGGACAGCTTCTCGGGCGCGGCCTCATCGATGGTTTCGAGTTGCGAGCCGAGGACGCGGCGCACGAGATAGGGCTTCATCACCTCGCCGCCATTGCCGATGGCGGCGGCCACCATGGCCATCTGCAAGGGGGTGGCGCGCACGTCGAACTGCCCGATCGCCGCCTGCGCGGTGTTGGGCTCGTTCATCCCCGTCGGCACGCTGCTCGCCTTCACGCGCATCGGGACCGAGAGGCTCTGCCCGAAGCCGAACTTCTCGGCCTGGGCCTGCAAGGCGTCGGGACCGAGCGTCATACCCAAGCTGGCGAAGGTCGTATTGCACGAGATCACGAGCGCGTGGATCAGCGTCGTCTTGTCATTGGGCCCGCACGGCTGCCCGTCGTGATTGGGCAGCGGTTTGGTCACCCCCGGCAGCCGCAGGCTCGCGGGGCCGGGCACGGAGGAGTCCTGGGTGTAGTCACCGGTCTCCAACGCGGCCGCGGCGGTGATGAGTTTGAAGGTGGACCCCGGCGGATAAAGGTTGCCGGCGATGGCCCGGTTGATCAACGGGTCACCATCGTCCTTGAGCAGCCGCAACCATGCCTTCTCCACGGCCTTGGCGTCGTGCGAGGCGAGTTCCGCCGGGTCGTATGCCGGGTGGCTCACCATCGCCAAGATCGCGCCGGTCTTGGGGTCGAGGGCCACGACCGCGCCGCGTTGGGTGCCGAGCGCGCGCTCGGCCGCCTGCTGCGCGGCCGGGTTGATCGTCAGCTCCAAGCTGGCGCCCACGGGGGTTTTGCCGGTGAGCAGATCGGAGACGCGGCGATAGAAGAGCTTGTCGCTGCGGCCCGAGAGCAGGTCGTTCTCGGCGCCCTCGACGCCCCCGCCCGCGCCATAGGTGAAGGAGTAGTAGCCGGTGACATGGGCATAGAGCTCGGCCATGGGATAGAGCCGGTTCCACTTCAATTCGTCATTGCTCGGCACCGACCGGGCGACCGCCTCGCCGGCGACGAGAATCGTCCCGCGCTCGCGGTTATAGGACTCGATCAGGGTGCGGGCGTTGCCCGGCTTGGCGTTGATCTCGCGCGCGTCGACGAACTGGATCCAGGTCGTGGACAGCAGCAGCATCGCGAAGAGGACGGTCGCGAGCACCGAGAGCCGGCGGATGGGGCCGTTCATCGCGAACTCACCAGGGTCGGGATGGGACCGGTGTCGGCGAGCGGTTGCCGCGCTTGGTCACTGATCCGCAGCAGTAGCGCGATCAGGGTCCAGTTGGCGAGCAGGCTCGAGCCGCCGGACGAGAGGAAGGGCATGGTCAGCCCGGTCAGCGGAATGACGCGGGTCACGCCGCCGACGACGACAAAGCATTGCAGGGCGACGGAGAAGGCGAGCCCCGCGGCGAGCAATTTGCCGAACCCATCCCGCACCCCGATCGCGATCCGCAGGCCGCGCTCGACGAGCAGGACATAGAGCATGAGGATGGCGAATAGGCCGGTCATCCCCAGCTCCTCGCCGAAGCTGGCGATGATGAAGTCGGATTCGGCGAAATAGGTGATGTCCGGCCGGCCGCGCCCCAGGCCGGTGCCGAAGAGGCCGCCGGCGGCCATCCCCATTAACCCCTTGGCAAGCTGGTCGGATGCCTCCAGGGCCTCGGGGCTGAAAGTGTGCAGCCACAGCAGCACCCGTGTCTGGACGTGGCTGAACAGCGTCCAGGCGATGACGGCGCCGCCGGCGGCGAGGAGCAGGCCGATCGTGATCCAGCCGATCCGCTCGGTTGCGACATAGAGCATGGCGACGAAGAGGCCGAAGAAGAGCAGGGCCGAGCCGAGGTCTTTTTGGAAGAAGAGAACGGCGAGGCTGACCAGCCACATTGCGACGATCGGGCCGAGATCGCGGCCCCGGGGCAACTGCATACCGAGCACCTTCGGGCCGGCGATCGAGAGCACATCGCGGGTGCGCACGAGATAGCCGGCGAAGAAGATCGCGAGGGCGATCTTGGCGATCTCGCCGGGCTGGAAGGTGAAGGGGCCGATGCCGATCCAGATGCGCGCGCCGTTGACCTCGCGGCCGATGATGGGCAGCAGCGGGAGCAGCAGCAAGGCGACACCGGAGGCGCCGGCGAGGAAGGTATAGCGGCGCAAGGTGCGGTGATCGCGCAACCACAGCAGGCCGGTGATGGCGATGCCGACGGCCAGCGCGCTCCAGGTCAACTGGCGCAACGCCATACCCTCGCTGATCGATCGTCCTTCGGCGATATCGAGGCGGTGGATCATCACCAGGCCCAGGCCATTGAGCAAGGTGGCGATCGGGAGCAGCAGGGGATCGGCATACGAGGCGGTGAAGCGCAGCACCAGGTGGAAGGCGATGGTGATCGCCAGCAGGCCGCCGACCTGGGTGGCGAGATCGGTGGGGATCGAGCCGTGCGTGGCGCCCTCGACCGAGACATAGGCCAGGGTCACGATGGCGACGGCGAAGATCAGCAGCAATAGTTCGACATTGCGTCCGCGGCGCGGCCGCCAGGAGGTCACGATGCTCATGGGCTGCCCGTCGATGTCGAGCCGCCGGTGGAGCGGGGCGTGGCGGTGGTGGAGTTCGACGACGAGGAGCCGGGGCTCGTGGCGGGGCTGCTCGTGCTGGAGGTGCTGGCGCTCGGGCTGCTCCCCGCGGCACCACATTCGCTGCCGCGCGCGCGGGCGCTGACGCAGGCTTGCGCTTCGGCACGGATCGTCGCGACGCGCTGGTCGGCGTCAGCGCGGCTGTCGGCGGTGATCAGGTCCTGCACCTGTTGACGCCAGAAGTCGGGGAGATCCTCGACGGCGATATCGGTGACCTTCACGGGCTTGGACAGCGGGATCGGGCCGAGGTCATTGGTCAGGCCCTGATAGATCGCCACCTTGCCGGCATCACTGCCGACATAGAACTGCCGCTGCGACCACGCATAGAGCGCGGTGGCGCTGCCCGCCACGACGATGGCGATGGCCGCGAGGGCGCCGATCCATTTCAGCGCGCGACGCGGGGTGCTGCTCGTGCCTTCCTCGGCGAGCGCCAGCCGTTCGATCCGCTCGCTTTCCTCATCGAGTCCGAGCTTGGGCCGCAGTGCCGCGGCCTTGGCGGCCGGGGTCTCGCGCAGGGCCCGGGTGCCCGCAGGGCTCTGGGTCGCCGCGCCGACGATTTGCGGGCCGGCCGGCGGTGGGGGGCCGGAGGTGAGGTCGACGATATCGGCGACGATGACCGTGACATTGTCGGGCGCCCCGGCGCGCAGGGCGAGCTCGATGAGCCGGTCGGCCGTCTCTTCGGGCCGGGCGCCATCGGCGAGGATCTCGGCGATCGTGTCGTGGGCGACGAAGCCGGAGAGTCCGTCGGAGCACAACAGATAGCGATCGCCCAGCCGCGCCTCGCGGGCGCCGAGATCCGGGCGATCCGAGGGATTGCCGGTCAGGACCCGGGTGACCAGGGAGCGTTGCGGATGGCTGCTGGCCTCATCGGGCCGGATCCGACCCGAGTCGATGAGGGTCTGGACGAAGGTGTGATCGGTGGTGATCTGGGCGAGTTCGCCGCCGCGCAGCAGATAGGCGCGCGAGTCCCCGATGTGCGCGATCGCGAGCGTATGCCGTGAGCGCAGCAGCGCGGTGACGGTGGTGCCCATGCCCTGCAACTGGGGGCGGGCGGCGACGATGCGTTGCAATTCGGCATTCGCCTTGGCGATGGCCTGGGCGAGTTCGTCGCCGGACTCGCTGGCCGAGTGCGACTCCTCGTCCAGCTCGACGAGATAGCCGATGGCCGTGGAGGAGGCGATATCGCCGCCGGCGTGCCCACCCATGCCGTCCGCGACGACGAGCAGGTGTGGCCCGGCATACGCGGAGTCCTGGTTCTCGGAGCGGACCAGGCCCACGTCGGAGCGGGCGGCGAAGTGC
>RRZT012530140.1_pt1 | contig 17420 bp, 19 predicted proteins | sample 2165551 | NCBI WGS metagenome assembly RRZT01 (sample SAMN10456910, study PRJNA506462) | wastewater metagenome | biome: wastewater; feature: sludge; material: wastewater sludge; isolation source: wastewater sludge with Escherichia coli K12::gfp cells carrying plasmid... | place: USA: Moscow, Idaho...
CCCTCGCACACCGCGGCAGATCAGGTCGATTCGCGCGGCGGCAGATCCAGTTCATGCGGGCCACGCTACGACTGCGAAGCCAGTTGCACCACGAGGTTGATCGTGCAGGCCAACACCACAGCCCCCAGCAGGTACGACAACAGCGCGTGACCCAGCGCGGCCCGCCGCACCAGGCGGGTCTGCAGTGTGGTGTCGCTGTCGTGGTAGGTCATGCCCGGGTGAACGCCCACCCCGGCCACGCTCGCGAGCGACGCCAGAATCAGCGTGGCGGTGACCACCACGTGGCTCGGATCCTCGGTCGTCGCGTGTTCGGCGGTCTGCTCAGGGGTGAACCGCCACAGCGCGGCCAGGGTGCGCAGGCAGAACGTGAGGCAGAAACCCACCCAGCCGGCGGCGACGGCCGCGACGCCGAGCCACGGCCACCACGGTGACCACGACGGCCGCGGTCGCTGCAACCGCCGAGCGAACCCACGCGGGGCGAAGCTTCATGGGCGCGAGTCAACCATCGGCACGCGCCTGCCTACGGACGCACCCGCGCGCGAAGCAGGTGCGCCGCCAAAACTACCGCGGCCACCAAGGCGGCGACCACGCCGACCAGCACCGACTGGGGCTGCACCATCAGCCGTCCGATCGCGATCCAGGCCAGCCCCCACGCCATCGCCACCCCGATGGCGTACTGACCGGGCAGCTTGCGGCTGAGGAACACCCCGAGGGCACCGGCCACCAGCAGCACGATCACCGCGACGATGCGTTCGGCGGCGCCGAGTCGTACGCCGGTGCCCACGGCGGCCGCGGTGACGTTGGCCACCGTGGCCACGCACACCCAGCCCAGGTAGAGCCCGAACGTGACGTACACCACCAGCAGTTCGGCAAGGCTGTGTGGGCCGTGCCCCACCAGGTTCAGGCACAGCCGGCCCAGCACGTAGGCGAGCAGGGCGATCACCAGCACGCTGACCCACAGCCAACCAGCCTGGGTGACTCCGAGCCAGGCGCCGTTCAACAGCAGGGACGCCGCCGCCCACCAGCCGGTGTCGCGAGCCGTGCGCGAGTGGGTTTGGGCCGGCAGCCACTGCCAGATCACGTACCCGACCAGGCCCACGTAGATCACCGACCAGATGCCGAAGGCCTGCGATGCCGGGGTGAGCAGGGTGGCGTCGGCCCGCAGGGCGCCACCGGCGCTGTTCTGCACCTGCGTGCCGATGATGCCGAGACCGGCCAGGGTGCCGATCAAGCCGGCGACGAAGCCGACGGTCACGGCCCACTGGCGCAGGCGGTCGGAGCGCGAAGTCATGGAAAGTCCTGTTTCTGCCATCGGGCACAGGGTAGCCAACGGTGCCCCACGCGCGGCCCCACCCGAAACGGCGAATCGTGCACTGGGGTGGACGGCGCCGTCCCCGCCGTGTGACGGTGGGGCCATGGACCTGGCCGGCTTCTACTCGCTGATGGCGGTGACCTGCTTCACGCTGGTCGGTCTGTGGTGGACGGTGGTCGAACGCCACCCGGAGTGGAAGCGTGACGCCAAGGCCCGCCGCCTGGCGGGCGGGGTGTACCTGTCGTTTCTGCTGCCCGGGCTGATGAGTACCTTCGCCCAGGTCGACCCCGGCAGCCCGCTGCTGTGGCGGGTGAGTTTCGCCACCGCGGCGGTGGTGGGGCTGGTCAATACCTGGCCGCTTCTGGCGCTCGACCGTGCGGCCCCGCGCGGGCTGTTTCGTCGGTTCCGGTGGTTGGTCGCCGTGCTGTACGCGGCGATCCTGGCGCTGGCCGTGGTTCCGACGTTGTCGGGGCCCACCGGCCAGCCGCCCCTGCAACTGGTAGCCCTGGCGCTGATTCTGCTGGTGGTGCTGGCCCACGGCTTGGCGTGGGAGTTCATGATGGAGCCCGATCAGCGACCCGGTGCCGCATCGCACTAGACGGCATCGCGACGAGTGGGGGACAGGTGACCAGGCTGCGCACACGCGCCGCTGCGGGCGTGCTTGCCCTGCTGGTGGCGCTCGCCGGTTGCACCGGCACGTCGCAGCCCAGCCCGTCCACCCCCACCACGAGTGCCCCCGCGACCCCGACCCCTCAACCCGACGATGAGGCCGCCCTGCCCGGGCTGCCCAAGGCCGTCACCCAGAAGGCCGTGCTGGGCGACCCGTGGTCGAGCAGGGCCGGCAAGGTGCACGGTGTGGCCCGATCGGCGCTGGCGATCATCAAGCAGACCCGCAAGGGCCAGACCCTCACCCTGTCGATGTTCAACCTCACCTACCCCGGCACGGCCGACGCCCTGGTGCGGGCCCGCCGTCGCGGTGTCGCGGTTCGCGTTCTGTTGAACGGCGAGGGAGCTCGCAGTAGGGAGGTTCGCATTCTGACTGCTGGGCTGGGTTCCGATATGACGCGCACGTCGTATGTGGTGGTGCGGCCCGGCGGCGTTCGCATGCACTCGAAGTTCCTGCTGGTCACTGCGCGCGGCGGGGCGGGCCCCGTGGTGTGGGTGTCGTCGGGCAACCTCACCAGCGCGAGCGGACGCGACCAGGCGAACGAGGCGCTGATCACGACCGGCGACCAACGGCTCTACGACTTTCTGCAGCGTCAGTTCACCCTGATGCGCCAGGGGGTCACCGACCCGCGCAGGCTCAGCCGCAGCGCGCTCACCGCAGGCACCTTCGTTCGCACTTATCCGCTACCCAAGGGCGGACCGGCCCACGACCCGATTCTTGCGGTGTTGAACGACGTGTCATGCGTCCACGACAACAGACGCACCGTGATCCGGATGGCCCACCTGTTCTTGACCGCGGAGCGCCGATACGTCACAGCACGAATGCGCGAGCTGGTCGAACAGGGCTGTGACCTGCGTGTGGTGGCACGAATGGGCGGGTGGGACCGGGTCGTGGTGACAGACTTGCTTCGCGGGGGCCCGGGCAAGGTTCTCCTGCGCGCGGCGCGAGGCAGCGATCTGCACACCAAGATCACCACCGTCGACGGTTGGAATGCCGCCGGCGAGCGCATGAGGATCGCCCTGGTCGGCTCGCACAACCTCACCGGACGGGCGCTGACCAAGACCCCCAAGGGGGTCAACGACGAGCTGTCGGTGCGCATCTGGAACCCGGCCACCGTGCAGACCTACGAACGTTGGGTCGACATGGTGATCGCCAAGCACAGCACGGCTGCCAAAGCCGCCTGACCAGCGCCCTTCCGCCCGGTGGTGCGCCGGGTCGACAATGCGCGCATGGCTACGGGGTGGGACGCCTTCATCTCGTACTCGCACGCGCAATCGGACGGCACCGCGATCGCCCTGCAGCGTGGTCTGGAGCGTTTCGCCCGGCCGTGGCGGCAGCGCCGGGCGATCAGGGTGTTTCGCGACAACACGGCCCTGTCGACCAATCCGGCACTGTGGACCGCCATCGAACAGGGGCTCGGCTCGGCGCGGCAATTGATCGTGCTGCTCAGCCCGGCCGCGGCGGCGTCCGAATACGTCGACCAGGAGGTCGCCTGGTGGCTGCAGCACAAGGGCGCCGGTTCGGTGCTGCTGGTGCAGGACGACGGCCGCCTGGCCTGGGACGACGACGCGAGCGCCTTCACCGCCGACAGTGACGTGCCGCCCTGCCTGCGCACCGCCTTCGCCGAGGAACCCCGGTGGCTCGACCTGCGCTGGCTGCGCGATGCGCCGGCGGGCACCGCTGACCCCCGTTTCAACGAAGCGTTGGCCGACCTGTCGGCGCCGATTCGCGCAGTGCCGCGCGACGAACTGATCGGCGAAGACCTCAAGCAGCACCGTCGGGTGCGGTTGCTGTCGCGGGCCGCCATCACGGTGCTCAGCCTGCTGTTGGTGACGGCTGTCGTCGCCACCGTGATCGCCGTGCGGCAACGTGACGAGGTGCTGCGGCAGTCCGTCACGCTGCGCTCGCGGCAGTTGGCCGGCATCGCGACCGGACTGCTGCCCACCGACCTGCGCAATGCGCAACTGATGGCCGTTCAGGCCTACCAGACCGAAGCCTCGGCGATCACCCGGCAGACCCTGTTGACCGCGGCGGGCGCGTCGCCCGCCATGCAGTACGTGGTGCCGTTCGACGTGGCCATCAGCAGCCTGGGCGTCGGGTCGTCGGTGGTGGCGGTCGGGCTGCAGGACGGCCGGGTGTTCACCGTGGGGCTGAACCGGGGCGACCTGCCATTGCTGCGCTTCACCGCTCCCGCCACGGTCACCGCGCTTCGGGCCACCGCCGACGGCGGCACCCTGGTGGTGCAGGCCGGGGCCGAGGTGTGGGTGGTCGCCGCCGCCGGCTCGCGGAAACTCGACGTGGTGGCCGACGACACCATCGAGGCGATCGCGTTGTCGCCGTCCGGCCGGCGGGTGGCGGTGCTGACGGGAGCCGACGCTCGGGCGATCGAGGTGTTCGACGCCGGCACCGGCAAGCGCCTCATCAGCCGTGCCGACCCGCTCGGACCCAAGCCCAACGAGGCGCTCGTCTACCCCTACCAGACCAGCCGGCTGGCCCTGCTGGACGATTACCGGCTGCGGTTGGTGTCGTCCGACGCGCACTGGCTGACCCTCGATCTGGCCACCGACGGCGCGAGCCGGGTCGGCGACACCGACTGGGTGCCGATGAGCGCCGTCTACGCCCCGTCGGCGCGGGTCGATTGGCTGATCAGGGCTCCGATCGGCGGCGAGCACGAGGTGCGGGCGTTCTCGACGGCCAGGGCCGGGTCGGGGCAGCGTGCCGTCCGTTCCGCAGCCGTGCAGGTGGCCGACCCGCTGGCCATGGCCATCAGTCCCAACGGTCACCGGTTGCTGATCAGCGACGCACAGGGCGGCGTCTCGGCGGCGGCCACGCTGGACGCCGCGGGCAACGGCTTCGCGGGTTGGTTTCCGGCCACTCCGATCGACGGGCTGGGCGCCGCCGCGGCCATCGAGTTCGTGTCGAACCAACGGGCGGTGGTCGCCTCACGAGGTGACCTGGCGGTGCTCGACTTCGGCAGCCCCGGGCGTGACCTGGCCAGCGCGCCCCTGGGGCGACGCCGCCTGGGGGTGGTCGGTGAATACGCCCAAGACCCGCGTTCGTCGGCGCTGGCCGTGTCGCCCGACGGTGCGTCCGTTGCGGTGTTCGACAACGAGCAGAGCCGACTCGAACTGCGTGCCGTGCCCGGCCGCCCCGGACGTAGTCTCGACGCCGTCGAGTTGCCGATCGACGGCGCCGTCGGTAGCGGTTACGGACCGCTCTGGCTCGCCGACAACACGGTGCTGGTGCTCGACCCGGCCGGGGGACCGGCGCCGGTCGACGTGCCGGACGGGGTGCGGGTGTGGCGGCTCGGCCTGATCGATGACGACGACGAGGCCGTCGAGCGGCCGGTCGCGGCCCAGGCGCGCGGCGACGGCCGGGTGCTGATCGCCACCTCGACCGGCCGGGTGCAGACCCGCGAGGCACCGTCCGGTCGGTTGGTGGCAGAGACGAACCCCCTCGTCGAGGGGTTCGGCTTCGAGACCGGGGCGTTCAGTGCCGACGGCCGTTACCTTGCGCTGCTCGACAGCACCAGGTCATACGGCGACAGCGGCACCCCCTCGCTGCGGGTGCTGGACGTCACCACGAACGAGGTGGTGCACCAACAGCCGTGGTCGCGCGGGAACGACCGCGACGATCTCGCGTTCGCCGGCAGCACGCTGCTGGTTGCGCGTGCCGACGGCGCGGTGGACGTGATGCCCGATGCCGGCCGCGGCCCGTCCGCACGATTGACCACCACGGGCACCCGAACCAGCACCGGATCGGTCCAACGCACGCCGCCGGTGGTCGGTGCGGGCGGGCTGGTCGGCTTTCCCGGCCGCGGCGGCCTGCAACTGTTCGACCTCACCACACTGCAACCGGTGGTCACCCTTGCGCCGGCACCGGTGCTGCAGGGCGAGCCGGTGGCCTATGCGTTCAGCGGCGACGGCAGCCTGCTGCTGTCGGGCTATTTCGGCGTGTCGGACGCCACCGCCGTGCTCACGTTTCGCGACCTGGAGGTCGGCGGCATCGTGCGACAGTTGTGCCTCGACGCCGGCGGCAGCGTCAGCGGCCAGGACTGGGTTCGGCTGGTGGGCGACGACCCACCCGACGAGCTGGCATGCCGATGAGGGCTGAGCAATACCATCGACTCATGGCGCTGCGCACCCTGATTCTCGCCGCCGGTGTCGGCGCCGGCCACAATCAAGCCGCCGGCGCGATCGACCGGGCGCTGAACCACATTCCCGAGGCGGGTGACGTCAAGCGCATCGACATTCTCGAGACCACCAACGAGATGTTCGCCAAGCTCTACGACGACGCGTACTTCACGTTGGTGTCCGAGGTGCCCTGGGTGGTCGGTTGGGGTTACGACAGCCAGGACGCCCCGTTCAACCTGCCCCCGCTGGTGCGGTGGTGGGACCAGTTGAACACCACCGACCTGGTGCGCGGCATTCGCGGGTTCGACCCCGACGTGGTGATCTGCACCCACTACCTGCCGGCCCGGCTGGTCGCGCTGATGCTGGCCCGACGACAGCTGCGCAGCTCGCTCACCCTGGTGGCCACCGACTACGACTTCCAGGGCCTGTGGCTGACCTCGCCGTTCACCCACTTCTTCGTCGCCCGCGACGAGTCGCGGGAGCTGATGGTGCGGCTGGGCGTGCCGCTCGACCGGGTGCGGGTGTCGGGCATTCCGGTGCGACCTGGCCTCGACGAGGCGGTCGACACCGCCGCCGTCCGGCAGTCGTTCGGGCTCGACCCCGACCTGCCGGTGGTATTGGTGTCGGCGGGCGCGTCCGGCGGCAGTTACACCCTCAACATCGTGCGCCAGGTGTTGCGCTGCGAGCAGCCGTTCCAGGCCGTCGTGGTGTGCGGCCGCAACGACGAACTGCGGGCCGAGGTCGAGGGCCTGGTGTCGCTGCGTCCGGAACGTTTTCGGGTGCTGGGGTTCACCGAGCGCATGGCCGACCTGATGCGCATCGCCACACTGTTCGTGGGCAAGCCGGGCGGGTTGTCGTCGTCGGAATGCATGGCCGCCGGACTGCCGATGGTGATCATCAACCCGATACCCGGCCAAGAGATGCGCAACGCCGACTTTCTGCTCGAAGAGGGTGCGGCGATTCGGTGCAACTACCCCGCGACGGTGGGCTACAAGATCGACAGGCTGCTCGCCGACCCCGACCGCATCACCGCGATGGCCGCCAATGCGCGGCGAGTGGGTCGTCCACGCGCCGGCGAAACCGTGGCCGAGGGGTCGCTCGAACTGCTCACGCCGCCGCTGTGGATCAGCCGTGACGCGCAGAAGTCGATGCTGCAGGCCAGCCAGGACGGCAGCGCCGTGGTCGACCTCGAGCCCGCCAAGCAGTTGCAGACCCTGACCGACCCGGTGACCGGCGGCTCGCTGGCGGTGATGACCCGCGGCCAGCTCGCCACGCTGGGCGTGAGCACCTGGTCGCGCAGCGTGATGGTGTCGCGCTCGAGCCTCAAGCGGCTGCGGTGGCAGACCGAGAACATCGACCTCGCGGTGTCTGGACGGTGGCTGCTGCACGGCGCCCGGTCGCGCGAGTTCGGCCTGGCCTGAGCGGCGGTCAGTGGATCAGTGCCTTGAGCGCGATCATCAGCACGCCGATCGCGGCGGTGCACAGGCCACCGATCAGCCGGGGCAGCTCACGCGGCGTCCACCGCGCCACGCCCAGGTACCCGAGGGCGGGCATCGCCGAGCGCACCTTCAGCACGTCCTTGCGGGAGCTAAGGAAGAGCAGGCCGAGGAAGGCCGCGTTGATCAGCATCAGCCAGACCAGGAAGATGTTGAACGACGCCTGAATGCCGATCTGCACCGCCAGCATGCCCGCGCCGTAGCTGAACAGGGCCCAGCCGATGGTCTGGAAGACGGACAGGAAGATCGCGAACGCCTGGCCGCGCAGCTGCGGCTCGACCACCGACATCACGATCGGACGGTTCACCGCGGGGTTGAGACCCTGACCGGCACCCATCAGCGCAACCCGACGTGGGCGACTGGCGTGCGAACATCTGGCAGGGCACGTTCCCGACCCACAACACCCTGGACGACGGCTGGCTCACGACCGCACCGGTGCGCAGTTTCACCCCAACGGCTACGGGTTATGGCAGCCGATCGGCAACGTGTGGGAATGGTGCTCCGACTGGTTCAACTCCGGCTACTACGCGCTGTCGGCAGCCACGGACCCGCGCGGCCCCGAGCAGGGCACCGCGCGGGTGCTGCGCGGCGGCAGCTACCTGTGCCACGCGTCGTACTGCAACCGCTACCGCAACGCGGCGCGGTCGTCGCACACCCCCGACTCGTCGATGGTGAACGCGGGGTTCAGGACGGCTGCCCGCTGAGGCTCACCGACTAGCGGTCGCAGGCGATGTCGTTGTGATTGGTGTCGCGCCACGGCGCGTAGCCGGCCTTGCCCTTGGGGTAGGGGCCCTTGCTGCAGGGGTAGTGGGTGAGCAGCTTGTTGCGCTCCGATTGGGCGTTCCAGGTCTTGAGGGCCGCTTTGTACTTCTTCATGCGGGCGGCGTTCTTCGCCTTGTTCTCGGCGACCCAGTAGGGCTGTTCATACAGCCACGTTCGTACGCCCTTGTGCCACGAGCAAGCGCCCCGTCCGGTGGCGTCGGAATGCGAGCCGTCTCGACAGATGGCTCCGACCCGAACGGGCGTTCCGTGGGTCGGCAGCAGCTTGGGAGCCACCGGCCTGGCGCCCAGTTTCACCTTCTTGACGATCACGTCTGGCTGAATCGTCTGCGTGGGGTTCGGCTTCGGGCTGGTGGGGGTGGCGGTCGCACGTGCGGACTGCGTAACCGCGGTGCTCGCCGTGGGTGTGGGTGCTGCGGCAGTCGTGGCGGCAGGGATGGGTAGCCCAACGGCGGGTTGAGCAGACGAGCCGTTCATGGCGCCGACACCCGCGTTCAGCAGCAGCAGAGCGGCGCCGCCGGCGATCGCGGTGTGGATGACTCGTCGGCGTCGGCTCTGCCCGGGCTTGCCCGTCAGCGCCGCCTTCGCGCCCGCGCCCACCCGCGCCGCAACCGAGGGGGCGTCCGCCGCGGTCACCGGCGGCAGCGGGACGGGCCGCACTCGGGCGTGCTGGGCCCGCTCGCCCTCGACGTACGACACCAGTTGGTGCACGGTGCCCGATTCGATGGCTGCCCCGAGTTCGAGCACGAAACGCACCTGAGCCGCCTGTTCGGCCGGGTATGAGATGCCCGACACGTTTAGGCGGTTGGTCACCTGAATGAGTGAGATCGGACGTTGGGGGTCGTGTTGTACGCCGACCAGTTTGCTGAAAGTCCACTCACGGGTTTTCAGGCCGCCCTGAAACACGACCCGGCGATTCGATATCGCGACGTGCCCTTGATCGGTGACGCGCAGTTCTTCTGCTCCGGGCACGTAACTGCCGCGCGAGCCGCCGACGCCGACTCGAATGTTGCGGCTCAGCCGCACCGAGAAACCCGACGACCGATTCAGTCGCACCCCCGGCGCACGCTTGACCTCGATCAGCCTGCAATCGCCGAAGCCGCCCAGCAGTGACTCCCCGCGCTTCAACACCAAGCCGCCACCGGACTGATCGGTAGACGAACCCCTGCCCGATCGGCCCGTCGCAATCATCCAGCGCAACTCTTCGTCAGCACGCGCCCAGACGAAATCTGCGCGTCGATTCTCCTCAAAACGGCGTGCATTCTCGCGTGCCGCCCATTGTTCAGCGCGCGTCGAATGCGTGCTCGTCGATTTCGACATCTGTTCGTCCCCCTGGCCGAAGGGGTCGACCATAACAGTGCGCCGCAGTCGGCGGCTGGTCGTTACGACAACTCTGTGCCGTTTTTCAGTTCAGAGCTGCGCACATTCTTTCGACACGGCTAGCGCCTCGGGTGTGACTTGAAGAACGCCCACATCAGCGCAGTTGCGTCGATCTCTTGCGTGGTCACGCCCAGCGGGCTCAGGTCGACGTCGGTGCCCGGCCAGGTGTGGCCACCACCCGTGACCCGGTAGTACACGACGTCGGCACGATCGCGGCACCTGCTGTAGCTGAACTGGCGAGCCGATGCCGCACGGCATCGTCGACGGCAGCGGTCTGCGACCCGGTGAGTTCGGCCAGGCGACGCACCCGAGAATGAATCTCTTCGTTCTTGATGTTGAGGCTGTAGAAGTCTACCTCGAAGTTCCACCTTGCTTTTCTCGGTCTGAAGTCACGATCCGGTGTCCATCGCACGCAGGCTCGATCGTCATGGGTGTGACGCCGCATGATGCGGCAGGAAAGGTACAGGGCAATGGCGACGATCACGGCTTTCGAGAGCATCACCCTCGACGGTGTCATGCAGGGCCCGGGACGGCCCGACGAAGACACCCGCGGCGGGTTCACCCACGGTGGCTGGGCATCGGCTACCAAGACGACGTGCTCATGCAGTACGCCGGTGAGGGCATGAGCAAACCAGGAGCACTGCTGTTCGGCCACCGCACCTACGCGGACGTGCTGGGGTACTGGTCGTCCATCGGGCCCAACCCGTTCATCGACTCGCTGCGCTCCTCGACCAAGTTCGTCGTCTCGCGCTCGGCAGGCACCGAACTCGCCCACCCGAACAGTCAACTGCTCGCCGGCGACGCGGTCGAAACCGTGGCGGCGCTCAAACAGCGACACGCCGGCGAGCTGATGATCATGGGCAGCGGCGAACTGGTGCGAGCCCTACACGCGGCCGGTCTGATCGACCGTTACGCACTACAGATCCACCCCATCGCGCTCGGCTCGGGCACGAGGCTGTTCGGCGAGGGTGAGCGCGCGAAGCTCACCCTCGAGCGCAGCCTCGCCACCACCACGGGCGTACTGATCACCGAATACGCCGTCGAGCGCGCAGCCGTTGCCGCCGTCGACACCGGACGACAGGATTGACGCATGCGCTACATGCTGCTGACGCACTACGCCGAGAACGAGGGCGACAGCCTCGACGAGCAGACGATCGCCGATGCCATGGCCGCGATGGCGGCCTACGCGGCCACCCTGCAGGCCGCGGGCGTGCTCGTGGCGGCAGAGGTGCTGCAACCGTCCGAAAGCTCGACGACGGTGTCGGTCGTCGATGGCGTGCTGCGCATTCAGGACGGGCCCTTCGCCGACACCAAAGAGCAACTGGGTGGCGTCTTCATCGTCGAGGTGCCCGATCTGGACGCCGCTTTGGGCTGGGCCGCGCAGGCACCCCCGGTGCAATGGGGAACCGTCGAGATCCGTCCGGTCGCCACCCACACCGTCGAGGGCGTCTGGACCGCGTGACCGGCGCAGAGCCCGGCGACCCCCGTCTGATCGCATCGCACGCGGCGCGGGTGTCGTTCGGACGACTCGTGGCGCTGCTGGCGTCGGTGAACGGCGACATCGCCGAGGCGGAAGACGCCGTGGCCGCGGCATTCGAACAGGCCCTGGTCTCGTGGCCCGGGGCCGGCGTGCCGAAGAACCCCGAAGGGTGGCTGTTCACCGTGGCGAGAAACCGACAGCGCGACGTGTGGAAGTCGTCCGCGCACCGCACCCGCACTGCACTGGACGCCGATGACGTGCCTACCCTCACGCCTCTCGATGAAGTCGCACCGGACGCGATCGGTGATCATCGGCTGGAACTGATGTTCGCGTGCGCGCATCCGGCGATCGACCCTGACGTGGGCACACCGCTGATGCTGCAGGTCGTGCTCGGGTTCACCGCTGCCCAGATCGCCGGTGCCTACGGTGCAGCGCCGGCGGCGATGGCCAAGCGGTTGGTGCGCGCCAAGCGCCGCATTCGTGACGCCGGCATACCGTTCGCGATTCCAGATCGGGCGAGCATGCCGACGCGACTGGGCGCGGTGCTCGAGTCGGTGTACGGCTGCTACGCCATCGCCTGGCAGGACTCCGACGGACGCTCGCACACCCAGCCCGATTCGATGGCGGGGGAGGCGCTGCATCTGGCGGTGACGATGGCGGACCTGTTGCCGACCGAGCCGGAAGCTTGGTCCTTGGCGGCCCTGATCGCTCTGTCTTTGTCGCGCGCAGCGGCTCGTGGTGGTTCGTTCGTCCCTCTCGATGAGCAGGAGCCCGCTTCGTGGGACGGCGCACTCATCGCCGAGGGCGAGTCGTACCTGAGGCGGGCTGCCGAGCTAGGCGGATCACCAGGACGGTTTCAGCTGGAAGCAGCGATGCAAGGGGTGCATGCGGCCCGCCGGTACGGCGAGCCCGTCGACTGGGCAGCGCTCAGGACCCTTGCCAGTGCCCTGGTCACAGTGGCCCCGACGATGGGAGCGAAGCTGGCGCTCTCAGCGATCGTCGGACGCACCGACGGCCCGGCCGCAGGGCTGGCGCTGGTGGACGAACTGCCGAGCGAGGGGGAGCGGCTCGCGGCTTTTCATGCGACCAGAGCCGATCTTCTCGCCCGTGCCGGACGCCGGGCGGAGGCGTCCGACGCGTTCCTGAAGGCCGCTGAACTCGAGACGGACCCGGCAGCCGCGGCGTACCTGCGCGGTCGCGCGTGACCAGCCACCGATGCCGGCATGGCTGAAGGTGGACGCGATCGTCACGCGCTCACACGGCCAGGGCCGTCCGGCAGCCTTGAAGCCACCGGACGGCCGTGTGGGCTACTCCTTCACCGCACCGGTGCTGGCGTTCATGATCTTGCGCTGGAACACGAAGAACACGATCGCGACCGGGATGGTCATCAGCAGTGAGGCCGCCAGTTGCAGGGGGAACTGGTTGCCCGAGCCGAGCTGACCGGACGCCAGCGAGGCCACACCCTTGGTCAGGGTGGTGAGCTGCGGGCTCTGGGTCGAGACGATGAAGTGATTGAGCTCGTTCCACGAACCCTGGAACGACATGATCACGATCATCATCACCGCCGGTCTCGCCATCGGCAACACCACCGACCAGAAGGTGCGGAAGGTGCCTGCTCCGTCGATCCGGGCGGCCTCCTCGACCGCGACGGGAATGGACTCGAAGAAGTTCTTCATGATGAACACGCCCGAGGCGTCCACCAGCAGCGGAATGATCATGCCGGCATAGGAGTCGTACATGCTCAGCTCCCCATGGGTAGTTCGGGAGGAGTGGGGTGTTTGGCGTCGACGAGGCCAGATCGGGCCAAGTGGAAGGGTGGTGCTAGCATTGCTGTCAGGAGGGTGGACGTGATGGCAACCTTGACGATCAGGCAGCTCGATGAGCGCACGCACGCCCGGTTGCGAGGCAGGGCTGCCAAGCACGGCCGGTCGGTCGAGGCTGAGGTGCGCGCGATCCTTGATGCGACTGTCGACCTGCCGGAGGAGAACTTTCTGCTTGCGCTGCACGCGGCGATGTCCGAGGTTGGCGGGGTCGATCTGACGCTGGAGCCGAGGACGGACCTGCCGCGTCCGGTGGATCTGTCGTGATTGTCGCCGACACCAACGTGGTGTCGGAGTTCATGCGCGATGAGCCCGACGCCGGCGTGTTGTCGTGGGCCGGTTCGCTGGGCCCCGCGGACCTCACCATCTGTGTTGTGACGGTCGAGGAGATCGAGCGGGGGATCGGCCGGCTTCCGAGCGGCAAGCGTCGCCGGCAACTCGAACAGCGCTGGCAGGGCCAGGTCGCCGCGTTCCGGGAGTCGATCCTGGTCTACGACATGGAGGCCGCGACGGCTACGGCGCGCGTTGTGATCGCCGCGGAGGCAGCGGGCCGGCCGATGAGCCTTGCTGACGCGCAGATCGCCGGCATCTGTCTCGCCGGTGGTCACCGACTGGCCACGCGGAACGTCCACGACTACGAGGCCATCACCGACCTGGCGGTACTGAATCCCTTTGGCTGAGCCCAGGGAGCGCCAAGAGTCGGTGCCACTTTGCATAGGTCTCCAAGTCTGGCGTGGTTGCCAACGCTCGCGCCTTTTCCGCCCGGTGCTTCGGTGGACCACTCGTTGGCCTCGATCGGCTTGCGCTCTTCGTGCAGCCAGCCCTCGGCGTCCATCGTGGCCTGGAAAGTTGTCGGGCGACGTGCCGCATCGGGTCCCGTCCGTTGGGGACGCCCTGGTGTCGACCCGAGGCGAGTTTGCGTATCGAGCCAACTGGCGCCGACAGCATGCTCGGATTGACTTGAGATCCCGGCGTCCGACGGGACGACGTTGAAGTGTCCGCCGGGATGACGGCACGCGACACGATGGGCGGTACCCCACCGTATGACGGTGAGGGCGGACTCGACCCAACGGTGGGGCGGGCGGGGCTCGAACACGCGACCCAGGGATTATGAGTGACCCGAATGTGTCGCTGACTAGGACATATTGCACGGCTATTTGCACGCCGTGTGCAACAAGGACGCGTTCAGGGGCGATTTCTGCCACTTCTGGCTATACCCCCACCCCTATCGGGACGGGCTCCCGCGACTCGTCCAGCATACCTGTCGGGCCGCGAAATGGCATCTGGCAAGGTGAGACGAAGCAGTCGCCGACCAAGGCAGACGCCGAAGTGAGATCAGGATCGCCGGCTCGATGTGAGGGCTCCGAAAGTGCCGTTACCCAAGGAAACGAGCCCCAAATTGCCGCTCTCGATCGAAACGTCCTTCGTATTGAGCCTAACGAGCAGCCATAACGCTATTGCACGCTATTGCATGCAACTATTCCGGTGGCAGTATCCCTGGGTCGCAAGATACCCCCATGGTGTAACGGGCGAGGGGTGGGGGTATGTGAGTCTCTTGTGCCGTGGTGGTACGATATTTGGTACCGAAGGTGAGAGGGGCGTGAGATGTCGACGATGAGTGCGAGCGAGGCGCGCAAGAACCTGTTCCCGTTGCTGGGGCAGGTGAACGAGGACCACGACGTGGTCAGGATCACGTCCAAGGGCGGCAACGCCGTCCTGATCTCCGAGGCCGACTATGAGGCCTGGCAGACCACGCGCCATCTGTTCTCCACCCCGGCGAACGCCCGCCGACTGTTGGGCTCGATCCAGGAGTGGGCCGCCGGCGAGCTGATCACCGAGGCCCTGCCGGAGGACGCAGAAGGCGACGAGTGAACCTCGCCTTCACCCCGACCGCCTGGGAGGACCTCAACTATTGGGCCGACAAGGATCGGGCGACCTACAAGAAGGTCCGCGCCCTGTTGAAGGAGGTCGTGCGGACGCCGTTCGAGGGCACCGGCAAGCCTGAGCCGCTGAAGTACCAACTCGGCAACGTCTGGTCGCGACGGATCACCCAGGAGCACCGCCTGGTGTACGCGGTCGAGGACGATCAGATCGTCGTCCTGGCGGCTCGCTTCCACTACGGCGAGTGATGTCTCCGCAGCCAGGATCCCTCAGAGGGTGGAGCCTGTCTGGTCTGTTGGCCTAACCGAGGCTCCCAACGGCCCGGACGGCCGTTCTGACGCGCGGCGAGGGCGTTTGGCGCGACTGACGTATCACGACGACTTAGGTGATGGAGGGTGCGACTTTGGGAACAGCAGTTCTTGCCAGACCGGATCTACTGTCGTTCGGCCTGAAAGGAGGTCGTCGATTGCAGTGTTGACGGCAGCCACGGTGGGTAGTCCCTTCAGTTCAAGAGTGAATCCTTTGTCGGCGAAGAACCTAGGGTCCACCGTGACTCGATTAAGCATCGCTATGGACGCGTTGACGATCGCAAGCCAGGTTCGCAAGAACCGAAGCCGGCGATAGGTTAGGTGGGCCGACGTGGCACGCTGATCGAACAGGCCCCGTCCGTCCCAACCGATGTCGGCGGTGCAGCGTGCCAGTGTCTCCTCGCTAACCCTTTGGTGAAAGGAGAAGTCGTAGCCAAACCGATGTTCGGCCGCCACCAGGTCGATCCCAGTGAGGTGGTACCTGTCTACTGTGCGCAGTTCGCGATAGGTTCGACGCATTCTGCGGTTGAGGTGGTCCGGCATCTTCAAAGTGACCAGGCGGTCCTTCGGCAGCCGCACCCATTCAACGGCCTCACCAACGGATTGCGCCTGGCTCGCGCCCCACGGCCGGTCCCTGATCGACCAGCCCGGAACCCATCCGAGCCGACCCACCCGATCTGCTCGCCCCTTGGGTTCCGGGGAGCTTTGTGGGTGGCGCCGCGAGCGCTTCGTCGATTCGATGGATTTGTCCGCGAGATACACCTCGAAGACGCACCGACCGTATTGGAGCATCTCATCGCAGACCACCTGGACGAGATCCCACACGTAGTGACCGACGTCTGGCCACCAGTCGTTGTGGCCGACGTCGTTGAGAAGTTCACCGAGCAGCTGAGATCCTTCGCTGTGTCCAATGCCGTCAAACTCAATCCGCGTTTCGTACGCGTAATGCTTGTGGGCGAGGTCGTCTGAGAGCATTCGGGCATTGAATCCATGCTGGGGGCGGCGCGTATGAATTGCCTCTAGGTTATCTGCTTGATATAGCACATCTGGATCAGTCGAGACGCGACTGAGCCCGCCGGGGGTGGACCTCTCACTCATGCTCTTCAAACTCCTCGACAACGTGGGCCAAACGTCTCGCCAGATCTCCGGGCGGCGAGGCACCTGCGGCCCGGCAAGCGGGGAGGAGAAAGGCCGCGTAGAAGAGCCCCTCGAAGTGGCCGTAAGGGAGGTGCCTGAGGTACTGCCGGGCCAGCCTAGAGGGCGCATCAGACAGTCCCTCCTGGGTGTTATTGCCATAATGCGGCTCGTCAGGGTCGACACCAAGAGCTTCAAGTGCCTGATTCGCGGCGATTTCTGTGGCCGAGCGGTGCAGTGCTCCTTGGGTGATGCCAATCCCCCTGAACTCGATGTCGAGGGCCAAGGCTGCACGCTCGACAATGAACTTGGCCATCTTCAGAGATGACAGGTCCCTCGCCCAAATCTTCCTGTATGGCTCAAATATCTGCGGTTGCGCAGATACCTCTGATACCACCATGGCAATCCCGCTCAGCTGCAGGAGTTGCAGTATGGGCTCGGTCGCGTGGGAGAGCACCACCGAAGGGTGATTGCGCCGTACGGCTCTCTGGATTCGATCGACTGCCCGCCACGTTGCGTCGTAGAGGCACTGGACCCTCGCGTCGACCAGACCCGCGTCAGGCTGGGGCGACGCGAAGGCGTCGTTGAAGAGGTCGGCCTGAGTCCGGTAATAGGCCCAGCCGAAGACATCCGGCCGGTCGGGGTCGTGGGCTGGGTTGATGATTGCTGCTAGTCGCGCGACTGGAACGCTTAGCATTGCAGCCAGTGCGGCTTGGCGATCCCGGAAGGGCTTCAGATCGGTCTTGGGCCAGCGATCATCCGTGTCCCGGTGTTCGGCTTCGCAAGCAGCGAGTAGTGACTCAACGGCGTCGACACAAGTGGAGAGCTTGTGAGCCCCTTCACTCAAACGAGTCAAAGCGGCACCGGATATCACGTCATTGCTTTGCGCGACCCTGAGCCCCCACGGCCACAACTCATCTTCAAAGACGTTCATGAGCTGATCGAGTTCGTCGATCACCTCGGTTGCGATCGCTTTCGCAATGAGCTGGTTTACTGCAGTGTCGGGCGTCACGATACGGCCTTCAACAA
>RRZT010536903.1_pt1 | contig 17412 bp, 14 predicted proteins | sample 2165551 | NCBI WGS metagenome assembly RRZT01 (sample SAMN10456910, study PRJNA506462) | wastewater metagenome | biome: wastewater; feature: sludge; material: wastewater sludge; isolation source: wastewater sludge with Escherichia coli K12::gfp cells carrying plasmid... | place: USA: Moscow, Idaho...
CCAGCGCAGGCGCCGTGACATGCGGCAGGCTCAGTCTGCCCGCCCCAGGCGGGCACGGGCTGACGGGGCGGCGTCGCGTACGCGTACGGCCAGTCCGTCGATGGTCAGGCGGTCTTCCACGAACCAGCGCACGGCCTGCGGATACACCTGGTGTTCTTGCACCAGGATGCGCTCGGCCAGGGTGTCGGCCGTGTCGTCGGGCAGGACGGGTACGACGGCCTGGGCGACGATCGGGCCGTGATCCAGCTCGGCCGTGACAAAGTGCACGGTACAGCCGGCGACGGCACAGCCGGCGTCAATGGCGCGCTGGTGGGTGTGCAGGCCGGGAAAGGCCGGCAGCAGCGAGGGGTGGATGTTCAGCAGGCGGCCGGCAAAGCGGTTGACGAAACCGGTGGTCAGGATGCGCATGAAGCCGGCGAGCACGACAAGGTCGGGGCTGAAGCGCTGGATGGTGGCCGCCAGAGCGTCATCGAATGCCGCACGGTCGTGGTAGTCGCGGTGGTTGAGGCCGATGGCTTCGATGCCGCGGGCGGCCGCCCACGCCAGTCCGCCGGCATCCGGCCGGTTGGCGATGACGGCAGCAATGGTGGCGCCGGGAATGGCAGCCTCGACGATGGCCTGCATGTTCGAGCCGCGGCCGGAAATCAGGATGACGATTTTTTTCATGGCGGTCCTCTGCTGCCGGCGCAAGCGGCAGGTTCTCCTGTGGACAGGCCGGCGGGCGCTTTCTCAAGCCTGGCACCGTCCGGCAAAAACGACAAAGCGCCGCGGCCCGGGCGCGCGGCGCTGGCAGGCGCGATGGCGGATCAGGCGATCTGCGTCTGGTGTTCGTCACCCTGGCGGGCACGCACCAGGCCGAGGCGATGGACGGTTTCGCCCTCTGCCGTCAGCAGGGCAGTGGCTGCGTCGGCCTGCTCCGGCGCGACGATGACGACCATGCCGATGCCGCAGTTGAAGGTGCGGTACATTTCCTGGGCGTCGACGTTGCCTTCCTGTTGCAGCCACTGGAACAGCTTGGGCAGCGTCCAGCTGGCGGCATCGATCTGCGCCACGCAGTTGTCCGGCAGCACGCGCGGGGTGTTTTCGGTGATGCCGCCGCCGGTGATGTGTGCCATGCCCTTGACCGGTACGCCGGCCATCAGCTTGAGTAGCGGTTTCACGTAGATGCGGGTCGGGGCGATGATGGCGTCACGCAGGGTCCGGTCGCCGTCGAACGGGGCGTCGAGGTCCGGGCCGGCGCGCTCGATGATCTTGCGCACGAGGCTGAAACCGTTGGAGTGCACGCCGTTGGAGCCCAGTCCCAGCACCACGTCACCCGGCCGGATGTCGCGGCCGGTGATGACCTGGCTCTTTTCAACCACGCCGACGGCAAAGCCTGCGAGGTCGTATTCTCCCACCGGATACATGCCGGGCATTTCGGCGGTTTCGCCGCCGATCAGGGCGCAACCGGCCTGTTCGCAGCCTTCGGCAATACCCTTGATCACGTCAGTGGCCTGTGCCACGTCGAGTTTGCCGCAGGCAAAGTAGTCGAGGAAGAACAGCGGCTCGGCGCCTTGCACCAGAATGTCGTTGACACTCATGGCCACGAGGTCGATACCGACGGTGTCGTGGCGGTTCCAGTCGAAGGCCAGCTTGAGCTTGGTGCCGACGCCATCGGTGCCGGATACCAGCACCGGCTCGCGGTACTTCTTGCTGATCTCGACCAGTGCGCCGAAACCACCCAGGCCACCCAGCACTTCCGGGCGCATGGTGCGCTTGGCAAACGGTTTGATGTTCTCGACGAGCTGATCGCCGGCGTCGATGTCGACACCCGCATCACGGTAGCTCAGGGATTGCGTCACGGAGGGCTCGCTTTCTTGCTCAAATGGGGGAAGCGCATCCGGCATGCCTTGGGGATGCCGGGAAATCCTGAATTTGGTATACGTTCACGCCGGCGCACGTCGCGTGCCGGGAAAACCTGCTACAGTCGCCGCATTTTACCCGAAATATGCCTCGCTACCGCCGCCGTCCTGCCGTTTTCCTCTGGAGCCGCCTGCTGCTTGCGCTGGCCGTGGTCTTTTGCCTGTGGCTGGTCTGGCATCTGACCGATGTGCTGATGCCGTTTGCCGCCGCTTTTGCCCTGGCCTACATGGCCGTGCCGGTGGTCGACCGGCTGGGCCGGATGGGGGTCAACCGCACGCTGGCCACCAATCTGATGCTGCTGCTGGCCATTGCGCTGGTGGTGCTGGTCATGCTGCTGGTCATTCCGATGTTTGTCAGCCAGATCCAGGGGCTGGTGGACCGGCTGCCGGGGCTGGTCGACTGGCTGGAGCGCACCGTTTCGCCGCGCATCCACGAGTTTTTCGGCATTACCGTGCATTTCGACGTCAATTCGATCAAGACCGGACTGGCCGCCCATCTGGGATCGGTGCGCTCGGCGCTGGCCAACCTGTTGCCGGCGCTGACCAGCCAGGGCATTGCGCTGCTGACTTTCCTGACCAATGTACTGCTGACGCCGCTGCTGGCGTTTTACCTGCTGCGCGACTGGCACACCCTGCTGGCATCGGTGGAGCGCCTGCTGCCGCCGCGCTGGCGTGCCGGCGTGACTTCGCTGTGCGGCCAGATCGACCACATGGTCGGCGAATACCTGCGCGGCCAGTTGGCGGTGATGCTGATCATGGCGGCGTTTTATGGTGGCGGCTGGCTGGCTGTCGGGCTGGATTCGGGATTTGCCATCGGGGTGGTGGCCGGCTTGCTGGTGGCGATTCCGTACGTGGGTGCCTTCATCGGCGTGCTGCTCGCCACGATGGCGGCCATCCTGCAATACGGCACGCTGCCGGAAATGCTGATGGTGTGGAGCGTCTACGCCGTGGGTCAGACGCTGGAAGGTTTCGTCATCACGCCGCGGCTGGTGGGCGACCGCATCGGCCTGCACCCGGCGCTGGTGATCTTTGCCCTGATGGCTGCGGGCAGCCTGTTCGGCTTTGTCGGCGTACTGCTGGCCCTGCCGGCATCGGCGGTGCTGATCGTGCTGTGGCGCGAGGCGCTGGCGCGCTACTACGCCTCGCGCTGGTATCGGCGTAGAATCGTCCGGTCATCCCGTCCATCCTGACCCTGTTGCCCCTTGGACCAACTCGTTCTCGACCTCACCCCGCCTCCGGCCCCGGCATTTGACCATTTCATCGCCGAGCACAACCGCCAGATCATTGCCGCCCTGACCGATGCGCAGGGCGAGCGCTTCATCTATCTGTGGGGGGCCGCCGGCGTCGGCAAGACCCATCTGCTGCAACAGTGGGTCGAGCATGCCAATGCCGTGGGGCGGGCTGCCATCTATCTGGATGCGCGGGCGGAAAAACTGCCGGACTTTGCGCGCGAGGCGCGCTGCGTGGCGGTCGACCATGTCGACGAGCTGGAGCCGGACGACCAGATCACGCTGTTTTCCATCTTCAACTCCCTGCGGGACAGCGACGGCCAGTTGCTGACTGCCGGACGCGAGCCACCGCAGCGCCTGAAGCTGCGTGACGACCTGCGCACGCGGCTGGGCTGGGGGCTGGTGTTCCAGGTGCAGGCCATGAGCGATGCCGACAAGCTCGCCGCCCTGCGCCGCCATGCGCAGATGCGCCTCGTGAACGTGCCCGAGGACGTCTTGCGCTGGCTGATTACCCACTGGCGGCGCGACATGGCTTCGCTGGTCAGCATGGTCGACGCACTTGACCACTATTCGCTGGCGCTGCAAAAGCCGATTACCGTGCCGCTGGTCAAACACATCCTGCAAACCTCCAGACAACATCCATGAACCTTGCCCTGTTTGACCTCGACCATACCCTGCTGTCCGGCGATTCCGACGTGGAGTGGCCCGGCTTCCTGATCAAGAAGGGCATCGTGGATGCCGCATACTACTCGCGCGAAAGCGACCGCTTCTACGAGCAGTACAAGGACGGCACGCTCGACATTTACGCCTTTCTGGACTTCCAGCTCTCGCCGCTTGCCGGCCGCGACCGCGCCGAGCTGGACGCCTGGCATGCCGAATTCCTCGAAGACCACATCCGGCCGCTAATCACTGACAAAGCACGGGCGCAAGTGGCGACCCACCAGGATGCGGGCGATCTGGTGGTGATCGTGACGGCCACCAACCGTTTCGTCACCGGCCCCATTGCGACCGAACTGGGCGTGGAACACCTGATCGCCACCGAACTGGAAGAAGGCCCGGACGGCCGCTTTACCGGCCGCCCCAGCGGCCTGCCGTCATTCCAGGACGGCAAGATCCACCGCCTGCACGACTGGCTCGCCAGCCGGGGCCAGCGACTGGAAGATTTTGACCGGAGCTGGTTCTACAGCGACTCGCGCAACGACATTCCGCTGATGAGCGTCGTGACGCATCCGGTGGCGGTCAACCCGGACGAGCTGTTGCGCGCGCATGCCGAAGCGCACGGCTGGCCGGTGATGTTCCTGCACGATTGATGGTGTTTCTGCCCGAGGCCTGACCATGCAGCGTCCGCAACTTGCCCTGATCAACCACCTGATTGCCCAGCAGCCGGAGCTGGCGGCCGAATTTGCCCGGCTGGCCGGCCGGCGCGTGCGGCTGGAGGGCGGCCCGCTGGCCGTGACCGGCGTGATTGACGGTCACGGCCTGTGGGCACGCTGTGCCGGTGAGCCGGAAGCCGTCGTGCGCATCGGCGCCGGCGTGCTGGTCAGCCGCGTGACCGGGCGCGAGGTATCCAGTGCCGATGTCAGCGTCAGCGGCGACGCCGAGCTGGCGGGCGAGCTGGCCCGGCTGGCGGGCAAGCTGCGCTGGGACGGTGCGGAAGACCTGTCGCGGCTGGTAGGCGACATGGCCGCCGAGCGGCTGGCACGCAGTGCGCGGCTGGCACTGGGGCTCAAGGGCGAGATCGCTGCCCGACTGGGCATGAGCCTGATCGAACACTGGCGTGAAGAAGCGCCCTTGCTGGCGCGTCGTGCGGATGTCGAGCGTTTCTGCCACGAGGTGGACGAGCTGCGCGACGCTTCTGCCCGCCTGCAAAAGCGGCTGGAACGCCTGTCGTAAACCCTTTTGCCGGCCGGCATGACCGGCAGGCTGGTGTGCCGTATGTCTCTCACCCGTTTTTTCCGGATTGCCCTGACCTTTTACCGGTACGGGCTGGACGAGTTTTTTGCCACGGTGCCGCGCCTGCGGCTGCTGCATTCGCTGTGCCGCCTGCTGCCGCTGCCGCGTGACCTGTCGCTGCCCTTGCCGGTGCGGGCGCGGCTGGCGCTGGAAAGCCTGGGACCGGTATTCGTCAAGTTCGGCCAGTTGTTGTCCACCCGGCGCGACCTGTTGCCACCGGATTACGCCGACGAGTTTGCCCGCCTGCAGGACCGGGTGCCGCCGTTTGACGGTGCACTGGCGCAGCGCGAGGTCGAACGGAGCCTGGGGAGGCCGGTGGCCGAGCTGTTTGCCGAATTCGACCCGGTGCCGGTGGCCAGTGCCTCGGTCGCGCAGGTGCACAAGGCGCGCCTGTTCGACGGAACGGTGGTGGCGGTAAAGGTGCTGCGTCCGGACATCCGGCCGGTGATCGAGGCCGATCTGGCGCTGATGTATGCGCTGGCGGGCTGGGTCGAGCGGCTGTCGAGCGACGGTCGCCGCCTGCGGCCGCGCGAGGTGGTGGACGAATTCGACGTCAACCTGCACGACGAACTGGACCTGACCCGCGAGGCTGCCAACGCCAGCGAGCTGCGACGCAATTTCGAGCAGTCCGACATGCTGGTAGTGCCGCAGGTGTTCTGGGACTACACCTGCCGCAACGTGATGGTGCTGGAGTGGATGGACGGCATTCCGGTCGGCCAGATCGACCGGCTGGTGGCGGCCGGCATCGACCTCAAACAGTTGTCCCGCTTCGGGGTGGAGATTTTCTTTACCCAGGTGTTCCGTGACGGGTTTTTCCATGCCGACATGCATCCGGGCAATATCCTCGTGGCGCCGGACGGGCGTTACATTGCCCTGGATTTCGGCATCGTCGGTACGCTGACCGAGACCGACAAGCACTATCTGGCGGTCAATTTCCTGGCTTTCTTCAACCGCGACTATTACCGGGTGGCCACGGCGCACATCGAATCCGGCTGGGTGCCGGCCGATACGCGGCCCGAGCAGCTGGCGGCCGCCGTGCGGGCGGTGTGCGAGCCGTTCTTTGGCCGGCCGCTGTCGGAGATTTCGTTCGGGCTGGTGCTGATGCGCCTCTTTGAAGCCAGCCGGCGTTTTCATGTGGAAATCCAGCCGCAGCTGGTGCTGTTGCAAAAGACCTTGCTCAATATCGAGGGGCTGGGGCGGCAGCTGGACCCGGACCTGAACCTGTGGGACACCGCCAAGCCGTTCCTGACCCGCTGGATGAACGAGCAGATGGGCTGGCGCGGCCTGCTGCGCCAGCTGAAAAACGAGGTACCGCAGTGGGGCACCCTGCTGCCGCAGCTGCCGCGCAAGCTGGATGCTGCGCTGTCGGGCTCGTCGGACAAGCTGCTGACCGAAGGCTACATGGCGCTGATGCGCGAGCAGAAACGCCAGAATGCACTGCTGTCGGTGCTGGCGATTCTGGTGGCCGGCTTGCTGGTTCTGGTGTTAAACCGGTAACTGGCATTCCTGTCTTGTCCGCCCGGAGCGGATAGGCAAAGAAGCCTTCCACGACATTTGCAACAACGAAAGGGCTTGCCGTTATACTCGCGGCAGTTTTTTCGTTTCCGAGCGCAAAATGTTCGCGCTGTTTCATTCGGAGAGAGGCCATGCTGCAAGACCGCTTCGGTCGCACCATCGAGTATGTCCGGCTGTCGGTGACCGACCGCTGCGACCTGCGTTGCAGCTATTGCCTGCCCAAGGGCTTCAAGGGTTTTGAAGAGCCGGCGCACTGGCTGACCTTTGATGAAACCGAACGGCTCATGCGGGTATTCGTGGCGCTGGGGACGCGCCGGGTACGCCTGACCGGGGGCGAGCCGTTGCTGCGCCGCGGTGTGGCTGAGCTGGCCTCGCGGCTGAAACGCATTGACGGTCTTGCCGACCTGTCGCTGTCGACCAATGCCACGCAACTGGCCCGGCACGCCGTAGCGCTGAAAGCTGCCGGGGTAGACCGCATCAATGTCAGCCTGGATTCGCTGCGGCGCGACTGCGTGACCGAACTCACCGGCCGTGACAGCCTGCCGGCCATCCTGGAGGGCCTGATGGCCGCCAAGGCTGCCGGTCTGGCGCCGATCAAGCTCAATATGGTGGCTCTGGCAGGTGTCAACGAGGCCGAGATCGAGGACATGGTTGCTTTTGCCATGCAGCACGGCTTCATCCTGCGGTTGATCGAGGCCATGCCGGTCGGAGATACCGGACGCGAAGCCAGCTATCTCGACTTGCAGCCGGTGCTGGCGCGCCTGACCGGACGCTTCGGCCTGCAACCACAGGCGGTGGAACTTGGCGGCGGGCCGGCCCGCTACTGGGCAACGGCCGACGGGCGCTTTACCCTGGGCCTGATCACGCCGATTTCCCAGCATTTCTGCGCCACCTGCAACCGCGTGCGCCTGTCGGTGGACGGAACGCTCTACCTGTGTCTTGGCCAGGACGAAAAACTGGAATTGCGGCCGCTGCTGCGCGGTGGCGCCAGCGATGCCGAGCTGGCGGCGGCCATCCGCTCAGCCATTGAACTCAAGCCGGAACGCCACGAGTTCCGCGAACAATCCCGCAAGATCATGCGCTTCATGTCGATGACCGGCGGTTGAGGAGAAAATTGCATGCCCCATCAGATTTCTGCGGCCATCAAACGGTTTCTGGACGGTTTCCGTCGTTTCCAGACCAACTACTATCATCCCGAGAATTTCCGCTTCGAGGATTTGCAGCACGGCCAGCAACCGTCCACGATGGTGATCGGTTGTGCCGACAGCCGGGTTGATCCGGCCATGCTGATGGGCTGCGAGCCCGGCGAACTGTTTGTGGTGCGCAACATCGCCAACCTGGTTCCGCCGTGCGAAGACCATGCCCACGAAACTCATCACAGCGTGTCGGCGGCACTGGAATATGCCGTGACCTCACTGGAGGTCGAACGCATCATCGTGCTGGGGCACGGCTGCTGTGGCGGCATACGCGCCTTGATGGACGGTATCACCCGTCAACCGGAAGGAGGCTATCTGGCCAAGTGGCTGTCGATCGCCGAGCCGGTCTGCGATCATGTCCACCAGCACTACGCCGTGTGCGATGATGCCACCCAGCGTGCAATTGCCGAGCGGCAGTCGATCCTGATCTCTCTGGACAACCTGCTGACCTATCCGTGGATCCAGCAGCGTTTTGCTGCCGGTTCGCTGGAACTGCATGGCTGGTACTTCGACATTCGTGACGGTGCCCTGCACGGGTGCAATTTGCACACCCGGCAATTCATGCCGCTAGTCTGCCCGCTGGAGCACCGGGATATCGAGGCCGGTACGGCTTGATACTGTTTTTGTTCGTTTTTCCGGACAGGCAACTGCCGCCCCTTTGGGCGGCAGTCTGTTTTCCGGATGTCCCGCTCATCAACATGGATATGTGTTTTACATTCTCGCAATTCTCATGGGTTAAAAATCGGTAGAATTACGGGTCAATTGAATAAACCATCACTTGCCCGGGACGGGGAAGTCAGGAGACCTGATCATGACGATGCGCAGCAAACTTCTCCTTCTGGTGGGGCTGGCACTGTCCGGACTGCTGCTGCTCAGCGTACTGGGATTGCACAGCCTGCGGACCAGCATGCTGGACGACCGGATGCAGAAAATGCGCAGTCTGGTGGAAACCGCGCTGACAACGGTGACGTACTACGAAGGCGAAGCGGCTGCCGGCCGGCTGGAGCGCGAGGACGCCGAGCACCTGGCGCGCCAGGTGGTGTCCAAGATGCGGTATGACGGTAAGGATTATTTCTTCATCGTCGATCAGGACATGAAATTCGTGGCGCACGGCGCCAATGCCAGGCTGGTGGGCCAGAGTGCCAATACCGTCAAGACACCTGACGGCCACCTGTTCGGTGACCTGATCCGTTCGGCCATGCAGGGCAACGGCGAGCTGTACTACCGCTGGGACAAGCCGGGAGCCAGCGAACCGGTCGACAAGATTTCCTATGCGAAGCAGTCGGGTGACTGGAAATGGGTGGTGCTGACCGGTGCCTATGTTGACGATATCGAAGGGGCCTTCTGGCAGGCTGCCTATGTGCAGCTGGCCCTGATCGCCATCTTGGTGGTGGTGCTGATCGTCTCAAGCCTGATGATCGTGCGCGGGCTTCTGAAAGGACTGGGTGGCGAGCCGGCCTACGCAGTGCAGATCGTGCGCCAGATCGCCTCCGGGCAGCTGGGTACGCAGGTTCGGCTGGCGCCGGGGGACAACAGCAGCCTGCTGGCGGCCATTGCCGACATGCAGGGCAACCTGCGTGAGCTGATTGCCGGGATTATCCGCAGCGCCAACGAACTGGGGCAGATGGCCGGCCGGATTGAAGAGCATGCTGAGGTCAACGCCAGCCATTCCGAGCAGCAAAGCCAGGCTGCCGCCGCCATGGCCGCTGCCATCGAACAGCTGACCACCAGCATCCAGCACATTGCCGACCATGCCAATGTGGCGCGGGACCAGTCGCAGGCGTCGGGAGAAATTTCCCGCCAGAGTGCCGACGTGATCCATCGCACGGTCAACGAAATCGAGCAGATCAGCAGTGAAGTGGGCGTGGCCAGCGAGTCGATCCGCGAGCTGGCCGACAAGACCGAGTCGATCAAGACCATCATGACCGTGATCCGCGACGTGGCCGAGCAGACCAACCTGCTGGCACTGAATGCGGCCATCGAGGCGGCCCGGGCCGGAGAAATGGGGCGCGGCTTTGCCGTGGTGGCCGACGAGGTGCGCAAGCTGGCAGAGCGGACTACCAGTGCAACCCAGGAAATCGCAGCGATGATCGGGGCCATCCAGACGACTTCGGATGTTTCGCGCAATACCATTGCCGATGCGGTCGGCCGGGCGAAAAGCGGTGTGGCCCTGGCCGCAGAAGGCGGCGCCGCCATTACCCGCATCCAGGACAGTGCCGGTGAGGTAGTCAGCGTCGTCAACGACATTTCGCACTCGCTGAGCGAGCAGAGCCTGGCCAGCAACGACATTGCCCAGCACGTCGAGCGGATCGCCCAGGGCGCGGCGGCCAACGCTGGCGTGGCGCATGAAACGGCTGCGGCAACGGTCGAGCTGCACAAGCTGACCCACAGCCTGCGCGAATCGGTGTCGCGCTTTACGGTCTGAGCCGGCGGCCGTCCGGCCGCTCATGTGACGGGTCGCAGCATGCGGCCCGTTTTCAATTCTGGTATGGAAAAACGGACAAATACGTCCGGCGCAGGGCCGGCTGCAATGACATCCCTTCAACTGACCGGGATGTGCAGGGCGCACGATATTCAGGCGGCAGTCAGGCCGATGTCGGCCAGGGAACGACAGCTCAGGGTGGCCGGGCAGAGCAGGGACCAGAGGCTGCCGGCATCCAGTGTCAGGGCTGCCGGCTCTATGTCTTCAAGCGAAACATGCACCAGTGCATGATGGTCCGGCGTCGCAGTCCTGCCCGTCCGGGCCAGTTGCCGTACCGGAAGCGTGCCTTCGGGCGCTTCGGCATCCAGCAGCAGGGCAGCGGCTGTCAGGCGCGCTTCGGCCGGCTGGAGTTGTGGCTGGCGGCTTCGCAACAGATGGGTGGCAGCGTGCAGCAGGGGCAACTGGCTGGCGAGTACCGGAGTGAGCTGTGCGGCAGCAGGTTGCTGCACCAGCAACTGGGTAAGCAGGGTCAGTACGCGGCTGCGGGTTTCGGCCATGCGGGCGGGCATGGCGTCGATGAAGGCCACGTCGTCAATCAGTACGGTGATGGCGTCATGCGGCAGGGCATGCAGGCGCTCGCCGAGCGTCGAAGACAGGGAAGACAGCAGGCGGGTCAGTATGGGGTCAGTCATGATGCGGGCTCCGGTCGGGTCTGGCTGCGTTTTCCGGGGCTTGCCGCTCGTACTGCCTGAAACAAGAATGCCGCCGGAATTGCGGCGGCACTCTGTAGCTGGGTTTCCTTGCTCGTCACTCAAGCTTGGCGCCGCCCGTGGAGGTGCGGTACCAATAATAAGAGCAGGCGAGGAAGGATTGCGTATTCATGCCGTGCAGTCTGGTACGGGCCGTCCGGCTTGTCAAGCGTGTCTGCCGGCGGAAACGTACCGGCTTATCCCAATGGCTTTTGACCGGACGGGTTTCACGAGGTAACGTAAAACCATGCCTTTTCTGCGATTTCCTGACGCCAGCATGCGCCGTCTGCTTTCTGTCACCTGCGGTCTGTTCCTGATGCTTCCGGCTGCTGTCCATGCAGGCTACCGGGTAGAGATCGACGCGCCCGGCAGCCTTGAGCCGCTGTTGGCCAGCTATCTGGAAATCATGAAATGGCGCGACTACCCGGAGATGACGACCGAGCAGCTTGAGCGGCTGTACCAGGGTATCCCGGCAGACGTGCAAAGCCTGACGGCCACCCAAGGGTATTTTCGCCCCGAAGTGCAGACGCACTGGCAACACGGCGAATCCGGTGGCGAGGACGTCATCAGCATTACCGTGTCGGACGGCCCGCCGGTATTGGTCGGCAGCGTCGACCTGACGCTTGCCGGTGCGATCGAGGACGACCCCTATCTCGAGCGACGCCGGCAGCGCCTCTACCGGGTGTGGACGCTGAACGACGGTGACCGCTTTACCCAGTCCGGCTGGGACGACTCCAAAAAAGCGGCCTTGCTGACCCTGCTGGCCCGCCGCTATCCGACTGCAAAGCTGGTTTCCAGCGAAGCCCTGATCGACCCGGCCTCCGGCAATGCCCGGCTCAGTGCCCGCTGGGACAGCGGACCGGCATATTTCTTTGGCCCGCTCAAGGTGAAGGGGCTTTACAACTATCCGCCCGCCATCGTCGAGCGGCTGGCCGGGTTCCACGAAGGGGACGTATACAGCCAGCGGGCCTTGCTGGATTTCCAGTCAGCCCTGCAAAACACGCCGTATTTTTCCAGCGTGTTCGTCCGGCTTGATTCCGACCCGGACACTGCCGCAGCGGCCCCGGTAGAAGTCGACCTGACGGAAGGGCCACAACAGAAGGTCAGTTTTGGCCTGGGTTACAGCACCAATACCGGTGAACGCGGCGAAGTGTCATGGCGGAATGTCAACCTGTTCCAGCGCGGCTGGATCCTTGATGCCGGTGTCCGGCTCGAGAGCAAGGAGCAGCGGGCCGGAGCCGAGCTGACGCTGCCGCTGGACAGCAAGGGCTACGTCTGGAACGGCGTCGTGCGCTACGAGCGCAGCGACATCCAGGGACTGGACACGTCGCTGTACCGCTATGCCGTCAGCCGCAGCCGTAACCGCAACAACATCGAGATGTCCACTGGCCTGACTTATATCGGCGAACGTGCCCGCATCAGCGGCCAGCCGGACAGCAATACACAGGCGCTGATGCTGGGCTGGTCGTGGAGCCAGCGTGCCGTCGACAATCCGCTGAATCCGCGTCGTGGCTACACCTGGCGCAGCGAGCTGTCCGGTGCAGCCAAAGGCGTGCTGTCGGATACCAGTTTCGTGCGCGGCTACGCCAAGGGGGTGCTCTACATACCGTTCAGCCCGCGCTGGGGCTGGAGCATCCTGCGCGGTGAAGTGGGCGAAGTGTTTGCCAGCGATGGCGACCAGGTGCCCAACGATGTCCTGTTCCGCACCGGGGGGGCCGGCAGCGTGCGCGGTTATGCCTACCAGAGCCTCGGGGTCGAAGAGGGCGGAGCCGTGCTCGGTGGCCGCGTGCTGGGCGTAGCCAGCGCCGAATACCTGTACCCGGTCACGCCCAAGTGGGCTGCCGCGGTATTTGTCGACGCCGGCAACGCTGCCCGCCGCTGGCAGGATTTCCGCTTTGCCGTGGGCTACGGTGTCGGTGCCCGCTGGGCCAGCCCGGTCGGTCCGCTGGGGCTTGACCTCGCCTATGGCGTGGATGCCCGGCAGGCACGGCTGCATTTCACGCTGGATGTGAGTTTCTGATGCACGACGAACCGCCGGTTTCCCCGTCTGACTCTGAAGAAACATCGCCAGCTCCCAAAGCCCGGCTCCGCTGGCTGTGGCGCACGCTGCTGGGCGTGGCGCTGGCATTGCTGCTGGCCCTGGGCGCAGTGGCCGGGCTGCTGGCCAGCGCACGCGACAGCGCCGGCCTGACCCGGCTGGTGCAGGTGATCGAGTGGGGAAGCGGCGGCCGGCTGACCGTGGCGGCCGCCGAAGGCGACCTGTTTTCCCGCTGGCAGTTGCACGACATCCGTTTCGAATCCGCGACCACGCAACTCGGCCTGTCACGGCTGGAGCTGGCCTGGCAGCCCTCTGCCCTGTGGCAGCAGCACGCCGTGCGGGTCGACCTGCTGGCTTTGGGCGACCTGCGCGTGGTCAGCCAGCCTGATCCGGTCCCGTCAACGGCGCCGGATTCGCTGACCCTGCCGCTGGCGCTGGACATCCGCCAGCTCTCGCTGGCATCACTGGCGCTGGACGCCAGGGGCGAGCCGGTCCTGAGCCACGTGCAGGCGCGGGTCAGCAGTGACGGACGGCGCACGCACCTGACCCTGTCCCATGCCAGCACTCCATGGGCCGGGCTGGAGGGCGACGCCACGCTGGACGGTGTGCGTCCGTTCGGAATATCTGCCCTCGTGGTAGCCAAGGGGCGGCTGGCGGGCGAGCGGCCCGAACCGGCCGAAATCCGGCTGGCGCTGTCCGGCTCGCTGCTTGACCTGCACTTGGGTGGCGGGCTGGCCTTTGCCGGTGCCAGCGGTGCCCTGGTCGCTACCCTGTCGCCGTTCGAGCCGCTTGCCTATCGACGCCTGCGGCAGGCGCAATTGCAGCTTGCACGGCTGGACCTGTCCCGCCTGGGAGCCGGCCTGCCGCGTACCGACATCCGTCTGGACCTGGACCTGGCGACGCAGGGCGACGGCAGCCGGCTGGCCGGCAACGGCCGGTTGCAGCTGGTCAATGCACTGGCCGGCATCTGGCCGAACGACCGTTTGCCGCTGGAACAGGCTACGGCGCGCGTGGACATTGACGGTGCCCGCTGGCAGGTCTCAGACAGTGAAATCCGTGCCCTGGGCGGCACGATCGGAGTGGCAGGAGAACTGCAAGGCGAGCGGCTGGGGCTGACGGCCACGCTGGCCGGTGTCGATCTGGCGCAACTGGTGCCGGTGCTGCCGACCCGTATCGGCGGCAGGATCGGGCTGGACGGACAGCTGCCGGAGCCCGTGATGGAGCTGGCGCTGGACGATCGCGGGCGTACCCTGACCGGCCGGCTGGCGCTGAAAGGCGCAGCGGCTGCCCGCCAGCTCCAGCTGGCGCAGCTCAGGTTTGTGGACGGACCGGCCCGCGTGACGGCAGAAGGCGATTTGGCCCTGCATGGCGAGCAGCGTTTTGCCCTTGCGGGCCAGGTAGCCCGACTGGATCTGGCACGCTACCTGCCGGCTGCGCCGGTATCCGACATCCAGGCCGACTGGCAGGCCAAAGGACAGCTGGCGCCGCTGGATGCCACACTCGACTGGCAGTTCGGACCCAGCCGGCTGGCCGGAGAGCCCTTGTCCGGGCATGCCCGCATTGCCGCTGCGGCTGACGGCATCCGCAAGATGGACGTGCAGCTGGCCGTGGCCGGCAACCGTGTGCAGGCCAGCGGTGCGTGGGGAAAACCGGGGCAGACGCTGGCGTTCGTGCTGGATGCCCCGCGGCTGGCCGCGCTGGGCGGCGGTTTTGCCGGTACGGTCAGCGGGCAAGGCAGCCTGTCCGGCTCCTTGCAGTCACCCGTGGTGGACGCCCGGTTGCGGGCAGCCGGGCTGGCACTGCCGTTTGCCGTCCGCATTGATCGTGCCGAGCTGGATGCCCGGCTGCCGGCCGCGGCCACGGCACCACTGGCCATCCGCCTGGATGCCAGCGGTGTACGCCTGCCGGACGTGGAGCTGAAGCGGACAACCCTGTCACTGGATGGCAGCCGTGCGCGTCACCGGATGCAGCTGGTGCTGGACGGCTCACTGGCCGGGCAGGTGCTCAGCCTGCAACTGGCAGCGCAGGGTGGTGTGCAAGAGGCGCCGTGGGGCTGGAGCGGGCGGATCGACACGCTGGAAAACCGCGGGCGCTGGCCGGTGCGCCTGCTGGCACCAGTCGAGCTGGATGCCGGCGCCGGCCGGGTGGGTGTGCGCGGTTTGCAGATGGAGGCACTGGCTGCACGCATCAGCGTGCCGGTGCTGGACTGGCGTCCGGGTGCGCTGGTCAGTCGCGGCCAGGTCGACAATGTCGTGCTGGCCGACTGGCTGGCGAAATTGCCGCAGGCCGATTTGCCGGTGCAGAGCAACCTGCAACTGTCTGCCGACTGGGACGTGCGGGCGACCGACCGGCTGGCCGGGCGCTTTGCCGTCCGGCGGCAAGCCGGTGACCTGTCGGTTACCCAGCGCGACCTGCCGCGCCCGGTGGCGTTGAAGCTGACGGCCATGAGCCTGGAGGGATCGCTGGAAGGCGACCGGGTGCTGTCGACCCTGTCATTGCAGTCAGCCACTTTCGGCGCTGCCACCCTGAGCAGTACCAGCCGCGTTCCGCGGGTCGGCGGCGACTGGCGCTGGGCCGAGGCTGTCTGGCAACAACTGCGCGCGCAGGCCGACATGCCGTCCCTGGCGTGGGCCAGTGTGTATGCCGGGCCGACGGCCAGTCTGGCCGGACGGTTGGAAATGGATGTCAGCGTCAGCGGACCGGCAGGCCAGCGCAGCTTTGCCGGTTATCTGCGCGGGCGCGGGCTGGCCTACCAGGATGCCGACCTCGGCGTATCGGCCAAGGAGGGGGAATTTGACATCCAGCTGCAAAAGCAGCGTCTGCTGCTGACGTCGCTGCGCTTTGCCGGCGGTCGCGGCAGCCTGAGCGGTTCGGGCTGGCTGGGGCTGGAGTCGGACGAGCCGACAGGGCTGGTGTCGCTGGACCTGCGTGACTTCCAGGCGCTGAACCGGCCGGACCGCAACCTGACGGTCAACGGTCAGTTGCAGGCTACGCTGGAAGCCAAGGGTGTGGTGGTTGATGGCCGCGTCGACGTGCTGCGCGGGCGGATCGACATTCCCAAGGGCGACCGGCCCAGGCTCGGTGACGATGTGGTGGTGGCAGGCATGCCGCGACCGGCAGCACGCGAAGGGCGGACCAAGCCTTTCTGGCTGAACGTGACCGTGGGGCTGGGCGACAACCTGAAACTGATGGGGCATGGCATCGATGCCCTGCTGAAAGGAGCATTGCGCATCACGGCCAGCCCGACGCAGCCGCTGTCGGCCACCGGGCAGGTCGATGTGGTCGATGGCCGCTACCGGGCCTATGGCCAGGACCTGACCATAGAACATGGGGTGGTCACGTTCCAGGGGCCGATCGACAATCCGGGGCTGGACATCCTGGCGGTGCGGACCGGCTTGCCGGTCGAGGCCGGGGTGCAGGTCAGCGGAACGGTCAACCGCCTGCAGGTCAAGCTGGTGTCGACCCCCAACGTGCCGGACAACGAAAAGCTGTCGTGGCTGATCCTGGGGCGGGCCGGGCTGAGCGGGGGCGCGGAGGATGCCGGCCTGCTGCTGACGGCCGCCAGCGTGTTGCTGTCGGATGCCGATGCCGTGCCGTTGCAGCAGCAGATTGCCAATACCTTCGGGCTGGACGAGATCGGCCTGTCCACCCGCACGTCGGCACTGGATGACGGCACGGGCAGCAGTGACCTGACCACGCAGGTGCTGACACTGGGCAAGAGGCTGTCAGAGCGGCTGTACCTGAGTTACGAGCAGGGGATCGAGGATGCCAGCCAGATCGTCAAGCTGACCTACCAGCTGTCCCGGCGCTGGTCGGTGGTGGCGCGGGCCGGCACCGACAATGCGGTGGATCTGTTCTATACCCTGTATTTTGATACGCCGGCGCCCCCGCCGGAACGGAACCCGGCGCGGCGCTGACCGGTCTTACAGGAATTGAATGCCGGTACGGCAAGGGAGGAGTGACATGCCATTTTTCTGGCGCGTGCTGCCGTGGGTGCTGCTGGCACTGGGGCAGCGGTTTCAGGGGCAGCTGGCCCGCAGGGGGCCGTGGATGCTGATCGTCTGGCAGACGCTGTCAACCCTGCTGGCGAACGTGGCCCGGCAGAAGCAGCAGGATGCCCGCACGGCAAAACGCCCGTCCGGCAGGAACGGGCGTTCGGGCAGCACACGGGGCTGAGGGATCAGCCGAACTTGCCGGTGATGTAGTCTTCAGTCGCCTTCTGCTTCGGCGTGGTGAAGATGGTGTCGGTCTGGTCGAATTCGATCAGCTCGCCCAGGTACATGTAGGCGGTGTAGTCCGATACGCGGGCAGCCTGCTGCATGTTGTGGGTGACGATGGCGATGGTGTAGTTCTCCTTGAGCTCGTGCACCAGCTCTTCGATCTGCGCGGTCGAGATCGGGTCCAGTGCC
>RRZT011871690.1_pt1 | contig 17400 bp, 19 predicted proteins | sample 2165551 | NCBI WGS metagenome assembly RRZT01 (sample SAMN10456910, study PRJNA506462) | wastewater metagenome | biome: wastewater; feature: sludge; material: wastewater sludge; isolation source: wastewater sludge with Escherichia coli K12::gfp cells carrying plasmid... | place: USA: Moscow, Idaho...
GGGGGGCGGAGCGCGCAAGGTCGCTGTCGTCACGCATTTTTTCCGGGAGTCCATCCAAATCCACCCGGATCGCTCTGGATCGTGGAAGTTCCCGCACTAACAAAGGCTTGCGAAGTCGATTAGTCAGTGCGATCTGTGCTAATAATCCAATTCGCGCGAAGCCACCCCGCCCAGCGCCCGCAGAAGCCAGCCTTTCAGGAGGAATTGACCCGTGGAGCTGATCTTTGCCCCGAACAAGATTGAAATCTGGCCGATGGAGCGCGTCGTGCCCTATGCGGCGAATGCGAAGATCCACGGCGACGCGCAGGTCGACAAGATTGCCGCCTCGATGGCCCGGTTCGGGTGGACGGTTCCGGTTCTGGTCGCCGAGGACGGCGAGCTGATCGCCGGTCATGGCCGGATCCTCGCAGCGCAGCGCCTCGGGCTGGACGAGGTGCCTGTCATTCAGCTGGGCCACATGACCGAGGACGAACGGCGGGCCTATCGGATCGCCGACAACAAGCTGACCGAAATGGGCGAGTGGGACGAAGCCATCCTTGCCGACGAGCTGGCGTCTCTTGCCGAGGAATCGTTCGACCTTGAGGCGCTGGGCTTCACGTCGACCGATCTGGACCGCCTGCTGGTCGATGAAATGACCGGGCAGCCGATGGATGGCGAGGACATGCTGCCGACCGGCGGCGGCGTCGGCGTCTCTGCCCTGGGCGACGTCTGGATCTGCGGTCGCCACCGCGTCGCCTGCGCGTCACCGTCGAACGCGAAGCATTCGGGCGCGGCGCTGGGCGGGCATGTGCCCTCGATCATGGTCAGCGATCTGCTGGGCGTCGACCGCGACGGCATCCACGCGGCTGTCGCCCTGTTCCGTGGTGAAGTGGCCTATCTTTGGCACAAGCCGGCCGACGCGGTCGCTGTCGCGCAGGCGCTGGCCGACCAGCGGTTCCAGCTGCGCGGGCAGATTGTCCGGGCCCGCGATTCCGCGGTGCGCACCCGCGACCGATACCAGAGCCGCCATGAGGTCTGCTGGTATGCCGTGAAGAACGGAGCCACATCGGGCTGGGTAGGTGGCCGGAAGCAGACCACGGTCTGGCGCATCGAGGCCGACATGGGCGGCGGCGAGGTCGCCCATGTCGGCGAGCGGCAGGTGATGCCGGTGGAGTGCATGCGCCGCCCGATCATGAACCATCGCACCCGCGATCTGATCGTTCTGGATCCTGCCCTCGGTGCCGGTTCCACCCTGATCGCCGCCGAGAGCGCCGGGGTGGCGCTGATCGGAATTGAACCCGACGCGGCACAGGTTGATCTGGCCGTGCAGCGGTGGCAACGCATCACCGGGAACCGGGCGGTGCGCGAAAGTGACAACCGCTCATTTGCCGAGCTGCAGGCCGAGAGGGAGCCAGCATGAAAACCATTCGTAAACCGGAGGGCGTCGAGAGCTGGCCCCTCGACCGGATCCTGCCGTTCGCCCGCAATCCGAAGATCCACGGCGCCGAGCAGGTCGACCGCATCGCCGCCTCGATGGAGCGGTTCGGCTGGACGGTTCCCTGCCTGGTCGCCGCCGATGGCGAGCTGATCGCCGGTCACGGTCGCCTGCTGGCCGCGCGCCGTCTTGGGCTGACCGAGGCCCCGGTGATCGTCCTGCCCGAGCTGACCGAGGCCGAGCGACGCGCCTATCGGATCGCCGACAACAAGCTGACCGAAATGGGCGAGTGGGACGAGGACGTCCTGCGGTCGGAGGTGGCGCTGCTGCTGGCCGAGGAATTCGACCTTGGTCTGCTGGGCATGCCCGACGACGAGCTTGCCGCGCTCATGGGCGATGGCACCGAGGGTGAAGGCGACGGCGCGGGATCCGGCGGGGGCGGGGGCGACGAGGAAGAAACCCCGGAGCCGCCGGCCGATCCGCTGTCCGAGCTGGGCGACGTCTGGATCATGGGCGATCACCGGCTGATCTGTGGCGATTGCACCGCCGCCGAGGTGATCGAGGCCCTGCTGGCGGGCGAGAAGCCGCACCTGATGGTCACCGATCCGCCTTATGGCGTCGAATACGACCCGAATTGGCGCAACGAGGCCGGGGCCGCGACCACGAAGCGCACGGGCGTCGTTTTGAACGATGATCGCGCCGACTGGCGGGAAACCTGGGCGCTGGTCAACTGCGACGTCGCCTATGTCTGGCACGGCGCTCTGCATGCCCCCACGGTCGCGGAATCGCTCGAGGCGGTCGGCTATGAAATCCGTGGCCAGATCATCTGGGCAAAGGAACGGTTCGCGCTGTCGCGCGGGGCCTATCATTGGCAGCACGAGCCGGCGTGGTATGCCGTTCGCAAGGGAGCCAAGGACCATTGGCAGGCCGACGCCCGTGGCGACACGCTCTGGCCGATCTCTGCCCGCGATCAGGACGCGGACACGATCCACGGCACCCAGAAGCCGGTCGAGTGCATGCGCCGCCCGATGATCCATTCCTCTGCTGCAGGTGATTCCGTGTTCGAGCCGTTCATGGGATCCGGCACCACGCTGATCGCCGCCCAGACCATCGGTCGCCGGTGCTTTGGCGTCGAGCTGAACCCGGCCTACGTCGATGTTGCGGTGCAGCGATGGCAGAAACTGACGGGCGAGGACGCGATCCTCGAGCGGTCGGGCGAAACCTACGACGCTTTGCTGGCCGCGCGGGATGCCATGTTCGAACCGCAGGAACAGGGGCCTGCTGAAGAACCGAAGCCCGCGCCGAAGCGCGGGCGACGGAAGGCGGGGGCGAAGGATGCCGCCAAGAATTAATCCATCAGTCCTGCAGGCGGTAGATCTTGCGCCCGTTGCCGATGTTCTCTGTGGCCACGGTCTTGTTCAGCCGCCCCCGCACGGTATTCACCATCCATCCGCGAGCCGTTTGGGGCTGCCACCCCGCCGCCTCGCAGATCTGGACCAGCGTCGCGCCCTCGGGGCGTTTCATCAGGGCCAGCGGCACCTCTTGCTTTGTGCCGGGATTCGTGACCGGGGCTTTCGCAGGTGCTTGAGCCGCCGATTCCATCATGTTCTTCGGTGCATGGTCGATCATGCTTCGGTTCCTTTCATCTTGGCTTCCATGATGCCCGCCGTCAGGAAGTCGGAGCCTGCCCGGACGCCCATCTGGGCGGCAAGGGCGGGGTTGACAGTCCAGCGACGCCAGCGGGCGATTGTGCGCGCGACTGCCGCTTCGAGGGTGCGCCCGCGAATCGTTTCCATCGCAATGTCGCCTGCGAATGTGCCGCTGCGGGGGCCGGTCAGGAATACCCATATATCCCATGTCGTGCCGAGGTGCTCTGCCTCGATCTGGCGGGTGGCCTCATCAAAGGCCGAGGTCGGCTCGCAGAATTCGTGGATCCGGTGGAAAAAGGGTGATTGCTGCATGGTCGTGTCTCCGATTCCGCGCTCTGGCGGGCTTGCCGAGGCGCTTATACACAGATGGACCATGAAGGCGATTATATCCAGCGGGAAATCCGATAAGCTAATTGCTATGTTCGGCCACGAACAGCAACAAAAGGAGCCGGCGCATGGCTAAAAAGGGAATGTCGGAGCGCCAGTATGCAACCCACGCGGGCATGTCTCGGGGCGCGATCCAGAAAGCCAAGCAGAGCGGTCGCCTTGTGATGCACCGCGACGGCTCGATTGATGCCGCCGCCTCTGATCGCCGCCGGGACGCGGTCACCGACCCGTCGCAGCAGCGCGGGGCCTCTGCAGGATCGACCGGGGATGCCGCCGAGGGCGCATCGTTCATCAAAGCCCGGACCATGAACGAGATCTACAAGGCCCAAGACCGGCAGCTGATCGTCGCCCGCAAGAAGGGCCAGCTGGTCGACCGTTCGAAGGCGGAGACCTTGGTGTTTCGTCTCGCGCGGCAGGAGCGGGACGCATGGGTAAACTGGCCGACTCGAGTCGCTGCGGTGGTCGCTGCGGATCTGGCGGCTGCGCTTTCGAAGGAAGGGAAAAGGAAGGTAGCCGTCGACACCGCCATCGTTCAGCGGATCTTGGACAACCATGTGCGCGCAAACCTCGACAGCCTCTCCGATCTCCGCGTCGATCTCGCGGGCTGATATGCACCCCCTCGAGCCTACGGGCGGATCCTTCGAGGGGGCCGAGGGCATTCTGCGCGCGTGGCGTCGTGGCATTAAGCCCGATCCGCACCTGACCGTCTCCGAATGGTCGGACGAGCACCGCTGGTTGTCGGGGATCTCTGCCTCGGAGCCTGGCCGGTGGCGCACCTCGCGGACGCCCTATCTGCGCGGCGTCATGGACGCTCTGTCGCCGTCCGATCCGGCCACCCGGATTTCGTTCATGAAGGGGGCGCAGGTCGGCGCCACCGAGGCGGGCAACAACTGGATTGGGTTTGTCATCCACCATGCCCCCGGCCCGATGCTGGCCGTCATGCCTGACCTTGAGGTGGCGAAGCGGAACAGCCGCCAGCGCCTCGAGCCTCTTATCCGGTCATCGCCTGTTCTGTCCGAGCTGATCCCCGAGGGGGCGCGGCGCGGCTCTGGAAACACGCTGCTGTCAAAGGAATTCCCCGGCGGCATTCTGGTCATGGTCGGCGCGCAGAGCGCCGCCTCTCTGCGCTCGATGCCTGCGCGCTATGTGTTCATGGACGAGGTGGACGGTTATCCGGCCTCGACCGACGAGGAAGGCGACCCGGTCACGCTGGCCGAGGCCCGGACGGTCACCTTCGGCCATCGGCGCAAAGTGTTCCTTGTCTCGACCCCGACGACGCGCGGGCTGTCGCGGATCGAGCGCGAATTCGAACGGTCGGACCAGCGGCGGTTCTTTGTGCCCTGCCCGTTCTGCGACCACATGCAATGGCTGCAATGGGAGCGCCTGCGTTGGGAAAAGGGCCACCCCGATGGCGCGGCCTACCATTGCGAGTCCTGCGAAGAACCGATTCCCGAATATCACAAGACCCAGATGCTGGCGGCGGGCAAATGGATCGCCACCGCGACGCCAGAGGATCCGCGCAGCATAGGCTTTCACCTGTCGTCGCTCTATTCGCCCATCGGCTGGCTGTCGTGGGAGGAAATGGCGCGCCAATGGGAGGCCGCGCAGGGTTCCGACGAGCTGCTGCGCGCCTTCAAGAACACGAAGCTGGGCGAGTCATGGGTGGACGCGGGCGAGGCCCCGGATTGGGAGCGCCTGCAGGACCGGAAGGAGGACTATCCGGCACAGGTGCCAATGCGCGGCGTGTTCCTGACGGCCGGCGCGGACGTTCAGCAGGACCGCATCGAGGTCGACGTCTGGGCATGGGGCCGCGGACTCGAGTCGTGGCTGGTCGATCATGTCGTCATCGACCGACCGCCCCACGATCCGCTCGCCTGGAAGGAGCTGACCGATGTGCTGACCCGGACCTACGAGCACGAGAGCGGGGCTGTGCTGCCGATCATGCGGATGGCGGTCGATACCGGCTATCAGGCGGCGGCGGTCTACACCTGGGCGCGGAAGGCCGGGGCCGGGCTTGTCTCTGCGATCAAGGGCGAGGAAGGGTTCAACAAAGCCGCCCCGGTCACCGGCCCGACCTTTGTGGACGTCATGCAGAACGGTCGCCGCCTGAAGCGCGGGGTGCGGCTCTGGAAGATCGCGACCGCGACGTTCAAGGCAGAAACCTATCGGTTCATTCGGCAGGAGCGCCCGACCGACGAGGAATTGGAAGAGGGCGCGCCGCTGCCCGCCGGCTGGATCCACCTGCCGGGCTGGGCCGATGCCGAATGGCTTAGGCAGTTCGTCTCCGAGCAGCTGGTCACCATCCGCAATAAGCGTGGATTCTCTCGCCTCGAATGGCAGAAGATGCGCGAGCGCAACGAGGCCCTCGACTGCCGCGTCTATGCACGGGCAGCTGCTTGGATTATTGGTGCTGACAGATGGGGCGATGAACGATGGACGGAGCTTGAGGCGCAGCTGCAGGGCGAGGCCGAAAAGGAAGCCACGAGCAAGGCCCGCAAGTCTGACCAGCGGGAGCCGTCATGGATCCCGCGCCAGAAAAAGGGGAGCTGGTTTTAATGGCGTTTACGCAGGGCCTACTCGACGCGCTGAAGCTGGCCTATGCCAGTGGAACCACGCGCGTCACCTACGAGGGGAAAACGGTTGAATATGCGACCGCCAAGGATCTGATGCAGCGCATCAGTTTCATCGAGCGAGAGCTTAACCCCCACAGCGCCAAATCGGCCCGCCCATCGGCGGGCTTTGTTCGATTTCGGAGGGGCGACTGATGGTCGACTTCAAGCCCAATCTTTTCGACCGCGCACTATCGGTCATCGCCCCCACCACAGCGACGCGCAGGCTGGCCGCACGGGTGGCCTTCGGCAATCTGGCCCGCGCCTATGCCGGGCAGTCCCAAGGTCGCCTGTCGGGCGACTGGCGCGCGCCCTCGACGTCTGCCGATGCCGAGGTGGCCGGTGCTGGTGTGATGCTGCGCGACCGCATGCGCGATCTGGTCAGGAATAACCCGATGGCCGCGAAGGCGATTCAGGTTCTGGTCAGTTCGGCGGTCGGCTACGGGATCCGCCCTCGGGCGCGCACCAAGAACAAGGCGCTGAACAAGAAGGTTGACGCGCTCTGGGCCAAATGGGCGAAGGAGTGCGACGCGGACGGCCACACCAATTGGGACGGCGTTCTGGGGCTGGCGGTTCGGGAAATGCTCGAGGGTGGTGACGTGTTCGCCATTCGGCGCTGGCGCCGCAAGTCGGACGGCCTGACCCTGCCCCTGCAGATCCAGCTGATGGAAGCCGACCACCTGGACGCCAACCGCTTCACCCACGATCCGCGCGGTCGCACGTCGCAGGGCATCGAATATGACGCCATCGGTCGGCGCATCGCCTATCACCTGTTCCCCGACCATCCGGGCGACACCACCCGCGCCACATGGGGCCGTCTGGACTCGCGCCGAGTGAAAGCGCAGGACGTCGCCCACCTGTTCGAGCGGCAGCGGACGCAGAACCGAGGTGTGCCCTGGGGCACCCCGTCGCTGCGCGCTCTGCGCGACTTTGACGACTGGCAGCTGTCCGAGCTGACCCGAAAGAAAACCGAGGCGTGTCTGGTCGGCGTCGTGGTCGGCGCCGAGGACGAGAATCCGTCTGTCGGATCGCCCAGCCTGCAGGACGGCTCGGGCCGCACCATCGAGCAGTTCGAGCCGGGGATGTTCGCCTACACCTATGGGGCAAAGGATATAAAATTTAACCAGCCGGTCGCCTCTGCCGGGATCTACGAGTGGAATTCGGTTCAGCTGCACATCATCGCCAGCGGGTTCCGGGTGCCCTACGAGCTGATGACCGGCGATCTTAAGCAGGTCAACTTTTCCTCGAGCCGCGTCGGCTTGAACGAGTTTCGCCGCATGATCGAGCTGCTGCAGTGGCAGGTCATCATCCCCATGTTCTGCGAGCGCGTCTGGCGCTGGTTTTGCGAGGCGGCGTTCCTTGAGGGCCACCTGCAGACCGTCGATATCGACGTCGAGTGGGATCCGCCCCGGTTCGAGTCCGTCAACCCGCTGCAGGACGCGCAGGCCGATCTGCTCGAGGTGCGGGCCGGGTTCATGTCTCTGCCGCAGGTCATCTCGAAGCGCGGTTATGACCCCATTCGGATCGTGGAGGAACAGGCCGAGCATCTTTCCGTGCTCGATCAGCATGGTGTGGTTTCCGACGCGGATCCTCGCAAAATGTCGAAGGCTGGACAACAACAGGTAGATTATACGCCCGAAAGTGATAATGATGCCGCCGAGGATAATGACGAATTGTCCGACACCTCGAAGGGAGACGACGATGCCGAAAAAGCTTGATCTGCCTCTGATCGTCCGGGCTGCCCAGGTTATCGTTGACGAGGGCGGCGGGGAGGATCGGATCGCAGAGGTGGTCTGGTCGACCGGATCCCGTCGCACCGTCAGCAGCTGGTTCACCGACGATTACGAAGAAGAGCTGGAATTGAACGCCGGGGCCGTGCGCCTCGAACGCCTCAATGCAGGCGCGCCTCTGCTGAACAGCCACAAAGCCTATGATCTTGACCGGGTGATCGGCGTCGTGGTCGAGGGCAGTGCCAAAATCGAACGCGGGCAAGGGACGGCGCAGGTGCGCTTTTCCAACCGCCCAGAGGTGGACCCGATCTGGCAGGACGTGAAGGACGGTATCCTTCGCAACCTGTCGGTCGGCTATAAGGTCCATGAATACCACATCGAAAAGCGCGAAGGGCAGATGGAGCTTTGGCGCGCGGTCGATTGGGAGCCGATGGAGATCTCTGTGGTCGCCATCGGGGCCGACAGCGGTGCGCAGTTCCGTTCCGATCAGGAACAGAAGGGCGCGACTTTTCCCTGCATCGTGCGCCGCAGCGATGCATCCCCTGAAACTGCCCGCGCGGCAAAGGAGCAAGTCATGCCCCAAAATATCGCTAACGAGGTCGCGCAGGAACAGCGCGGCGCCACCCCCCCCGCCCCCACGCCCCCCGGCGCACCGGCTACCCCGCCTGCCCCCGAGCAGCGCGCTGCGGCGCCGGTCGATGCTGACGAAATCCGCAGCCAGGAGCGCAACCGGATTTCCCAGATCACCACGCTCTGCGCTCGCCACGGCGTCGCGCAGTCGGTCGCTGACCAGCTGATCACCAATGGCTCCAGCCTGGACGCGGCCCGTTCCGCGATCCTCGATGCTCTGGCGGGCGAGTCCGACCAGAACGGTCGCCGCAGCGAGCCGATTGCCGCCACCGCCCGTGGCACCGATCAGCGCGCGATGCAGTATCGCGAGGCCATGACCACCGCGATCATGCACAAGCTGGATCCGCGCACCGAGCTGACCGACGAGGCGCGCGAATTCCGGGGCATGCGCCTTTTCGACATGGCCCGCGAGTCCGTTGAGCGCAGTGGTGTCTCGACCCGTGGGATGCACACGATGGACATTGCGGCCCATGCCCTCGGGCTGCGCGCTGGCGTCGGCTATCACAGCACGAGCGATTTCCCGGCGATCCTGGGCAACGTCGCCAACCGCACCCTGCGGTCGGCCTATGCTACGTTCCCCAAGACCTTCGAGAAATGGGCGCGTCGCGGCACGATCAGCGATTTCCGCCCGATCACCCGCGTTGCCGTCTCGGGTGCCCCGGAGCTGAAGAAGGTGCTCGAGGGTGCCGAGTTCACCTACGGCACGATGGGCGCGACCGCCGAGGTGATTCAGCTGGCCACCTACGGTCGGATCATCGCGATCACCCGTCAGGCGCTGATCAACGACGACATGGACGCTCTGTCGCGCATCCCGGCTGCCTTCGGTGCCCGCGCTGCGCAGCTTGAGGGTGATATCGTCTATGCGATCCTGATGGAAAACCCGAACATGGCCGATGGCCAGCCGCTGTTCCATGCCTCGCATGGCAACCTCGGCACCGCCGCGACCATCAACGAGACGTCCGTCGCTGCGGCCCTCAAGGCGTTCACGCAGATGAAGGGCGTTGACGGGAGCGCCATCCGCCTGCTGCCGCGCTACCTGATCGTGCCCGCCGCTGGCCCCCGCCTGCTGGAAGCCCAGAAGCTGCTGGCCTCTGTGACCCCTGGCAAGTCGGCAGACGTTAACCCGTTCGCGGGTGCGTTCGAGATCGTGACCGACCCGCGCCTGATCCCGACTTCGGGGCAGGATCCGTGGTTCCTCGCGGCTGACGCGGCCATGATCGACACCGTCGAGTATGCCTATCTCGAAGGTCAGGAGGGCGTTTACACCGAAACCCGCAACGGCTTCGAGGTGGACGGCACCGAGGTCAAGGCGCGCCACGACTTCACCGCCAAGGCCATCGACTGGCGGGGCCTCTACAAGAACCCCGGCGCTGCGCCGTGATGAACCAGGGCGGCGCCAGCGCGCCGCCCTTCCCCCCTCCCACCACCAGCAGGAGCTGAAACATGAAAAACTTTGTTGCGGTCGGGAACATCCTGACTTTTCCGGCGCCCGCCGCGCTGACGTCTGGTCAGGGTGCGCTTATCGGTTCGATCTTCGGCGTGGCCCAGAAGGACGCGTCCAACGGCGAGGACGTCGCGATTCTGGTCACGGGTGTGTTCGAGCTGCCCAAAGCCCCCAGCCAGGCGTGGGCCGTGGGCGCAAAGGTCTATTGGGACAACACCGCCAAGGTCTGCACTACGGTCGTTGGCAGCAACACGCTGATCGGCGCGGCGGTCAAAGCCGTTGGCGGCGCCGCTGGCGAAACCACGGGCACCGTTCGCCTCAACGCCTCGTTCTGATCCATGACCATATTCGCCGCCGCCATTGTGCAGCTGTTCGCGGACCCGAATATCGGAGTCGATGCGATCTGGCGACCGGGCGGCGGCGGGCCGGGTGTCCCGCTTCGCGTCGTGCGGCGATCCCCTGACGACGAGGTCAGCTTTGGCGGATCCACGATGATCGCCGAAACGAACCTGATCGACGCCATCATTTCCCAATGCCCGGACCTGCGCTCTGGCGACGTGTTCGAGATCGAGTCCGAGGAATTCGTTGTGCAGGGGGCGCCTGTGCGCGACCGCGACCGCCTCTTGTGGCAGATTGAGCTGCGCCCGCGATGACCACCCGTTCCTTTGCCGTCATGGTCGAAATAGAGGGCGACCTTGAGCAGGGTATGCGCGACGAGATCCTTGCTGGCGAGCGAGCCGTCACCGAAACCATGCGAACCAGCGGCAGCCTGTTGCGTGATGCCTGGCGCAACCAGATCACCGCTGGCGGTCTGGGCAATCGCCTGGCGCGCACCATTCGTGCCCAGACCTATCCTCGCGGCGGCACATCGATGGAGGCGGCGACGCTGGTCTGGACGAAGGCCCCCGAGATCGTCGCGGCCCACGACGAGGGCGTCGAGATTCGATCTTCCAAGGGGTTCTTCCTGTCGATCCCTCTGCCCGCAGCTGGCGTCGGCCGGCGGGGCGGGCGCATCACCCCTGGCGAATGGGAGCAGCGCACCGGCATGCGCCTCAAGTTCATCTATCGCCGCAGGGGGCCGTCTCTGCTGGTCGCCGAGGGCCGCGTGTCGAGCGCCGGTCGCGCGGTGCGGTCGCGGTCGAAAACCGGGCGCGGTCTGACGTCTGTTCCGGTCTTTCTGCTGGTCCCGAAGGTGAAGCTGAAGAAGGTTCTCAATCTGGACGAGGCGGTGCGGTCGGTCGTAGACCGGGTGCCAGCGGCTATTGTTTCGCGGTGGGAGGCGCTCGGGATCCGTGACTAAACGAGAGGAAGTTCTGGCGGCGCTCTATGCCCGCCTTCAGCTGATTTCGGGTTCGCTTGTGCAGCGCAGCAGCGTCCTTCCAGAGCGGGTGCCGCCCGAGGGCATGGTGAACCTGCGCGATGGCGATCCGGGCGATCCTGACGTCACCCTGTCGCCCCGGCGCTACCATTTCGAGCACATGGCCGAGATCGAGGTGATCGTTCACGTCCAGAACGACCGCGCCGTCGCCTTCGACATGCTTGTGGAGGCGCTGGGCCTTGTGCTGGGCGCGGACAAGACTCTTGGCGGGCTTTGTGACTGGATCGAGCCGGAAGCGCCCGCGTCGGTCGATCTCCCTGTCGCGGGTGGAATCGCGTATAAGGCAGCGGTGATTCCGGTCGCGCTGCACTACACCACAACCGGGCCTCTGGCCTAAAAGGAGGACTACCACATGGCACGAGCTATGGGCGCGCGAGCGCAGATGCTGATGGCCTACGAGGCAACCTACGGGACCGCGCCCGCGACAGGCTTTTTCAAGATGCCGTTCGCCCGCTCGACTCTCGGGACCGAGCAGCCTCTGCTGAATTCCGAGCTGCTGGGATATGGCCGCGATCCGCTGCCGCCGGTCCTGGACGCGATCACCTCTGACGGGAACCTTGTTGTGCCCATCGACACCGAGGCGTTCGGGTTCTGGCTGAAAGGCGCTTTCGGTGACCCCACCACCACGGGCACGACCCCCAAGACGCACACCTTCCAGACCGGCAGCTGGACGCTGCCCAGCATGTCAATCGAAGTCGGCATGCCCGATGTTCCCCGGTTCGCCATGTTCACCGGCTGCATGGTCGACCAGCTGTCGTGGTCGATGGCCCGCTCGGGCCTGCTGACGTCCGAGGTGCGCCTTGTCGCGCAGGGCAGCAACGTGGTCGCCGCCACCGCAGCTGGCACCCCGACCGAGTTTGCGTCGCTGCAGCGGTTCGGCCATTTTAACGGTTCGGTGAAGCGCGACGGCGCGGTGCTGGGCAACGTCACGGCTGCCGAGGTCACCTACAAGAACAACCTCGATCGCATCGAAACCATCCGCGCCGATGGCAAGATCGACGGGGCCGATCCGACGCTGGCAGAGCTGACCGGCACCATTGATGTTCGGTTCGCCGACACCGTTCTGGAACAGCAGGCGATCAACGGCCTGCCGTGCTCCCTCGAGCTGGGCTGGCAGATCTCTGCGAACCTGTCGCTGTTCCTGACCACCAACGTGTTTCTGCCCCGCCCCCGTCTGGAAATTTCCGGGCCCGGTGGTGTGCAGGCATCCTTCAACTGGCAAGCCGCGAAAACCGGCGCGGGCGCGATGGCATCCATCGTCCTGAAGAACGCGAGGACGTCTTACTGATGCAGCGCCTTAACCTGACGCACGATCTCGAATGGATCGACCTGCCCCGCGACGTGCGGGTGCAGGTGCAGCCGGTCACCACCGCCCTGATCTATGCCGCCCGCCGGGATCCGGCGATTGCCGCCCTGCCGGCCGATGCCGATCAGGAGCTGGTCGCTTTGGTCATGGGCCAGTCGATTGCCCGTCTCGCGATTGTCGCGTGGGAGGGCGTCGGCGATGCCGAGGGCAACCCCATCGATCCGTCGCCGGAAGCGGTCACCGAGCTGATGAATATCTGGCCGATCTGCCGGGCGTTCAACAAGCTGATCGTGGAGCCTGCCTTCGATCAGGAATCGGAAAAAAAAGGCTCCGCGCCCTCGCCGAGTGGGAGTTCGGCGGCGGCGCGGGATACTGCCAAGGATGCGGGGACCAGTGCCCCGAATGCCCCCGACTCCTGAATGCCCCGCAGACGCTTGAGGGCATGCGGATGATGGATCTGGCGCAGCGGCTTGTCGGCCAGATGCGCCTCGCACCCGTCGGTCACGGTTCGGTCGCGGTCGGCATCGATCTGACCGCTGCCTTTCATCTAGGAGCCGCGCTGGGCGTTCCCGCGCGGCTCATTGCCGAATGGATGCCGACTCTCGAGCAGGTTATGGTATCCGAATTCAATAAGCGGGTGCAGAGCAGCAGCGGCGGCTCCACCGTTCTGGGCATGGAGGGTGGCGATGTCTGAACGTCGAGTGAATGTGCGCCTGCAGGCTATCGGTGCCGATGGCGTCAAACGCGAGCTGGCCGATGTGGGGACCTCGGGCAAGGCCAGCCTGTCGCAGATCGGCGATGGCGCCATGGAAGCGGGCGAGGGCATGCAGCGCGCTGGCGAGGGTGCCAGTCGGTTCGACCGCGCCATGCGCAACGGCACCACGCGGACCATCGCACAGCAGCTCAACCAGGTTGCGCAGTCGGGCATGGCGTCGGGCAATTGGCTGCAGGCGCTCGCCATTCAGATCCCCGATATCATGCTTTCCTTCGGTGCCCTGGGTGCCGTGGCCGGTGCCGCCGCCGGTCTTGTCCTGCCGTTCGTCGCGAACCTGATCACGGGTGGCGACAAGGCCGAGGAAATGAAGGACGCGCTGAAGGAGCTTGAGAAGGGCATTAAGGACTATCAGGGCGCGGTCGAGCTGGCGATTTCGCCGACCGACCAGCTGGGCGAGCGGTTCGGTTCGCTCGCGGAGCGCATGCGCCCGCTGCTGCAGGACATGGCCACGAACAAGCGCCTCGATCTCGCGGACGATCTGCGCAACGTGATCGAGCCTATCACCGAGGGCCTCGAGGAAGCCGCCGGTCAGCTTGAGGTCGTGCAGCAGGGCATCTTGTCCGAGGGCTTCGATCTGAACCAGAACCTGCTGGGCAACGTGCCCCGCGAGTTCCGGTCGATCACCGCCGCCATAGAAGAATCCATGCGCGCCCTCGAGAAGGCCCCGAACGTCAACGCGCAGCTGGACGCTGCCGAGCGACTGCGCACCGCCTACATCGCCGCAGCCGATGCGGTCGGTGGCCGGGACAAGGGCGAACGCGAACGTATCGCCCAGCTGGACGAGCTTGTTCTGGCGCTGGCAGGTGTGATCGCCCAGGACGAGGCGCTGGCCGCTGCCGCCACCGAATCCGCGGATGCCCAACAGCGCGCCGCTGATGCCGCCGCTGCCGCGTCAAAGACGCTCGCCACGGGCACGACCGCCGAGGAAAGCGCGAAGATCCTTGCCGATGCCACGGCTGCCGGGGAGGCGGCGGTCGCTACGTCCGATTCGATGGAGCGCCTGCGCGAAAGTGCCGCCGCCGCACAGGCCGAGCTGGCGCAGGCCGTCTCTGACGCCCAGACCATGCAGGACACCGCCGCTGCGGTCGCTGCGGTCAAGGAAAGCTGGGCCGAGTTCCAGTCCATCGTCGGCACCGATCTTACGTCCATGACCGGCCCGTTCATCGAAGGCATGGCCGAAATGACCGGCGCGGCAGAGGATGCCGCCGAGGCGATTCCCGCCGCGATCTCGCGCGCCGTCCAGGAGGTCGCGGGCCTGTCCGATGCCGCCCGCGCTGCAGGTGCCGCCATCGGTCGCAACATCGCCGAGGGTGCCGCCGAGGGGATCGACGGCCAGCGGGGCCGACTGGTCGAACGTGCCCGCGCCATGTCGCAGTCCATCAAGGATGCCGTCACCACCGATCTGCAGATCCAGTCGCCGTCGCGCGTCATGCGCGGCTATGGCCAGAACGTCGCCGAAGGTCTGGCGCTGGGCATTGATGACAAATCGACTCTCGCCGCCGAAGCCGCCGCCGACATGGGCGAGCAGGTCAAGACGGGCTGGGCCGCTGCCGTCGATGGACTCGAGTCCTATGCCGCCGATGCGATGGATCTGGGCGCGAACATCGGCGACGGGATCGTTGGCGCTTTCCGCAGTGCAGAGAACGCGCTCGATCAATTCGTGCGGACGGGCAAGGCCGACATGAAGGGCTTTGTCGCCGGCATCATCGCTGACTTCGCCCAGATCGGCGCCAAGCGGTTCATCTTCGGCCCCCTGTCGGAGCTGCTGGGCGGGATCATGGGCGGGATCGGCGGCGGCTACACGGGCGCGACCGTGATGCACAGCGGCGGCATGGTCGGATCCGGGGGCACCATGCGGTCGGTGCCATCAAGCCTCTTTGCGCGCGCACAGCGGTTCCACAGCGGCGGCTGGCCCGGCCTCGCGTCCGACGAGGTTCCCGCCATTCTGCAGCGCGGAGAGCGCGTCCTGTCGCGTCGTGAGGTCGCGGCGGGCGGCGACGGCGTGAACGTAACGATTCAAACCCCCGACCCCCGGAGCTTCCAGTCCAGCCGTGCCCAGATCGCGGCGGATCTGGCCCGCGCGGTCGCTGCCGGAAGGAGAGGCATCTGATGGCGTTTCATGAAGTGCAGTTCCCGGTGAACATCGGGCGCGGTGCGCGGGGCGGGCCGAAGCGAAAGACGCAGGTGGTCACGCTCGCGTCTGGCGACGAGGAACGAAACGCCAGCTGGGCGAACAGCCGCCGCCGCTATGACGTGTCCTATGGTCTGCGCCGCGCCGACGATCTCGCGCATGTCGTGGCGTTCTTCGAGGCCCGAAACGGCATGCTCTACGGGTTCCGGTTCAAGGATTGGTCGGATTACAAGAGCTGCCTGCCGTCCGAGCTGCCGTCGAGCGCCGATCAGCACATTGGCAACGGGGCCGCTGGCCGCACCCAATGGCAGCTGCGCAAGCGGTATGCGTCGAGCCTCTGGGGAGTCTATCGCGATATCACGAAGCCGGTGGCCGGGACGGTCCTGGTCGAAGTGAACGGCACCCCTATGGCGTCGGGCTGGTCGGTCGATGAAACCACCGGCATCCTGACCTTCGCCACCGCGCCCGCAGATGGCGCGACCATCCGCGCGGGCTTCGAGTTCGACGTGCCGGTGCGGTTCGACACCGACGCCCTCGACGTCACGCTCGACTTCGAACGGCTGGGCACGATCACCAGCATTCCGCTGATCGAGGTGCGCCGATGAAAAATCTGAACCCGGCCTTTGCCGCCCACATCGCCGATGGCACCACGACGCTGGCATGGTGCTGGAAGATCACCCGCCGCGACGGCGTCGTCATGGGCTTCACCGACCACGACCTGCAGCTGTCTTTCGGGGGCCTCGACTATGAACCCGAGAGCGGCTTCACCGCGTCCGAGATCCGGGGCAATTCCGACATGGGCGTCGATGCGCAGGACGCGCAGGGCGCGCTGTCGTCTGGCCGCATTACCGAGGCCGATATCCGCGACGGCCTCTGGGATGGCGCTGCCGTCGAGCTGTGGCGCGTCAACTGGTCGAACCCGGCGCAGCGGCAGCTGATGCGCAATGGTGCCATCGGCGAGGTGCGCCGGGGCCGCATGACGTTCACCGCCGAGATCCGGTCGATGGCTCACACGCTCGCGCAGACGGTCGGTCGGACCTATCAGCTGACATGCGACGCGGCGCTGGGCGATGGCCGGTGCAGGGTGGACCTTGAGGCCCCCGCGTTCAAGGGGACGGGAACGGTTACCTCTGTTCTGGATCCGCGCCGTCTGACCGTGAGCGGCCTTAACGCCTTTGCCACAGGCCTATTCGATGGCGGGGTTCTGACCTGGACGTCTGGCCCGGCATCCGGGCGGCGGGTGGAGGTGATGATCCACACGAAGGGGGGCGGCGTGACCATGCTGCAACTGGCCGAGATCATCGGCGGCACCCCCCCTGCGGGGGCGACGTTTGTCATTCGGGCCGGGTGCGACAAGCGGATCGGCACATGCTCTGCCCGGTTCGACAACGTGGTCAACTTTCGCGGCTTTCCGAATATCCCCGGTCAGGACGTGGTCGTGCGCTATGCGTCGCGCGGCCGGCACAGCGGGCGCACCCTGTGACCGCCGCTGTCGTCGCCGAGGCGCGGCGCTGGATCGGCACCCCTTATGTTGACCAGCAGACCGTCCGGGGGGCCGGGTGCGACTGTCTCGGGCTTGTTCGGGGCGTCTGGCGCGCCGTGGTCGGCCCGGAGCCTACCGAGGTGCCGCCCTACACCCGCGATTGGGGCGAAACTGGCCCGGTGGAGGTCATGATGTCCGGTGCGGTCGAGTGGATGGTGCAGGTGCCTCTGCCCGAAGCCTGCGCGGGCGCTGTCGTGCTGTTTCGCATGCGGTCAGGTGCCATCGCGAAGCATTGCGGGATCCTGACCGGCGACGGCACGATGGTCCATGCCAGAGAGCGGCTGGGCGTGATAGAGGAACCCTACACCGAAACATGGCAGCGCCGCGCGGTCGCGGCCTTCCAGTTCCCGCGCGCTCATCACCATCAGGTGGTTGATGCCCTGCCACAAGCCGCTGTCGCGCCA
>RRZT011748761.1_pt1 | contig 17396 bp, 19 predicted proteins | sample 2165551 | NCBI WGS metagenome assembly RRZT01 (sample SAMN10456910, study PRJNA506462) | wastewater metagenome | biome: wastewater; feature: sludge; material: wastewater sludge; isolation source: wastewater sludge with Escherichia coli K12::gfp cells carrying plasmid... | place: USA: Moscow, Idaho...
CACCGGCATCCACAACGGAGACACCATCGAGCAATAGCGCATCAACGGCATCCTCTTGGGCCACCTGCTGTACCAAGGCCGCTGGTTTGATTCGCAAGCGTTGATGCTGCGCGAAACCGCCCAGCGCTGGGTGGCGCGCGCCATCACCGGCGAAGTCACGTTGGAATTGCGCCGTGGCAACGACTACTCGATTCTGAACACCGAATCGTCCAACCTCACCTACGCCCCCGAGCGCCTGAGCATGGAAAAAGTAGACAACGCCGCCTTTACCCCGCTGGACCGCATCGGCCAGCTCACCATGCGCAACCTTGACATCATCGACACCCGCGCCAAGCTGGAGCTGTATGCCGGCAGCGGCCTGCTGCTGCCCGGCCACGATTCGGTGCTGCCGCAATTGGAAAACCGCAGTAAGAAATAAGCCGCGTGCATTGAAATACACTGTATAAGGCTGCCTGAAAACCCCCGCAGTGCCGATTGGGCAATGCGGGGGTTTTCAATGGTTAGGATGCGCCATCTACACCACTTTGAAAACACAACCCTAGCGCACCTCATCTGACATCTGAAAAACCTGCTGGCGGCAACGCATCAGCAGCCAAGGGCGTGGCGGCGTTGTTGCTCACCCATGCCGCTTCCGTGCAAGCGCCGTTCCACACTGAGGCGCGGCAGCGCAAATGGCCCACATACTGCAAAGGCACCACTGGCACCACCGAAGGCACATCATGCTCGCGCATATGCAAAATATCCGCCGGGCTAATCCATTCCGGCGGCGTGCGTGTGAGCGGCAAACCGGCGCGGTTATACGCCTCAATCACCAGCTGCGAGCAAAAATAGCGCTCACTGGAAAACGGCGTTACCTGCACCAGCGCCATGGTGTTCAAACACATATGGCGAAACTGGCGCGGAATCAGCGGCAGTTCGCACACCTTGCGGGTAACCGTGTACGGTGTTTGCTTGAGAATGCCCACATAATTGTATTTTCCGCCCGCCTCCTGCTCGGCAAAACGGCGGATGGCCGCCGCCTCCGTGCTGCTGAATTGCGGGTGGCGGTATACCGCCAGCAAGGGGCTGTGACGCACGCTGTCGTCTAGACTGCCGATGTGCACGCCGCTGCCCACCGCTTCGGCAATTTGGCCATCGCCCAAATACAAAAACGTGTGGCTTACCGAGCTGTTGCCAAACAAACGCAAACTGCGCGACTGCAAACCGGAATCGGCGGAAAACAAAATATCCCCTGCCTGCAAATCTGCCGCCTGAATCGGCACCACGCCGGCGGGCGCGGCGGTGTTGTTACGCTGAAAATGCAAATTATAGCGGCGCTGGCCATCAACATCTTCACTGCGGTGCCATTGCGCGGCACAGGCGCTGAGCAAAAAACACAGCAAGAGAATGCAGATTGATTTCATAAAGGCTGCCTGAAACAAAAAAACCGCCTTGCAATCACAAGGCGGTTTTGGGTGTTTGGTCGGAGTGAAAGGATTCGAACCTTCGACCCCCTCGTCCCGAACGAGGTGCGCTACCGGGCTGCGCTACACTCCGAAAGACGGCCATTATAGGCACATCGCGCGCCCTTGGCAAACACCCAAAGCCAACCTAAAGATAAGCAGTTCAATAATCAGTGAAAATTAAATACAACAATATATTTACCGCAATTTCGGTTTGTCTATTTCGGCTTTCCTATTTCAGCCGGCATACAACACAAACAAACAAGGCCGTTTTTTCAAATTGGGCAAGGCTGCCATTTGGCGCCATTGTGCCACGCTTTGGCTGATGATGGTTTGCGTGGGCAAGGTTAAATCGGCGGCAATGCACAGCCGCGTGGCCGGATGCAGGGCGGCAATGGCATCGGCCAGCAGTGCATCGTTGCGGTAAGGCGTTTCAATAAACAACTGGGTTTCGTTTTCGCTGCGCGAGCGCGTTTCTAAGGCTTTCAGGCAGCCGCTGCGTTCGGTTTTGTCGGTGGGCAGATAGCCTTTAAAGGCAAAGCACTGGCCGTTGGCACCGGACGCCATCAAGGCCAGCAAAATGCTTGACGGCCCCACCAGCGGCATCACCGCAAAGCCGTGCGCATGCGCCAGCGCCACCAATTGCGCACCGGGGTCGGCCACTGCCGGGCAACCGGCTTCGCTGAGCAAGCCCATGCTGCGTCCGGCTTGCAACGGCGCCAGCAAGGCGGCGATGGTGTTGGGGTCGGTGTGTTCATTGAGTGTGCACAAATTCAAATCACGGATGGGGGTGGTTACGCCCAGCGCTTTCAAATGGGCGCGGGCGGTTTTTTCTGCTTCCACCACAAAATCGGTGAGCCCCACTATGGCGGCTTGTTCGTGCGCCAGCAGGCATGGCGTGTCGGCAGCACCCAAGGGCGTGGGAATCAGATACAAAACGGGCTGGCTCATGGTAAGGCCACTCCTTCGGCGTGTAAGAAATCCACCAATTTAAATAAGGGCAGGCCGATTAAGGCGCTGGGGTCGGTGCTGTCGATGCGTTCAATCAGCGCCACGCCCAAGCCTTCGCTTTTGGCGGCACCGGCGCAATGCACCGCATCCGGCTCCAGCGCCAGATAGCGGCTGATTTGCGCGCTGCTAAGCTCGCGCATTTTCACTGTGGTGACATCCACATGGCGTTGGCAATGGCCGCCGACGCTGTTCAGCAACACCAGCGCGCTGTAAAACACCAGCGTTTGGCCGCTGGTTTCGGCCAGCATTTGTTGCGCCTTTGCCACGGTTTGCGGTTTGCCCAATTGGCGCTCACCGCACCAGGCCACTTGGTCGGCACCGATAATCAGCGCATCTGGGTAGGCCGCTGCCAAAGAGCGTGCTTTGCCTTCTGCTAAGCGTAAAGCGGTGTCCGGCGCGGCCTCGTTTGGCAGCGGCGCTTCGTCGAATTGCGGTGCGGCTGCCTGAAACGGCACTTGCAGCAATTGCAATTGCTGCTGGCGGAAGCGCGAAGTAGAGCCTAAAATAAGCGTTGTTTTTGAAGTCATTGGCGCAAACTCGTTGACAGAAAGACAAACAAAATTATATCATGCTCCGTTTATGTTAGACCCTATTTTGATTGACACGGCCAAGTTCACCCAAGAAGGCCTGAGCCACAGCGGCGAAACCACCCCGGCACAGCTGGATGCGCGTGTGTTTACGCATGAGCTGCTGGCCGGTACGGGCGACACCGTGCATTACCGCATCCGTGGTGGCACCGACCGCTGGCAACGCCCGTTTTTGGATATTGCCTTGAGCGGCACGCTGCAATTGGTGTGCCAACGCTGCCTGAAGCCGGTGCCGTTTGCGCTGGAAGACCATGCCCATGTGGTGCTGTTTGCCGATGAAGCGCGTCTTGATGAAGCCATGGCTGCCGATGAAACGCTGGAAGGTATGTTGTACAGCGCCGAAATCGACTTGCGCGGCTTACTGGAAGACCAATTGCTGATGGCCATCCCCTTTGCCCCGCGGCACGAGGATTGCAACAACGCCACATTGGCACGCGTTAATCAAGACCAACCCAACCCTTTTGCCAAGCTGGCCGGATTAAAATCCGACCGCTAACCCAATTTTTGATTTACTTTTTGCTTAGGAGCAACCCAAATGGCAGTTCAACAAAACAAAAAATCCCCTTCCAAACGCGGTATGCACCGCTCGCACGACTTCCTGACTGCACAGGAATTGTCTACCGATGTGAACACCGGCGAAGTGCATCTGCGCCACCACATTTCCCCCAACGGCATGTACCGCGGCCGCAAAGTGGTGAAAGCCAAGGGCGAATAAGCCCCACTTCGGTGAAACCCCGATACCAAAGCCAGACGTTGCCTTGTGCAATCACTGGCTTTTTTGCATTATACCAATTCCTAAAAATAACCTAACCGCGTTGGCTCGCTTGGTCGTACCTGTGTACTGCCTGCAGCTCGCCGCCTTGTTATCTTATTTTTTGAAATCGGTATTGCAATACAGGCTTTAAATGCTGCCTGAAACCGGAATACGTACATTCCAGGCAGCCTAGATACCTCTTTCTATTAACCCACCGCACTCGGCACTTCCGATGAAAAAAATCTGGTACACCTACGACGAAATCCACCACGTTATCCAACAGCTGGCCGCCAAAATCGAGGCTTCCGGCCAGCAATTTGACGCCATGGTGGCCATTGGCGGCGGCGGCTTTATTCCCGCCCGCATTTTGCGCAGCTTTTTAAACATTCCCATTTATACAGTGACGCTGGCCTATTACGATGCCGACGACAAACCCACCGACAGCCCGCAAAAAATCCAATGGATCGAAGGCATTGCCGCCAATCTGCACGGCAAAAACATCTTGGTGGTAGACGAGGTAGACGACAGCCGCGTTACGCTGGAATATTGCCTTAACGAGCTAACCCAGGCCGGTATCAGCCAATTGGGTGTGGCGGTATTGCACGAAAAAATCAAGGCCAAAAAGGGCATACTGCCCGCCAATCTGCCCTATTTCAGCGGCATCACCGTGGAAGACTGGTGGATTAACTACCCGTGGGATGCACTGGATTTGGCCGCCCACAACAGCGAAGCCGCCAACGGCGGCCACTAGAAAGCACAAGCGGATTATGACCATCAAAACCATCGCGGTTGACGCCATGGGCGGCGACATCGGCCTAGACGTTACCATTCCCGGCGCCGTGGCGTTTTTAAAGCAGCAGGCCGATGCCCATCTGATTTTGGTGGGCGACGCCGAGCGCATTCAGGCAGCCTTAAGCGCCGCCAAAGCACCGCTGGAGCGCATCCGCATCCAACACGCCACCCAAGTGGTGGACATGGACGAAGCCCCACCTTCGGCGTTGAAAAACAAAAAAGATTCGTCCATGCGCGTGGCCATCAACCAAGTTAAAGAAGGCGCGGCGCAAGCGGCGGTTTCCGCCGGCAACACCGGCGCTTTGATGGCCACCGCCCGCTTTGTGCTGAAAACCATTCCCGGCATCGACCGCCCGGCAATCGCCAAATTCCTGCCCGCCCAAAACGACCACCTCACCCTGATGCTGGACTTGGGCGCCAATGTCGACTGCACCAGCGAGCAGCTGTTTCAGTTTGCGCTAATGGGCAACGAGTTGGTGGCCGCGCTGTATCCTCAGCGCGGTGCGCCCAAAGTGGGGCTCTTAAACGTGGGCACCGAAGACATCAAAGGCACCGACACGGTGAAGCAAACCTTTGCCCTATTGCAACAAAGCCAATTGAATTTTATCGGCAATGTGGAAGGCAACGCCGTGTTCAGTGGTAATGTGGACGTGGTGGTGGCCGACGGCTTCACCGGCAATGTGGTGTTAAAAACCATTGAAGGCGCCGTGAAATTTATCGGCGGCGTGATTAAAGAAGAATTCAAACGCAGCATGCTCACCAAAGCTGCGGCGCTACTGGCACTGCCCACGCTGAAAAACTTCAAGCAACGCCTGGATCCGCGCCGCTTTAACGGCGCCATCTTCCTCGGCCTGCGCGGCGTGGTGATTAAAAGCCACGGCGGCACCGATGCCGAAGGCTTCACCTACGCCTTGCAAGAGGCCTACCACGAAATCAAAATGGACTCTTTGCACAAAATCGAAACCGGCATTGCCCGCCAGCTCGCTGCCATCGCTGCCGTGTCCGGCCTGCATGAAAGCAGCAACGATTAAGCAGCATTGATTCACCGCAATCACCGTTTTATCTTTACCACCCAAGGCTGCCTGAAAACCACATCCCATTTTCAGGCAGCCTTGTTTATACCAATTCTAAAAAATAACCTTAAATTAAAATACGCAAAATACGGCGTAGGATGCGCCTTGGCGCATCGGCTTTCGCGATTTGTAGGCTTGATGCGCCAAGGCGCATCCTAATGAGTCAATTTCATTTGGATGAATTTGAAAATAATATACAGACAGGCCGCCCGTAGGTCGGATTCTTGAATCCGACACTGGCTCGCAGAACAAGGCACTTACATTACTTTGGCCGATGGCCAAACGTCGGATTCAAGAATCCGACCTACGCAGATGATGCTGTCGAACTGCTTTTTTTTGCAAGGTTATTTTTCGAATTGGTATTACTTTAATCTAATCCGTTTTCCCCTCCCCGTACACAAATGCAGACAAGCTAGAGCAATTTATCTACAATAGCTGCTTTGTCCGGCCACACAGGCACCATTTATGCAATACGCACAGATTTTGGGCACCGGCAGCTATCTGCCCGCCCGCCGCATGAGCAACGACGACATCAGCAAAATCGTTGACACTTCCGATGAATGGATTACCGAGCGCACCGGCATCAAAGCACGCCACATTGCCGCGCCCGGCGAACAAACCAGCGATTTGGCGCTGCAAGCCGCCCGCGCCGCCTTGGCCGATGCCCGTGTGCGTGCCGAAGACATCGACCTGATTATCGTGGCCACCGCCACCCCGGACATGACCTTCCCCGCCACCGCCTGCCTTGTGCAAAACAAGCTGGGCATCAGCGGCTGCCCGGCGTTTGATGTGCAAGCCGTGTGTGCGGGCTTTATGTACGCCATCGTTACCGCCAACGCCTATATCCGCAGCGGCATGGCCACCAAAGCGCTGGTAATCGGCGCCGAAGTGTTCAGCCGCCTGCTCGATTGGAACGACCGGCGCACCTGTGTGCTGTTTGGCGACGGCGCCGGTGCCGTGGTATTGGGCGCAGCAGACAGCCCCGGCATTATGCACGCCAAACTCAAGGCCGACGGTGCCTACAGCCACATCCTCAACACCCCCGGCAAAGTGGCCGGCGGCGGCGTAGACGCCTCACCGTTTTTGTATATGGACGGCCCGGCGGTGTATAAATTTGCCGTGAAAGCACTGGCCAAAGTGGGCGCCGAAGTGCTGCTGGAAGCCGGACTCACCGCCGCCGACATCGACTGGGTGGTGCCGCATCAGGCCAACTACCGCATTATCGAATCCACCGTGCGCCACCTGGGCATTTCGCTGGACAAGGTGATTCTCACCGTGGCCGATCACGGCAACACCTCCGCCGCCTCCATTCCTCTGGCCTTAGATGTCGGCATCAAAAGCGGCCGCATCCGCCGTGGCGACACCTTATTATTGGAAGGCATTGGCGGCGGCTTTGCCTGGGGTGCGGTGTTATTGCGCTATTAAAAACACAAGGCTGCCTGAAACGGTTTCAGGCAGCCTAAACCGCACAAACCCACCATTGCCAAACCCGATTTGGCAATAATACATGGCGATAATGCCGTTTACCGACGATAAAGCCTGCTGCAAACCGCCTCAACACCACAGCGGATTTGCTATACTTGTTCCACTTCTGAATCCCTTTATTCACCGCCATGCTGCCCTATTCCGCCCTCAGCCAAATGCACCCCTTAGTGGTTACCCCCAGCCACGACGGCAAGTATTTTCACAACTACGTGTTGTCTTTGCTCAGCCTGCAACAACAGGCGGCAGAGCTGGGGCTGCCCTTGCAAGTGCTGCTGCATCGCGGCGAAAGCCTGATTACCCGCGCCCGCAACAATTGCGTGGCCGCCTTTATGGCCAACCCCACATGGACGCATTTATTTTGGATTGATTCGGACATCGGCTTTGCCCCCGAGGCGGCCTTGCGCCTGCTGTTGTCTGATCACGACATCGCCGCCGGCGTCTACCCGCTCAAATACGAAAACTGGCCGGCCGAGGGCTTGCCGCAAGGCATGACCCAAGCCCAATTTACCGCAGCCTACGCCCGCTACACGGTCAACATCGAACGCGCCGATGCCGACAACGCCGTACACCTGCACATCGACGAACACGGTTTTATAGCCATGGACGACGCCCCCACCGGTTTTATGGTGATTAAGCGCCAAGTATTCGAACGGCTGATGACCGCCCACCCCGAATTGCAATACAACCCCGACTCCATCGGCGTGGAAAACCAAGGGCTGCATTACCGCCTGTTCGATTGCATGGTCGACCCAACAAGCCGCCGCTATTTATCCGAAGACTATGGCTTTTGCCGTCTCTGGCAAGGCTTGGGCGGCAAAATACACATCGACACCCGCTCCAACCTCACCCACCAAGGCAGCAAGCTCTACCACGGCCCATTTGCCCAGTCTTTGCTCGACAACCTGCCGCATGCCGTTGGCGCCCCCGCCGGTGCCAGTATGCACCTGCACAACGCAGCGCCATTGCAGCTGAATCCGGCTCCCTAAAACCCCATCAAGGAACACCCATGAACTTTGCCTTTTTCTTTCCCGGCCAAGGCTCGCAAAGCCTGAATATGATGGCCGGTTTCGACGACATGGCGGTGGTAAAAAACACCTTTGTCGAAGCCGGTGATGCCCTAAGCCAAGACCTGTGGGCGATGATGAACACCGATGCCCAAGCCATCAACGACACCATCAACACCCAGCCTTTAATGCTCGCCGCAGGCGTGGCCACCTGGCGCGCTTACCAAGCATTGGGCGGCCGCACCCCCGCCGCGCTGGCCGGACACAGCCTAGGCGAATACAGCGCCTTGGTGGCCGCAGGCAGCTTGGATTTTGCCGATGCCGTGCGGCTGGTGCGCCTGCGGGCGCAGCTGATGCAAGAAGCCGTACCGCAAGGCGCGGGTGCCATGGCCGCTATTTTGGGGCTGGAGGATGATGCGGTGCGTGCCGTTTGCGCCGCCGCAGAAGCCGAGCTGAACGGCGAAGTGGCCGAAGCGGTGAACTTCAATTCGCCCGGCCAAGTGGTGATTGCGGGCAGCGCCGCCGCCATCGCCCGCGCCGCCGAGCTGGCCAAAGCAGCCGGTGCCAAACGGGCGCTGCCGCTGCCGGTTTCCGTGCCTTCCCATTGCCGCCTGATGCAGCCGGCTGCCGCCAAACTGGCCGCCGCTTTGCAAGACACCGCTTTCAGGCAGCCTGAAATCCGCGTGATTCACCATGCCGATGTGGCCGCCTATACCGACATCGCCCAAATCAAAGACGCACTGGTGCGCCAACTGTATTCACCCGTGCGCTGGACCGAAACCGTGGCCTTGCTGGTGCAGGAAGGCATCACCGAATCGGCCGAATGCGGCCCCGGCAAAGTATTGGCCGGCTTGGCCAAACGCATCGACAAAAGTGCCAGCTGCACCGCACTCACCAGCCAAGAACACATACAGGCCTTTATCGATACCCATTAAATCAGCTTCAACACCGCCTGAATCCATAAAATCAATACTCATTCAACACAGGCGGTACATGGATTGCACCAAAGGGGCGTGGTATGCATGACAATACATTACCGAAAACCGAGCAGGCGCCGGGCGATTTGATTCAAGACGAGCCTTTGCTAACCTACCAACCTTTACCACCGGCCAATGAAGATCCGTTGGCGGCACTGATGTCACGCATGCCTGATGAAGCGAGCTTTTGCGCACCGACATTACAAGCACTGTTCTTTGATGCACAACAACACAACAGTGTACTGCACCAAGCTGAGGCGGCCACCACAGCGGCCAATACCACTGAATCGGCAAACAAAACCGCTGCCGTATCGGCATCAGCATCGGCCGAGGTCCATTATCCATTGCATCACCTTAACCCGCATGGGCGCGACCCTGTTCGCATCAAAGCTGCCGAGCTGGCTGTTATCCAACATGCCGCTTTGGAGCCGCAGATGCAAAACTGGTGCCGCAGCTATCCGGATCGTTATATTGAGGAAAAAATACGCGCCGTAGCCACCGTTATCGTGACAGAAAAAGGCTATTTCGGCCTAGGCATGGACGAACAATCCATGCTGCTGTATGACATCCGCTTTCTGTTGGCCAGCCATCACCACCTGATTGCCGATGCCGGCAGCTGGCTGCAACAACACCAGCCGCCAGAACAAAACCATGGCGCCTATTTTTATCCAGTTGAACACAACCTTGAACTGGCAGAATTATGGCTGTACAAGCGCTTAGCGGATGGCGATGTGGTGGAAACCATGAGCGGCCTCAAACCCAGCCCCGAATTCGCCCAAACCATTCAGCAAGTGCTCACCGCCTACACTTGGGGCTAGGATCTGATTTAATTATTTAACGCCACAAAGGAACATCATGAACCAAGACTTAAGCGGAAAAACCGCTCTCGTTACCGGCGCCACCCGCGGCTTGGGTGCTGCCATTGCCCACACATTGGCCGAACACGGCGCCAAAGTGATTGGCACCGCCACCAGCAGCGCCGGTGCCGACAGCATCAGCCAAGCACTGGCCGAGTTTGGCGGCCAAGGCCGTGTGCTCGACATCGGCGAAGAAGGCAGCATCGAAAACCTGATTGCCGACATCGAAAAAGAACACGGCGCCTTGGCCATTTTGGTGAACAACGCCGGCATCACCCGCGACAATTTGCTGATGCGCATGAAAGACAGCGAATGGGACGACATCATGCACATCAACCTCAAATCCGCCTTTCGCGCCAGCAAAGCCGCCATGCGCGGCATGATGAAAGCGCGCCATGGCCGCATCATCAACATCACCTCTGTGGTGGGCGCAATGGGCAATGCAGGCCAAGCCAACTACGCCGCCGCCAAAGCCGGTTTAATCGGCTTTAGCAAATCGATGGCACGCGAAGTGGGCAGCCGCGGCATCACCGTCAACTGCGTTGCCCCCGGCTTTATCGACACCGACATGACCCGCGCGCTCACACAAGAACAACGCGATATGTTCACCGCCCAAACCGCCCTAGGCCGCTTTGGCGAGCCGCAAGACATCGCCGCTGCGGTGCTGTTTCTGGCCAGCGAACAAGCACGCTACATCACCGGCCAAACCCTGCATATCAACGGCGGCATGTTGATGCCCTAAACCGGCTTGGCCGCATAGCCAAGGCTGCCTGAAACACCGCTTCTGCGAAGCGAGAAGATTTCAGGCAGCCCTATTGCATCCGCCCACTCCTTACAACACCCGCCCGCATCCGCCGCAAAACACGCAGCAATGCTATACTTATGCCCTTGATTTTCTTTTTTCAGGCAGCCTTGCATGAGCCAAGCGCAAAACCACATTCTGTGCATGAAATGGGGCGATAAATACGGCCCCGAATACGTCAACCGCCTCTACAACATGGTAAAACAGCACCTCACCCTGCCGTTTACCTTTATCTGCCTCACCGACGACCCCACCGGCATCAATCCCGCCGTTCAATGCCACCCTATTCCCGATTTGGGCTTGCCCGCCGGCTTGCCCGAGCGCGGCTGGAAAAAGCTCACCACCTTCAACCCCGATTTATACGGCTTAAGCGGCACCGCCCTGTTTTTGGACATCGATATTGTGATTATCGACAATATCGACGCTTTCTTCACCCAGCCTGCCAGCCGCGCCGACGAAGTATGGATCATCCGCGATTGGAAAAAACCGTGGCGCATGGTGGGCAACAGCTCGGTCTACCGTTTTGAAATCGGCGCCATTCCCGGCCTGCTCGACTACTTCCGCCAAAATTTCAACGACATCCGCCAGCGCTTTCGCCACGAACAAGCATTTTTATCGTGGTATGTGCGCCAACACCACCAACTAAGCTACTGGCCTGCCGACTGGTGCCTCAGCTATAAATACCATATCCTCAAAAAACTGCCGTTTTCCCTGTGGCAGCCTCCGGCCAAGCCCGCCCACGGCAAAATCATCATCTTCCACGGCGAAATCAACCCGCCCGACGCCATTGCCGGCGGCGGCGGCAAGTGGTACCGCAAAGTGCTGCCCGCACCGTGGCTGCAAGACTATTGGCAATAAACACAAGGCTGCCTGAAACCATGCGCAAACCCCGCAACAAACTGGTCAACTGGTTTTCATTCAATCAACACCGCAAACGCTTTGGCGCCGCAGCGGTGGCACAAGCCATTGCCGGTGTAAACTTGGCCGCCCTAAAAACCCATATTATCGATGCCGGTGATGCGGTGATTACCCACGGCAGCAAAAAAGAATTGCAAGCGCATATTGCCGATTTATACCGCGAATTCAGCGGCCAGCCGGAAATCAATTATTATCATGCCCAGCTTATCGTGCTCATGCGCCGGGGTGTGGATACCGATAAGCACTTTGCCGACTTTGAAACCTTGTGGGCGGCCGAGCGCGATTTTCTGCTGCAATCCCTATCGATTCGTTGGCTGATTTCCGCCGCCGACACCTTTATCGACCACAGCCAAGACAATTTACTCAAAGCTTTATTAATGAATGCCGTGGTGTTGATCAACACCATCAAATTGCAAGAAAGCGAACGCTATTTGCACAAGGCCGAACATTTGCCGATTGACGCCCAGCGGCAACACGCTTTGCAAAACGAGCGTTTACCCCTGTTCGACGGCGTGGCCGGCTTTGCGGTGGGCACCGACGACACCTTGCGCAATATGCGCTGGCGCTTAGACAAGCTATGCGCCACCCATCCGCTGGGTGCGCTGGTTATCGAAGTATTCGAACGGGTACAACACCAAGGCAATGTTTACGCCCGCTTCAAAGCCCTACACACCCGCGACAAAACCGCTTGGTGGCAAGATTAACCACAAGGCTGCCCACATGCCACACACCGCTGCCATAACCGCTCTGGTTATCAACCTTGAACACTCCACCCAACGGCTGGCTTTCCAACAAGCCCAGCTGGCGCATTTAGGCATTGCCATGCAACGCCTCAGTGCCGTGGGCACCAACAGCATCGATCCCGTTCGCTACGAGCAACTGGCCAATGGCTGGCAACGAAAATTGCGCTTAGCGGAAGTGGCCTGCTTTCTGAGCCATCAGCTTGCCTGGCAATATGTGGCAGCCAATGGCCAGCCCATGCTGATTCTGGAAGACGATGCCTTGCTGTCGCAACACACACCCGAGCTGCTGGCGGCGTTAAATACCCAGCCGCCGCCGGCCGACTTGGTGAGTTTGGAAACCCGCAGCCGCAAAAAATTGCTGGGCAAACACAGCTGGCCGGCCAGCCCGCATTTTAAGCGACACCCGCTCTATCAAGACCGCACCGGTGCCGCCGCCTATGTGCTGTATCCCCAAGGCGCACAAAAGCTGCTGCACCAATCCGCCAACCATGCACCGGCATTGGCCGATGCCTTTATTTCCAGCTGCTACAGCTTAAGCGCCTATCAAATTGTGCCCGCCGCCGCCATCCAGCTCGACCAATGCCAGGCTTACGGCTTGCCGTTTGATAACCCTTTTGCCTCCACCATCACCCCCGCCGACAACCATAAACCCGCCGCCAACACCACCGCCGATGCGCTTCAATTCAAACTGCGCCGCATCGGCGCCCAAATCAAAATGGGCTGGCGGCAATTAAGCTTGGTTTCCCGCAGCAGCCGCAGCCATGTGGGCATTCGCGCCAACGATTTTCAGCTCCCGCCCAACGGCTTGCCAAGTGGCACGGAAACCCCAACACCCTAAAACCAAACCCCAATGGCACCGCCACCAAAAAAGCGCGCAACACATGATGTGTTGCGCGCTTTATATTCATGTGCACCGTGTATCAAGAGCGGCTTATCACCTATCTTTATCTTTCGGCATCTGCGCTGCCGCCAAATAAGCATGGGCAACCGCTTCAGGCAGCCATGATTCATCAAATGCAGTAGCAAAGTGCTGTGGCTGCGCCAATGCCTGATTTATCTTGTTGGCCAACGCCGCCACATCACCCACCGGCACCAAGCAATGCGTGGGCAACAACTCGCGCGGCCCCGATTCGCAATCGGTGCTAACCACCGGCACGCCCAAGGCCAATGCCTCTGCAATCACAATACCGAAGCCCTCAAAACGAGACGACAACACCATCAAGCCCGCATGGCGGATAAACGGATACGGATTGGCCTGAAAGCCGACAAAAATCACTTTATCGGCCACACCCAGCGTTGCGGCCAATGCCTGACACGCCGCCATTTCCGGCCCGGTGCCCACCAAAACCAAGGGAACCTGTGCCGATGATTGCGCATAAGCACGAATCAACAAGGCATGGTCTTTTTGCAGCTTGAATCTGCCTACATGCACAATATAACCGGCGGCCATCTCGGGCTTAAACGCGGTGCTCAAAGCCGCAATACTCTGCCGGTCGATGGGATTATGAATCGCACTGATGTAAGGATGCGTCGCCACATGGCGGCCATAATCGGCCACCACGCCCCGACTCACCCCCACCAGCGGATGATTGGCATACAAAGCAGCCAAGGCCGCCGCCCGGTGCGGATGTTGCGCCAAGCCGTATTCAATCGAAGCCGTGTTGTGCAACACATAAACAATATGCGGCAAGCGGCTGTAATGCAGCACATTGTCTACCTGATACAAATTCGACAGCGTGAGCTGTGGGCTGCCGATGTGGCTGCGCACATAACGGTCGAACACACGGGCAAAAATACGGTAGCGCCACGCTCCTTTGGGTAGCCAGCGATAAGCCTGATAATTAAGAAAGTGGTAATGCACCCCTTCAGGCAGCGTGTAGTCTACCTGCTGTTTAAAGCTGACCACATGCGCTTGATAGCCCAATTGCGCAAATGCCTGCGCCAGTGTTAACACAAAGCGCTCAGCCCCGCCGCCTTGTAAAGTAAACGTGGCCAACACCACAGTTTTGGCATGTTCCGGCGGCTTCATAAGCGGCTGATTCCATACAGTTTGATTACATCAATACGACGGCGCCAGCGGCGGCTTTTCACAAAAAAGCGCTGTATCCGCTGCCACAGATTGAGCTTATAGCCTTGATAGCGCCCTTCGATATTGGTGTCGCCCAAGCTTTGCGTTATCAGCGGCTCAGCCAAAAAAGCCTGCCGCAACATGCCGCCACTGTAGCGCCAAGTTAAATCCACCGGATAAAACATGGTTTCACTGGTTTTGAGCAAGGCCGCGGCACCTTTTAACGACAAAATATAACCGCTGCCCAAAGCGGGCGCCGGATCACACTCGCAGGCAATATGGCCGTCATTCAACACATGCAACCTGAAAATACGCCAACGTCGCCGCCACTCCAGCTGCTTCCACAACGCCCTTGATTGCCAAATCCGCGGCCGCACCAAACTGCCTGCCGCAATCAAGGCCTGCTGCGCCGTGGCCGCCACCGCATACGGCTCATTGGCGGAAAGATTTAAAAAATCAAAATCTTGATAATGGGTTTTGTCGGCCAAAAAAGCCGCCAGCTTACTGTTGATGTGAATATCGTCTTCCAGAATCAAGGCATAAGGCAATTGCTGCTGCACCATTTGCTGCCAAATCCCGCGGTGCGACATGGCGCAACCGATTTCGCCGGGTACTGCTGCTTTTTTTTGCTCCAACACAAAGCGCTTCTGGTCAAACAAGGCCTGCTGCTCTACGGTTAAATCGGCACCATAAACCGCAGCAATGCGCTCAAACGGCAGCTGAATCGCATCCAGCTGGCTTTGCACAAATGCCAGCCGATCTGCCCGTTTATCCAAATTAATTAAAAATATTTTCATTATGCACAGCTCGTTTATCCACTATATTTTGCTGTTTATTGGTATGGCTTATTTGAATGCCACCGTTTCCTCGCTTCTGGGTGCCAATTTTTGGGCGGTGATCCGCTTGATATTGTCCGGCGAGCATTGTCGCTGCAATCTTTTTAATTCCCGAGCCGCTTTTTGATGTAAACCCAGCTTGGTTTTTTCAGGTAGCCGCCGCTGATTGTCGGTATTCCGGCGTTTTTCCGTGCGCTCATCTTCTACCAGGCTATCGAATTTTTGATTATGCTCATGCAGCACTTTATCTTGAATACTGATGGCCGGTACCATTTGATAAATCGGCGTAGCCGTTTCCTTGCGGAAATACTCAAACATCAAATCGTCAATCGGCGCCAATGCGGTACGCCGCTGCACATAGGTCAACAGCTTCTGGGCAACAGCATAAGAAACAATGTAGCCAGCGGTACCCCAGTGGCAGCTATACAAGCGTTGCAATTGCCTGTTGGCATCAATTTTTTTCACTTTTTTAGCCAGCAAGCAAGGCACCAACATGGTTTCCAGCTTTACCAGCCCGCCAATACCGGCAAGCCATTGTTCGTGGTTGAGGTATTTATCTGCATCGCCGCCCAAATAAACATCGTCTTCAAACACCGCCGCATATGCTGTTTTGCTTTCCACCACCTGCTGCCAAATCGCCACATGGCTCATAAAACAGCCAATTTCACTGCCACTTAATAAATCTTCCCTGATTTCAACACCAATTTGTGCAGCCTTGGCCAAACTTTGTTGATGATTCAGAGCATCAAAAAAAATCCAGCTCAACCCTTGTTTGCCGAATTCATCCGTAATATGCTGCCTTCTGATTGAAGAGTCGTGCATGCTAACAACAAATATTTGCATATAATTATCCGTCACTATTGAATTAATGATTTTCACTGTCGTTTTCAAAAATCGAATTGATGTGTTGTTCCACATACTCTCCTACCGTACCGGGCTTGCCAAGCGACATATAGGTGAGCTTATGAATTGGATTTTGATAAAAAATCTGCACTGTTTTTGCTTTATTTATAGGCTGGTTCCACGACTCATGCAACAGATGGGGCAAAGTATCATCAATCGAAGGATAGGGTTCTGGGGCATAGTCACTTTTTTTGATTTCATCAAATAAAATCTGAAAAAAGAAATAGTGAGGAACGGTATTTTGTGTTTTCCAAAAATCCAGCAATAAATCCTGCATCGCCATCAACGTTTTATTGGCTTTTTTAGCAAAAATAATGCTATTTAGTGTATTGATACGGCTGTTTTTGGACCAGTTAAAATAAACTTTGTTAAGTGCCGTCCAAGCAGGTTTATTTATGGCTGCACCTGAGCGCTGAAACATAAATAAATTCGGTACCGTATATTTTTCAGGCAGCTTTTCGGTCAGCAAAACCGTGGCATCCAGCCATATACCGCCATAGGTATTTAAAAGCATTACACGAATTAAATCCGCATAAAAAGCAACTTTAAAATCTTTATTTCTGCGTTTTTGATGTACAAATTCGGGAATATTGAGGTATTCCGACAAGTTAGCATCATCCAGCCGAATAACCGTATAATCACCACAGTATTTATCAATCGATTTCCGGCACAATTGAACAATGGGTGGTAACAACGCATCATCCCAACCTTGCCCCCAATACTGCCAAATCACTTTAGATGGTACCGTTGCTTTTTCAATTATATGCAGCGACACTGGCGCAATTTTTCCTGCTTGGTAAGCCCGAATTTTTCTTTGCCAAAAATAAGCAGTCGTTTGCTGTTGCATTTGCTCAAACTGCACTTGCTCTAATTTCAAACGCTTTTTTTTCGAAATCAACCCGCGGTATAAGGCTTTCCAAGGCTTTCTGTTGCTCATCAAGTACAGTATTTTCAAGACGCGATGACGAAACCACTCCCCGATTTCTTGTGAATCATCAGGAACATTGTGGATTTGACTTGTCTGCCATGCCTCGCGGCTTAACGGAATATCGCTTTCGCCACGTAAATACGCATGTCCGCCAAAGCGGTAATGTGATTTATCGGCAAAATACAGTTTGCTGCCCTGTTTCCAGCTTTCGGTTTC